>OQVQ01001194.1_pt1 | contig 10760 bp, 8 predicted proteins | sample 1691491 | NCBI WGS metagenome assembly OQVQ01 (sample SAMN03418252, study PRJEB22391) | human gut metagenome | biome: human-gut; feature: organic feature; material: feces | host: Homo sapiens | place: Tanzania | collected 2013-01
TGGCAACTTTGTGCAAATCTACTCATTCCCAACTGTTTACGTTCCAACCTCTCTTATTCTCCTTTGGCTGCTTTAGAGCTTTATGTTAAATGTTCAAAACAAATGCTTTATAGTCTTCTGCTTCTTAGCAATAAAGCATATGTCTTAACTCCTTAACTCCTTAACTGCTTAACTCCCTTCAACTCCTGAAAATCTCCGGTTTATAAGAACGGTGTCAGTACCTTGGCGGCAAACCACCCTTTGAATCTCTGCCAGCCAGTTCGCCACTCGCGCCACTTCTTCTCGGTGAGCAGGAAACTGTCAGCCTTGTCCTTGTCGAAGAGGTCGATGAGCTGTTTGGTGGTCTGTGGGTCAATGATGACAGCATTCTCCTCGTAGTCCCAGCGCAGGCTTCGGGCATTGAGGTTGGCGCTTCCCACCGTGCAGAATTTACCGTCCACCATGATAATCTTGGTGTGATGGAATCCTGGTGTGTACATCCAGATGTGGCATCCTGCTTTCATCAGCTTGTGCGCATTGTAGAATCCACAGTCGGGCGTCAGGGGAATGTCGCTCTTGGTGGAGAGCATGATTTCCACTTTCACGCCTCGCTTGGCTGCATTCTTGAGTGCCTTCTTCAGTTTGTGACTCAGGGTGAAGTAGGGACTGATGAGCTTGATGCTGTCCTGTGCATCGTTGATGGCGTTGACATAGAAGTAACGTATGATGTCCTTCGAAATGTGTGGCTCGCGGTTGATGATGCCCACCATCTTGTGATAAGCCGTGGCTGTGGTGTCGGACTTGAGTCCGTCTACCAGATAGTCCTGACGTTTGGCACGGAAGTATTCTGCGCCATGTATATGCTGTCCGCTCACCTTGTTCCACATTTTCAGGAAGATGGCCTGCAGCGTGTTTACCTCGTCACCGTCGATGCGGCAGTGCATGTCGTTCCAGGAACCCACAACCTCTGTTCCCTTGATGTAATAGTCGGCCACGTTCATACCGCCTGTATAGGCTATTTGTCCGTCGATGACAACAATCTTGCGGTGGTCGCGGTTGAAGATGGCGTGAACCCAGGGAAACTTCACTGGTTTGTATTCATAAATCTCTATGCCGTTGGCACGAATCTCCTTGATGTGTCGTTTGCGTAAAGGTTTGTTGTTGGATGAGTTACCGAAACCATCATAGAGGGCTCTAACCTTGACTCCCTGCTTTGCTTTCTCAGCAAGCAGGTCGAAGAGCAAGCCGGCGATGCTGTCGTTGCGGAAGTTGAAATACTCTAAGTGCACACTTTTCTTTGCCTGGCGGATAGCCTGGAACAGATCGTCGAACTTCTCCTGACCGTTCATTAGGAGCGTGACGGAGTTGTTGTGGGAGAAACGAATTCCCTTCTCCCTCAATTGTTTGACAATGACCGAGTCGCTACTCTCTATCGTGTGATGATTGTCGGCAAGCAGTAAACTGTCTTGTGCGCTGCACAGCGTAGAGAACAGCATGATGCTTGCAGTTAATAACAGGTATCTGAGTCTCATTCTGAAATATTGATGTTGTTTCCTCTCTTTTTTACACCATGCAGGCATAGTGGTCAACGATGCCCAGAAGATGTTTCTCGTCGTCCATCACCAATACGGTGTGTACCTTGTATTGGTGCATGATGTGCTGTATCTCTGTAATCTTGGTGGTTGGCGCCACGTGTTTGGGAGATGTCGTCATGATGTCGCTCACAGTCTTGTTGAAGAACTCTGCCTGCCATTTCTCCATGGCACGGCGTATGTCGCCATCAGTGATAAGTCCGATGACACGGTTTTCCTTGTCTACCGATACGCCCAGTCCCAATTTTCCCTTGCTCACATGAATGATGGCCTCGCCCAAGTGCATGTCTTTAGGAATGATAGGCAGGTCTTCCTTCTTCATCACGTCCTCGGCTGTGGTGAGCAGGCGCTTGCCCAACTCTCCACCAGGGTGGAACTGTGCAAAGTCGCGTGGTTTGAAGTGGCGTACCTGCATCAGCGCAATGGCTAAGGCGTCGCCCATGGCAAGTGCGGCTGTGGTGCTGCTTGTAGGAGCGAGGTTGAGCGGGCAGGCTTCCTTTTTCACCTTCACCGTGATGTGGTAGTTGGAGTATTTTGCCAACAGCGATTGAGGATTACCTGTCATCGAGATGATAGGTACGTTCATGTGGAGCACCATGGGGATGAATCGCAGCAACTCGTCGGTTTGTCCGCTGTTGCTCAGCGCCAGAACCACGTCCTTATCAGTCATCACACCCAGGTCGCCGTGATAAACGTCGAGTGGATTAATGTAGAAGGCAGGAGTTCCTGTCGATGCCAGGGTGGCAGCGATCTTGGCTCCTACGTGTCCACTCTTTCCTACACCGGTCACGATGATTTTTCCTTCGCAGTGGTACATCAGGTCGACAGCCTTCTCGAAGTTGTCGTCCAACAATGCTATTTGGTCTAATATGGCTTCGGCCTCTTCGCGCAGAGCCTCTTCGCCATAGTGACGGATAGTCTTGTCCTCTATATGTTTGTTTTTTTCTGTCATGATTTATAAATACTTAAACTGAAAAGATATAGCTGCTAAGCCAATAAGTCAGCGATTAATACTTCAAGTTTGTCGAGTTCCAACATGTTGGCAGCATCGCTTTTCCCGTTGTCCGGGTCGGGATGAACCTCGAAGAAATAGCCTGTGGCTCCGAAAGCCTTTGCAGCCATGGCCATTGCTGGAACGAACTTGCGGTCGCCTACTGTTTTTCCGTTGCCTGCACTGGGGCGCTGTACGCTGTGTGTGCAGTCCATGATGACTGTGGGCACAATCTCTTTCATGTCGGGAATGTTGCGGAAGTCAACTACCAGGTTGTTGTAGCCGAAACTGTTGCCTCGCTCTGTGAGCCATACTTCCTTGGCACCGCTCTCCAGGGCTTTCTCTACAGGATATTTCATATCTCTGCCACTGAGGAACTGTGCTTTCTTTATATTTACCGTCTTACCTGTATGGGCAGCAGCCACCAAGAGATCGGTCTGTCGGCACAGAAAGGCTGGTATCTGCAGTATGTCGCACACCTGTCCTGCTGCTTCTGCCTGATAACTCTCGTGAATATCGGTCGTGATGCGTAGACCGTATTTCGATTTGATGTCTGCAAGCATCTGCAGTCCTTTCTCCAGTCCAGGACCACGGAAGGAATGAATGCTTGTACGGTTGGCTTTGTCGAACGAAGCCTTGAATATGATGTCTGTACCCAATTTCTGGTTGATGCGTACGAGTTGCTGGGCTACTGTGTCTAACAGTTCCATTGATTCGATGACGCAAGGACCTGCAATGAATGTTGCCATATAGTTGTTTCTTTTAATGTTTAAGTGTTAAATACTCAATGTTGGGTGTGAATTGTTTAATGCTCGATGTTAGGTGCTCAGTACTTATGCTTTCGCATTCAGTGCCGATTCTGCTGCATTGGTTTCTTCGGCTGATGCGGTTTTGATAGTTATCTCGCGCTGAGGGAATGGAATCTCGATGTTGTGTTCGTTGAGTGTATCGTAGATGCATTCCATAATCTTGCCGTCGTCCACATACTGTGTGAGTACATTCACCCAGACCAGAATCTTGAGTGTGATGCAACTGTCGTCGAAGCTTTTCAGCACGACTTTGACACCCTTCTCATGATAGATACAGTCGAGCTGGTTCAAGGCATTGATAAGAATCTGCTTCACATGTTTCACATTGGTGCCATAAGCCACGCCAACCTCTAAGACGTCGAGCTCATATCCATGGTTTCGGGTCATGTTCTTGTAGTTCTTCGAGAAGAGCTGTGCGTTCTGGAAGGCTATCACCGAACCATCGGTAGCTTCGAGCATGGTCGATGTGTAGCTGATGCTGCTCACTCGTCCGCGCGTGCCGTCGCAGATGATATAGTCGCCCACCTTCACACGTCCCATCATCAGTGAGACTCCATAGTAGATATTTTCCAGAATGTCCTTGGATGCAAAACCCAGACCCGTGGACAAACCGGCAAAGATAGCCAAGAGCCATGACTTGCCAACCTGGAAGACGTTGAGGGCAACCATTAGCCAAATGCCCCAGATGATAACCTGCAGCACGTTCTTAAACATCACAATCTTGCTGGCTGCCGAGGCAGGGTCTTGCTTCTCGAAGTGATGGCGCATCAGATCGTTGGTGGTGATGTTGATATAGTTGAACAGGAAGAACAGGCAAGCCACAAGGCTGATGCTAAAGAGCGAGGCTGTGAAGTTGCTGGTTCTGATGTATTCCTTGTTGAAAATCATCCATGTGGTGTCGCTCATGTTGAATACGTCGGCTGCCCAATAGATGGCCACGATAAACGACAAGACACTTCCTGCAGGAATCAGCACCTTGTTGATAAACCGGAAAATCCATTTGTCGGTAATAGGCTTCTGCTTCAGGTTCTTGCGCTCTGCATAGACTTCCATCCAGTCTTTCAGACAGGTGATGCTCAGAATACAGGTGAGTTGCATCATCCACCAGATGATGATCTGCACCGACAGCAGGGTGAAGCCTATCCATGAACAGAAGGTACTGGCGGCAAAGACACAGAGCGAGATGTAGGCATACATCTTGTCCTCTCTCGGTACCAGCTTACTGTGGCGCTTGATGACGTTTGCTTGCCACAGCGAACAGACGAGCAGGATAGGGGGAAAAATGAAGTTGACCAGGCTGTTGGGTATCAAGATGATTCGGAACGTGATGACGAGGAAGCCCACCAGCATCAGGGGAGAATAGATGCGGAAGGCGCTCTTTATCTGGTCGTTGCCCACGCGGAGCAAAAGTGAAATCAGAATCACGCCTATGAGCCATGCAAACTCTACGAGCAGGCCGCATGCCATGATAACGAAGTTCTGATGAGCTGTAATGCGTATGATGCCCAAGAGAATGGCAAAGGTCACGACCGTCATCGCCATAATGATGCAGGTACGTTTGGCCATGAAGTTGTCCTTGATGCTCTCAAAACGACCTCGTTTCACCAATTGTGTCACCACGATGCGGATGGTAAAAAGGTTGAGGGCAATAGAGACAATGCCATAGAAAATGATGATGCTGAAGAGGATGAAGATGATTCTCACGTCCCATTGTGACATCATGCCCGGAGCTGGTCTGTATTTCTCTGCCACCGATGTCTTGGCTTCCCTGTAATGGTTGCTTACATGCCGCAGGATAGTGAGATAGTTGTCGCCACCATTGTTGAAGATGCTGTTCTGTATCTCGGCATATCGTTGGTTGGCATAGTCGTTGAGCGACTTCAGTTTTCTCTCGGTTATGTCGTAGGCTCTTATATAGTCCTGCAACTGTTGCTGTCGCTCTATTAATTGTCGGCGGATGTTCACTGCCAAGGTGAGGTCTACGTTGCGGTTGAGTTGTGCCTCCTTGCTCATGAACATCGTATTCATGTTGTACAGATAGTTGATGAGCGAGTCAAATCGCGCCACCTCTATATTATTCTTATTGATGAGTCCTCTGAACGGTGCCGCCTTCGACTTGAACTTATCAAACTGCTCAGTAGCTTCGTGGCAGGCGTATGTCAGGTCGAAGATGTAACCGTTGCGCTGCGAGTAGAGCATGATGGAGTTCTGGTCGGCTTGTGCCATGATGGTCATCAGTTCCTTGATGATTTGCTGCTGTTGCTGCTTGGCATATTCGTTCTGCTTCTCGAAGTCGAGATGATAGCTCGTCAGCTCAGTACGGAGCATGAAGAGCGTTGTGTCGAGGTTGGCCTCTTTGAGCACGGCATGGCTGGGCAGCAGGAATACCACCCACATCAGGATGATTATCGATAATTTCTTCATATAGTCTTCTTTATTCGTCTGCAAAGTTAAGCAAAAATGAAGAAAGAAGCAAAAAGATAATTCCTTTTTTACGATTTTCGATACGATATGTTGTTTTTCCCGTTAAATTTATTACTTTTGCAGATACTATTTAACACTTAACATTTAAACACATTATATGACAACACTCATAGCTGACAGTGGAAGCACCAAGACAGATTGGGCACTTGTGGACGATGCTGGGCAAATTCTGTTCACCGGCAAGACACAGGGCATCAATCCTTTCCATCTCTCCGATGATGACATCAGGCAAATTCTTGCCGAGGAACTCTCTTTGCCCGAAGTACCGGCACGTGTGTTCTTTTATGGCAGCGGTGTTACCGAATCTATGAAGCCCCGCATGGAGCATCTGTTGCTCCATCAGTTTCCACAAGCAGAGGTTCATGCCGAGAGCGATTTGTTGGGTGCAGCCCGAGCCTTGTTGGGACGTCGTCCTGGCATAGCCTGCATCTTGGGTACTGGTGCCAACAGCTGCCTGTATGATGGCGAGCATATTCTTCTCAACACTCCTCCGCTTGGTTACATTCTTGGCGATGAGGGTAGTGGGGCAGTCTTGGGCAAGATGTTTCTCAATGGTATCTTCAAGGGTGCTCTGCCCGAGAGTCTGAAGCAGGAATATCTCTCCTGGTCGGGACTCGACTATCCTTCTATTATAAATAAGGTGTATCGTCAGCCTCTCGCCAACCGTTACTTGGCTTCCATCGCTCCTTTCATTTCTATGCAGATGAAAAGGGCAGAAGAGGCAGCCGCCACAGACAACAGTTGCCAGCATGCAGAAGTTTTGAGCCAACATACAGAAACATTGCGTCTTCATTCCGAGGTCTTGCACCAAATGGTGGTCGAAGCCTTCGAACAATTCTATCAGCGCAACATCACACCTTATCTCTCGTCTGTCGATTCTTCTCAAAACGCATCATCGCTCTCTGTTGCTTTTGTGGGAAGCATAGCCCATTACTTCGAGAAACCGCTTCGACAAGTCTTCGAACAACATCATCACCTTACAGTCTCTCAGATACTGAAGGCGCCCATGAAAGGGTTAGTGAGTTATCATCTACATTAAATGTTATAAAAGCCCAGATTATGGGCTTTTATTGTTAATATACCATGCAAAAATAACATTTCGTACATATCAAATTAACCAAATGGTACACTGGGGTTTGTAAAAACACGCTAATTTTGCCATCGTACAGCTCTCAGCGTTGAGACCGTCAAGAAGTTGGTGGAAAAGAACAAGCAAACGCTGGGAACTAAGTAAAAGATGATAAAAAAAAGGGGATTCCGGCTTATTGTACGTATTATTAGCATTGAAGGTGAGAATCCCGCTTTTAAGGAAAAAAAATCGGGATACCTTCTTCTCGCCACCGGAAACGGAGGATGGGAAGAAGGTTCTCATGTATAAGACAATAACAAAAAACAAAATATCAATGGCAAGTGTAAAAGAAAAAATAGCGTATGCGCTGGGTGATGCCGCTGCTGGTGGTATCGTCGTATAAATTTCCTATTAAGAAATAAAACGATGAACGATATGATGAATTTGAAGCAAACCATGCAGGATGTTCTTGAGCAGAATATCCTGTAATATTGGATAGACCATAAAATAATTCAGGCTCACCCTGATTGATAGGGTGAGCCTGAATTGTATTATAACTTCTGAACATGTGAAACTTGAATGTTATAATCGTTGCTTTTACCAAAATTTCTTTTGTTCTTCCGACCATTCGAAGCCTTGTGTTGCCATTTTGGCTTCCAGTTCTTTTCTGTCAACATTGAAGTGATAACAAATCTGGTCAAGTGTTTCGAATTCGTGATCTCGAAGCAGAAAATTAATGGCACTCACAAGCATGGGAATGTCATTGAGAGGTAATTTATCCATTTTCTTAAGTGTTTAATGTGTTGTGTCTAATGTTTATTTCAGTTCCTCTGACAGGAAGCGTGGAGTATATCCTTTCTTGCTCTTAGCCACTTTCTCGGGAGTGCCGGCACAAAGTAATGTTCCTCCGCCACGGCCTCCTTCGGGGCCCATGTCAATGATGTAGTCTGCCAATTTGATAACATCGAGATTATGCTCAATGATGATGACCGTGTTGCCGCGGTCTACCAATTTCTGCAGTACATTCATCAAGATACGAATATCTTCGAAGTGAAGGCCCGTGGTAGGCTCGTCAAGAATATAGAGTGTCTTGCCTGTGTCACGTTTTGACAACTCTGTAGCCAACTTGACTCGCTGACTCTCACCGCCAGAGAGGGTGGTGGAACTTTGTCCTAATTTGATATAACCTAATCCTACGTCCTGCAAAGCCTTGATCTTCTGCAATATCTGTGGTACGGCCTCGAAGAACTCTACCGCCTGATTGATGGTCATGTCGAGTACATCGGCGATACTCTTACCCTTGTAACGAACCTCTAATGTCTCGCGGTTGTATCGTTTACCATGGCAAACCTCGCAGGGAACGTACACATCCGGCAGGAAGTTCATTTCTATCGTCTTGTAACCATTGCCGCCACAGGCTTCGCATCGTCCACCTTTTACATTGAAGGAGAAACGCCCTGGTTTATATCCTCTTATCTTGGCCTCGGGAAGTCCTACGAAAAGCGAGCGTATGTCGCTGAACACGCCAGTATAGGTAGCAGGATTGCTGCGTGGGGTTCGTCCGATGGGGCTTTGGTCTACATTTACCACCTTGTCTATATTCTCGATTCCCTCTATGCTATCGTAAGGCATAGGCTGTTTGAGCGAGCGATAGAAGTGATGGGACAGGATGGGCTGCAGCGTCTCATTGATGAGTGTCGACTTGCCCGAACCGCTTACGCCTGTTACGACAATCAGATTGCCCAAAGGAAACTCTACGTCTACATTTTTCAGGTTGTTGCCCTTCGCACCATGTATGATGATGCTCTTGCCGTTACCCTTACGGCGATGGGCTGGTACCTCGATAGCCATTTCGTGGTTGAGATATTGTGCTGTGATGGTATGGGTCTTGAGCATCTGTGCAGGAGTGCCCTGGAAGACCACCTCGCCTCCTTTGCGACCAGTCTTAGGACCTATATCTACAATATAGTCGGCAGCCAGCATCATGTCGCGGTCGTGCTCTACCACAATGACAGTATTGCCCAAGTCACGCAATTCTTTCAGACTGTTGATGAGTCTTTCGTTGTCGCGTTGGTGAAGACCTATACTGGGCTCATCGAGGATATAGAGCACATTGACCAATTGGCTTCCAATCTGTGTGGCAAGACGTATACGCTGACTTTCACCTCCCGAGAGAGAAGCCGACTGACGGTTGAGTGACAGATAGTTGAGTCCTACGTCAAGAAGGAAGGTGACACGTGAGCGCAGTTCTTTGATAATCTCATGAGCCACTTTGGCCTTCATAGGTGGCAGGTGCGTCTCTACTTGGTCGAGCCAGTCGCGCAGTTCATCTATGTCGAGGTTAGCTACTTCTGATATGTTTTTGTCCCATATCCTGAAAGAGAGCGACTCGCGTTTGAGTCGTTGTCCCTTGCATTCAGGACAGACGACGGTGGATATAAACTGGTCTGCCCACTTCTTTCCAGCCGAGCTGTCATCGTTCTCCATCACCATGCGCAGGTATTCGGTCACACCCTCGTAATCGCAGAAATAGTCGGAGGAGGTATGTACCTTCTCCTTGGCAATCTTTACCTTCTCGAGTGAGCCGTTCAGTATTTCCTGCATGGCATCGTCAGGAATATCCTTGATAGGTGTTTTTAGTTTGAGATCATACTTGTCGAGTACAGCCTCAATCTGCCAGAATATCATCTGATTCTTGTATTTGCCTAATGGAGCAATGCCACCTTCGTAGATGCTCAGGCTGTTGTCTGGAATCACCTTCTCCATGTCTATCTGGTCTACCTTGCCTAATCCCTTGCAGTGGGGGCAGGCACCTTCGGGCGAGTTGAATGAAAACATATTGGGTGCAGGATCCTGATATGCCATGCCCGTGATGGGGTCCATAAGTCGCTTGGAGAAATTCTTTGCCTCGAGTGTGTCTTTGTCTATGACCATCACCATGCCTTCTCCCTGTTTCATAGCAGTAGCTACGCTTTTGCGCAATCGTTCCTCGTCTTCAGCTCTGACGGCAAGTTTGTCTATGACGACTTCTATGTTGTGATTCTTATATCGGTCGACCTTCATGCCTCGTGTAAGTTCGAGTATCTCACCGTCCACACGAATGTTGAGGTAGCCTTTTCGCCTCATGCTTTCGAAAAGTTCACGATAGTGTCCTTTGCGCTGTCGCACTAAAGGGGCAAGCAGGAAGATTCGTCTCCCTGCATAGTGGTTGAGTATCATATCGATGACTTGTTCTTCGGTGTATTTCACCATTTCCTCACCGCTCTGGTAGCTGTAGGCTGTTCCTGCACGAGCATATAGCAGACGCAGATAGTCGTATATTTCGGTTGTGGTACCTACCGTGGAACGTGGATTTTTGTTGGTGGTCTTCTGTTCGATACTGATGACAGGGCTAAGGCCAGTAATCTTGTCTACATCGGGTCGCTCCATGCTGCCTAAGAAGTTACGGGCATAGGCAGAGAAAGTCTCTATATAGCGACGCTGACCTTCGGCGAATATTGTGTCGAAGGCCAAGGATGACTTGCCCGATCCTGATAGACCAGTGATGACGGTGAGTGAGTTGCGGGGAATCTCTACGTCTATATTCTTGAGGTTATGAACGCGGGCTCCCCACACATTTATCTTTTCTTCTTCTGATTGCATTATTGTCCTGAATTCGTTTGGTTTTCGATGTAACCTCTCAGCAGGTTGACATCACGCTTGATATTGTATTCTTTTCCATCGGCTCCTTTTGCCTTGACAAGGCAGAAGTAGACTCCATCCTTAACCGGCTTGCCCTTGTAGGTGCCATCCCAACCGTCGGCAGGGTCGCGCCATTCGCGGAACTCATCGCATCG
>OQVQ01001199.1_pt1 | contig 10749 bp, 10 predicted proteins | sample 1691491 | NCBI WGS metagenome assembly OQVQ01 (sample SAMN03418252, study PRJEB22391) | human gut metagenome | biome: human-gut; feature: organic feature; material: feces | host: Homo sapiens | place: Tanzania | collected 2013-01
CGTTCGACTGCGTTTTTATCCAGCAGCAGGCGAAAATGCTCAGCGGTTGCTGCTATTATACTTTCTGATCTTCCAAGATAGCTTCCGTATTCGCCGAATATCATTCGTGCGGCTGTCAGGCATTTGGCGGGAATTCTGACGGTAAGCCTGATCTTCTTTTTCAGGCAATAAAGATTGCTTTCGCTTATTTCATCCGAAAATGCCGAAAGCCGCTTTGATGCCATAAGAAGGTCTGACGGATCTTCCGTTTCAAATACAGCACAGATATTTTCATCTTTGTAAAACGGCAGCGGAATATCGGCAAACGGTGCAGAAATGTAAAATATGCAGCCGTCAGCCGTTCTGAATGCTTCAATGCACAGCTGTTCGGACGAGAGGTCGATATCTGTTTCGGCGGCTATGCCTGTCAGGATAAAATCAAAAAAGGCAGCAGTGTCTGATGACGTTTCGTTTATTTCATCAAATGTCATATCAAGAATGTCCATCTCTTCAGACGTAACAGTGACCTTGAATGTGCTTCTGCCGATGATCTCAGTTTTCATGCGCATGAACATACTTTGCTGAAGTATGTTTCCTCCTCTCCCAATGATGGATTTTCAGGGATTTATCTCAGATTATTTGAAAGGTTATGCATACTGATGGCAAATGAAAAGAAAAATAGGACTGAAAGGGAAATTCGTCCCGATTTTATATTCGTACTGATTATTCTTGCCGGAATGAGCGTGTATTATTACGGCGCAAGGGCAGCGGCTGTTGTATGCTTATCAGTTGTTGTCTGCTGCGTGACTGATTTTGTATGCTGTTCTCTGAGACACCGTTCAGCAGTTAAAAGCTTCTCTGATCTCGGAGTTCCGGTAACAGGTCTGACGCTTGCTCTTATGATGCCTGCAACAGTCAGATTCACTGTGCTTTCGGGTGCGTGTGTTATGTCGATAGTGATAGGCAGACATATTTTTTCTTCAAAGGACGGCGGACTCTTCAACTGCGCAGCTATCGGATTTCTTCTTGCGGCGATATCGTTTCCCGATACGGTGCTGACGTATCCAAAGTCGTTTGATTATCCTGAAATGGCGAATCATGTTTCTGTGTCGCTGTCGCAGTCGCTTGCAAAAACACTTACTCTTGCAGCTGATCCCTCGATAACCGGAACAGATCTTCTTACGGGACAGTTTTACGGACCTATGGGGTCTACGCATATGCTGATACTTATGGTGTGTGCCGTTATTCTTATCATGAGACGTGCTGTTTCCGCACTTGCACTCATAAGCTCATCGCTTACGATACTTATATTCACTTACTGCTATCATCCGTACGGCGACACGAGAATGGACGGTGTGCTGCTGACATTATGCAGCGGAATGCTGATGTTCGGTCTGATATTTCTTGTCTGTGACCATGCGATCGTGCCGAGAGGAAAGCTTTCAAGAGTAATGTACGGCATTGCTGTGGGAGTGTTTATAATAGCATTCAGATTTTACGGAAAAGCCGAAAATGCCGTTGTTTATGCAGTCCTGCTCGCAGCACCTATGGGCGGCGAATTTGACAGGATGACGGAAAAGCTCAGGGAATTCGGTGAACGGCTGCCGTTTATGCGCAAAAAAGACCGCAGGGAGCTCGGCATTGAAGAAGCAGGAAAGCTGATAGAGGATATTCCAACGCCTGACGAGAAGGGAAGTGACTGACAATGAGCGAAGATAAGCAGTATTCACGCTTTGAGGGACTGACGACCAAGAATGCACTTTTTGTCAGCGGACTGGTCATTGCACCTGCTGTCACATATGCGTCAACGCTCAGCCACGGACTTATGCTTGCGGGAGTTTTTACGGCTGTGACGTTTCTTTCGCTTGCTATATCATCGTTTGTCCCAAGAAATATAGTTTACGCCATCCGCATAATATTATATACATTTATAGCATCTATGGTGTATGTACCAGTTTATATGATAGTAAACAGGTTTTTTCCGTCGCAGCTTGCGGAAATGGGCATATTCGCCCCGCTTATGATAACTAACTCGTTTATCATATCAAAATCCGAACTGAAATTTTTCCGTGAAAGCCGCAGCAGAATGTTTTCCGATATTGTGTTTTATATCCTCGGATATGACGGTGCAGTCATAATATACTCGGCTGTCAGGGAACTGCTGTCTACCGGTTCGCTTATGGGAAAAATGTACGGAATACCCACGGTCATGCCCGCATTTTCCACAACATTCGGCGGACTTATCCTTCTTGGATTTTGCGCAGCGCTTTTCCGTGCAATACTTTATGCTTTCGGGAGTAAAAAAGAATGAACATTGTATTCAGACTGCTTGAAATAGCATTTATATCAATGATGGCGGATAATATAGTGCTGACGCGTTCAATAGGAATGAGCACGGCGCTTATGGTCGCCAAGAAAAGAAGCCGTCTGGGCGGTTTCGGAATATGCATAACATACATGACGACAATAACGGGAATAATATCATACTTTTTTATAAGATATCTTCCTGTCGGCGATTACAAGCCTCTATGCACGCCGATGATATTCTCAGCTGTGCTTGCTGCGGTTTATATCATTACGCTTATACTTCTGCGGAGATTCAAGTATGACACATTTGACGGACTGAAGAAATATGTGCATATATCGGCATTCAACTGTGCTGTTTTCGGAATACTTTACCTTAGTGTACAGCAGTGTACGACACCTGCGGATTTTGCGGTTTTTGGACTTTTTTCAGGACTGGGATTTATGGCTGCGGCTTTTATGACAGCCATAGTTTATGACAAGCTTTATTCGGAAGATGTTCCGATGTTTTTCAGGGGATATCCGGCACTTCTTATTTACAACGGCATACTTGCAATGGCATGCTACGGATTAACGGGGCATCAGCTTGCATATACAATATAAAGAATCGGGGAAGATCAATAAAAAGGTGGTTATATAATGAGTCGGAAGGGCGGAATAAAGGTTTATCGCTCCAATAAAAGAAAGCATTACCGCAAACCTGCCAGTACCGCAAAAAAGGTCATGTCATGGGTGCTTGTCATATTGATAATGGCTGTACTGGTGTTTGTCGGATACAGCGTATGTGATCCCGTGCTGAATTTTATCAAAAGCTGGAAGGAAAGAGGAAATATCGAGATTGAGGATATAATCCCGCCTGTTACATCAGCATCTTCGGAAAATGAAGAAACGCTGTCATCGGAAACCTCTGTCAGCTCGGAAACTCAGTCATCTGTGACGGAGGCTCCCGCCGAACAGGGATATTCCGCTGCTGTGATAAGCGGAGAATCGCTCGTTTCCGATGCATCACTGAATGCTGCTGTGAAGAAGGTCAAGGACGCAGGCTGCAATGCCGCTGTTCTGGAATTCAAGGCAGAAGGCGGTGCGATCTATTATAAAACAGCTTCTGAGACTGCGGCACTCAGTACAGATGCAGTAAAGTCCGATATTACTGCTGCACAGATAATCGGAACATTCAGGAGTCAGGGAATAACACCTATTGTAAAGCTCAATCTTCTTTATGACAACAACAGATATGATTATCCCGATGGAACAAGAGTCTGCTCATACAAATTTGCATCCGACAATTCAAACTGGCTGGACAACAAGCCGTCAAGCGGAGGAAAGCCCTGGATATCTCCTTTTGACAAGGATACTCAGGAATATATCGCATTCCTCGCAGATGAAATATACGGTGCAGGCTGTGAGATAATCATCTGCGACGGTGTTGTTTTCCCTCCGTTCCATAACTCCGACCTTAACTATATCGGCGACATCGTAAAATCCGCTGACAGGTATAAGACACTGATAAATACGGTTGACATCGTGAAAAAATCTTCCGATGAACACAGCGGAAAGGCATTTCTTGATGTATCCGCAAAAGATATCATAAACGGAACCTCTGAGGTATTCAAGCCCGATGAACTCACCGTTGATACGGTCTGCGTTGATTACTATTCCGACGATTTCAACGGAAAGATCGTTGTTGAGAACACTGAGATCGACCTTACCAAGCTTACGGAGTCTGAGAAGATATCCGTTGTTATGAATGCTGTAAAGCTGAAGGCAGGGGATATGAATGTCGTCCCCGTACTTTATGGCATTGACAAGGATTCGGCTCCTGCCGAGTCGCTCAGATCCGATGGATATGAAACGATATTTTTCGGATAATGCTGTTGCAGTTTTGTAATTATCTTTAGATGTGACGGAAAATATGCTTGTTATAGGATATGCGTTTTTATCTAATATAACGAAAATAGTTACATTTTGATGTTATTTTGAAAAATTCAATACTTTTTCCGCTGAATGTGGTATAATATACCTGTCATTTATCGGAACCAAACCCGCAGACGGATATACGGCGGCTGCGGCGAATATAGGAAAATCCGGATAAATTTCGGTGTTTCCTTGATCTGGGAGGAAAAATAATGAGTACAGCTAAAAGCGGTGCGTCAGCAAAAAAGAAGCCAAAGCGCATGAACCCTGTCAAGCGCACGTTCATGGTGATCGGAGCGACTCTTCTGTCACTTTTGCTGGTAATAATAATTACAGGCTCGATAATCGCTGCGGCACTTACGGTTTATATTTTTCAGTTTCAGGACAGCAGCGACATTGATATTGACCTTTATTCTCTTGAAATGGATTATACAACTGTTATTTACGCATATGACAAAAGCGGAAATCCTGTTGAGATACAGACTCTCAGCAGGGGCGCAGACAGAAAACCTGTTTCAATAGAACAGGTACCGCAGTATGTTCAGGACGCATTTGTTTATATTGAGGACGAGCGTTTTTACGAGCATGCGGGTGTTGACTGGAAGCGTACATTCTCGGCTGTTATCAATGAGATGACAGGTATGTTCGGATATACATTCGGCGGATCGACTATCACTCAGCAGCTCATTAAAAATGTAACAGGCGACCAGGATCAGACATGGGAACGTAAAATGCGTGAGATCTTCCGTGCGTCCAATATCGAAAAATACTGTACTAAGGCGGATATTCTTCAGGCATATCTCAATTATATCAGCTTCGGCGGTAACTGTGCAGGAGTGCAGGCAGCTGCCAACAAGTATTTCGGCAAGGATGTTTCTGAACTTACGATAGCGGAAGCTGCGTGCCTTGCTGCAATACCGAAATCTCCCGAAAGGCTGAATCCTTTCAGCGAATACATTGATGAGGACGGACTTGACGGAAAGGGCAGAAATGAGGAACGACGCAAGCTGGTATTGAAGGCAATGCTGGATAATGGTGCGATATCCGAAGACCAGTATGACGAGGCTATCAATACTGTACTTGTTTTCCGTGATCCGAATGCGCCTTCCGATGATGAAAATTCACTTGTTGACGACGGCGTTCAGAGCTATTTTGTTGATATGGTCATCAGAGATGTAACATACAAGCTGATGGACGAATACGGCATTGATTATGATGAAGCAAGATATCGTCTTTATAACGGAGGCTATAAGATATACAGCACTGTTGATATTGAGATGCAGAAAGCTGTTGAGGATAAGTTTGCTGATTATACAACATTCTCGGCAGAAGTTCTTGCGAATCCTCCGCATGCGGCATTTGTTGCTATGGATTATATGGGAAATATCCTTGCCATTGTCGGTGATGTTGGTGAAAAGCCTATCTCAGACAGCTGGAACTATGCAACAAGAGAGCCGAGACAGCCCGGTTCGTGTATCAAGCCTATCACATCGTACGGCTATGCTGTCGAAAATGATATAATCCACTGGTCCACTATATTTACGGATAAGCCTATCACTATCAAGGACAATAAAGCACCGGGCGGCGAAAGGCAGTGGCCGCAGAACTATTCCAACAGATGGAGCTACGGCGGATATTTCACATTCCAGGCTCTTCAGCGTTCACTGAATACTATACCTGCCCAGCTTATTGAGATGGAAGGACCCACCAATGTTTATAACTTCCTCCAGTCGAGGTTCCATATCACAACTCTTACACCGTATGATGCAGACCTTGCACCTCTCAGCGTTGGTGCGCTCAGCGATGGAATTCTGCTGACAGAGCTTGTTGCTGCATATCAGGTATTCGGAAATCTGGGAAAATACTACGAGCCGACATCATTTTCAATGGTAATAGATCCTACGGGAAATGCTATTTTCCAGAACACATATAAGCCTGTTCAGGCTCTTGACAAGGATACGGCATATGTAATGAATAAGCTCCTTGCAACAGTTATCGAGGAACAGACAGTCGGTACAGGACGTGCCGCTAAGCTGCCCACAAAGAAGCTTATAGGTAAGACAGGTACATCTCAGAACTGGGGAGACATTGCATTTGTCGGCTGTACACCTGATTATGTCAGCGGCGTATGGTACGGCTATGATGACAGAAGCCAGTCTGTACAGAACACATATTACGGTTCGGCACAGCTCTGGAAGAATATTTTCGGAGATATCGCTGAGGCGGGACCTGTAACAAATTTCCCATCAGATGCAAACGTTGAGGAACATTACTACTGTGCAAATACCGGACTTATCGCAAGCGGCAATTGCCCGACAGGTTCGATAGGCTATTATAAGCCGTCGAATGTTCCGCCTGTCTGCACAGCATGCGGCGCAAGACCGTCAACAACAGTTGCAACAACGCAGGCTCAGACAGAAGCACAGGCTCAGGCAGCTCAGACAACTGCTGCACAGACAACAGCAGCGCAGTCGATCGCAGCGGAATAAAATAATGTCAGCGTCGGACTCGTTAATGAGTTCGGCGCTGACTTTGAAAATAAGGAAATTTGTCAGAATATCTCAGTGTTTTATAGATAAATGACTGAGTATTATGTGATATGGGAAAGGAAAAACTGATCCGATGAATAAATTAACATATACCTGTCCGTGTCATTTCGGACTTGAAAGCGTTCTGAAATTTGAAGCGCAGAAAATAGACGGCGAAAATATAACCGTAACAGACGGAAAGGTCTCATTTGACGGAGATTTTAATCTTATGGCAAGAGCAAATCTCTGCCTTGCGACAGCTGAGCGCGTTCTTATAAAGCTTGCGGAATTCAAGGCTATGACATTTGAAGAGCTGTTTCAGAATGTAAAAAAGCTCGATTGGCAGGATTTTATAGGCAAATACGATGCATTTCCCGTTAAGGGACACAGTCTTAATTCAAAGCTTTCCAGCGTTCCCGCATGTCAGTCTATAATAAAAAAGGCTGTCGCTGAGAAGCTCGGATCAGTTTACGGTGTTGGATTTCTTGAAGAGACGGGAAGTGTTTATCAGATAAGATTTCATCTAATGAATGATGTTGCTGCGATTTATCTTGATACTTCGGGAACAGGACTTCATAAGCGCGGATATCGGCGTGACGCAAATGCTGCACCTATCAAGGAAACTCTGGCGGCCGGTATGATCGACCTTGCAAGGATCCGCAGCAGCTCGCAGTTTTACGATCCGTTCTGCGGAAGCGGAACTCTTGTCATCGAAGCTGCATATAAGGCACTGAACATTGCACCGGGGCTTAAACGCACATTTTCTGCTGAGCGCTGGAGCTGTGTTGACAAGAAGATCTGGTCGGAAGAACGTCAGCGTGCGCTTGATGTTATCAAAAAGGACGAGCCTTTCCATGCATATGCATCTGATATTGACGAGGAGTGTGTGGAGCTGACGCTGAATAACTGTAAGAAGGCAGGCATAAGCAAGTGTGTCGATGTCAGACGTGCGGATATAAAGGATTTTGTAAATGCTGATAATTCGATAATTGTCTGCAATCCGCCTTATGGCGAAAGACTGCTTGAAATAAAGGAAGCGGAGGAAATTTACACGACAATGGGAAAGGTTTTTGCGGGAGATAAGGAGCATCCCTGCTCAATAATTTCTCCTCATGAGGAGTTTGAAAAGTTTTTCGGAAGAAAGGCAGCCCGCCGCAGAAAGCTTTATAACGGAATGATGAAGTGTCAGATGTTTATGTACTTTTGATAAACGCTTAATAATATATATTACAAACGCCGCAGATACGTCATTTGCGGCGTTTTATCTATGATATGACCGTTAAAACGATTTAAAGCAAAAGCAGAACAGGTGAAAGCTGTTTCCTTGTTATGCCCTATTGCAATAGCGACTGTATGAATGTATTTTTGGATGAGTTATCGGATACATTTTCGAGAGATAAGATCATATTGGTGGTGACGGAGCTGCCCGGCATAAATCAGGTTCATTAAGAACACCTGAAAAATATTGAGCTTATTTTATGATAGATCTACCCGCATTCTCTGAGATCTGCTCGGATAATGCGGGATTTTTTATTCATCTGCTTCATATAACAGTTGATTTTTCATGCGAAATATGATATAATAATCATAAATATTTCTTTTTGCTGATTTATGCGGTATTATTTAATATTTACGAAATGAATAAGCCGAATTATTACAGTCTGAAATGCATTTTATTATATTGTAAGGAGGCAGGCATTATGGACAGAAATGATTTATCGTCTTCCGAAAGCAGCCTGAAGGTATCTGCGGATGTTGTATCCGGAATTGCTGAAACAGCTGCCAAAGAGGTCAAGGGCGTTGCGGATGTTTCAAGAAAGGGACGAAGTCTCAGGCATCTTATCGTTAAGGATAAAAACACATCCGATATTTCCGTAAAATTTAACGGCGGAGTTCTTGAGATATCTGTCAGCATTGATGTTTTATCAGGCACGAAGGTCAAGCCATGCGCCGAGGCTGTACAGAATAAGGTCAAGCAGGATGTGCAGGATATGACAGGAATTACAGTTTCAAAAGTCAATGTAACTGTTGCAGGCATCGTATTTCCCGACAAAAAGCAGTCATGATCTTAGCGGATCAAATAATAGATAAAGGAAAATAAAATTATGAGTAGAAGTGAATCCAGAGAAGCGGCTTTTATGCTGCTGTTTGAGAATATGTTCAGAAACGAGGATCCCGATGATATTATCGACACAGCGGTTGTCGCTGATCTGTTTGATATAAGCGATGATGCGGACAAACTTTTCAGATCGGTATGGGAAAAGCGTGATGAGCTTGCCGCTGTGATAGATAAATACAGCGAAAAAAGACAGTTTTCCAGAATACCTAAGGTTTCTGCGGCAGTTCTTGAGATCGCGATCTATGAATCTCTTTATGATGACAAGGTGCCTGTAAATGTTGCGATAAGCGAAGCTGTTATTCTTGCGAAAAAATATGCGATGGAGCCTGATGTTAAGTTCGTCAACGGTCTGCTCAGCTCTTTTGCGGGCGATATTGCAAAAAAGGAAGATAAATAATGCGCTGTGTTCTCGGTATAGATACGAGCAATTATACGACATCTGCGGCACTGTTTTGTCCTGATGACGGGCGGATGATCCAGCAGAAAATGCTGCTTCCCGTTAAACCGGGCGAAAGAGGTCTGAGACAAAGCGATGCTGTGTTTCATCATACTGTTCAGCTGCCGCAGATAATGAGCAGGCTATTTGCCGAGGCGGGAGATGTATCTGTAGCAGCGATCGGAGTTTCGGAAAAGCCGAGGCTTGTTGATGGTTCGTATATGCCGTGTTTTCTCTGCGGAACGGGACTTGCAGAATCGCTGTCTGCAGTGACATCTGCCGCAGTACATAAAACATCTCATCAGATAGGTCATGTGCTTGCGGCACTTTTTTCGGCAGGTCAGCTGCATCTTGTAAATGAAAGATTCATTGCATTTCACGTAAGCGGCGGAACTACCGACTGCCTGCTTTGTGAACCTGATTCAGAGCATATCGTTAAGATAACCGAGATCGCGTCATCCTCCGACCTTAAAGCGGGTCAGGCTATTGACAGATGCGGAGTAATGCTCGGACTTAAATTTCCGTGCGGTGCAGAACTTGAAAAGCTGGCTGTGAACAGCAGCAGAAAATTTAAGATACGTCCTGTTGTCAGAGATGGATGCTGTTCGCTTTCGGGCATTGAGAACAAGTGCGCTGCCATGCTTGCAAATGGTGAAAACAGGGAAGATATCGCCCGTTTCTGCATTGAAAGCGTACTTGCGGCAGTCGGTTCAATGACGGAATATGCGATCGGCAAAATGGGTGAACTGCCTGTTGTTTATGCAGGCGGAGTCATGTCTGACAAAATTATCAGAGAAAAACTTGAAAGCAGATACGGCGCATATTTTGCGTCACCCGAATTTTCCTGCGACAATGCTGCGGGAACGGCTGTTTATGCCGCATTATCGGAAGGATTGATAAAAATATGAGCAGCATTCTGACGGTTTCACAGCTGAACAGATATATTTCATTCAAGCTGAAAGATGATATAAAGCTGAGAGGTATTCTTGTTAAGGGCGAGATCTCGGGATTTACAAATCACTATAAAACGGGACACTTTTATTTTACTCTCAAAGACGGCGAAAGCATGATAAAAGCAGTCATGTTCAACAACTTTGCATCGAGGCTGAAATTCATGCCGGAAAACGGAATGTCGGGATGCATCGGATAACCAAAGTGCTTCGAGCCTCGATATTCGTATTACCGGCAAAGATCTCAGGAAATCTTTCCATCATTCGCTTGGTAATACCCTGATGCTGGAGAGCTCCCAGCGGAGTCAACTCGCCATCACGTCCCTTTGCCTCTTCACGAATCAGCTTCACCTTAGCCAGTGTTTCCTCACCCTTGGCAGTCAACTTACCTTCCTGCTTCGCCTTCAACAGGGAGAAATAAGGCACATCATACGCCTGCTTGCCAATCATATAGCGGGAGCCATGACGGCCATAGTGGCTCAGATAGAAAGGCTTGTATCCCTTAGGAGCAGGAGTCAA
>OQVQ01001200.1_pt1 | contig 10743 bp, 8 predicted proteins | sample 1691491 | NCBI WGS metagenome assembly OQVQ01 (sample SAMN03418252, study PRJEB22391) | human gut metagenome | biome: human-gut; feature: organic feature; material: feces | host: Homo sapiens | place: Tanzania | collected 2013-01
CCCGCCATAGTATAACTTCCATGAATATGCGCGATATCGAAAGATTCTATTATATTTGGAGCTTTGCTTAATTTAAATATTTCTTTTAATCTATTAACTCCAATCGGAATTTCTTTAGCTAAAGTTTTTTCTTCAAAAAGATGTTTTGCGTTATTGTTTGCAATATTTATCAAGCCTTTTTTAGTTTTATCGAATTTTACTTTCACCGTTTTGCCCGACATTTTTTTTAAATAATCTTTAATACTTTGAATATAATATTTAGATTCAGTATCAAATCCATATTGTAATACATAATCGTACATAAAATACCTCCTGTAAAATTAACTAACAAAATTATACTATAAATTACAAAAAATTCCTATACTTCCTTGAAAAAATATGGAAATTACTATATAATGTTTTAGAAAGAGAGTGTTATAGTTCGTAAGCTGTTGCTTAACCGCTCCATTAATGACAGGAAAATCCTGTCTTTTTTTATTTTTCATTCGGGAATCGGACCAAGGTCCTCGCCCTGTCGGGCCCAGACCGCAGACAAGCTGCTCCCCGGCTTTGGCTACTCACAAGCACACCGGCTTGTTCGCTTAACGCGTCGCCCCGTCACCAGCTCCATTTATATTAGATAATAACACATTGTTGACGATAACATTTTTATCATGTCTACTAAGTCAAATTCAGAAGTGTATTATGTGGGAGGAATATCATGGAAACAAATAACGGTAAAAAATTTAATGAAAAAATATAAAATCCCGACTGCGAAATACGAAACATTTGAAAGCTACGATAAAGCGATTGAATATTTGAAAACCGCTCCAATGCCTACTGTAATTAAAGCCGATGGACTTGCGCTCGGCAAAGGCGTAATTATAGCGGAAACTAAAGAAAAAGCTTTTGACACGGTAAAAAATATTATGAAAGATAAAGCTTTTGGAAAATCGGGAGATAGAATAGTTATAGAAGAATTTTTAGAAGGAGTTGAAGTTTCAATTCTTTCTTTTACGGACGGAAAAACTATAATTCCTATGATTTCATCTATGGACCATAAAAGAATTGGAGATAAAGATACGGCGAATAATTCTACAGTAATTAACGATTTAATCGAAGAGACGATTCAAGCGATAGAGCAAACCGTAGCTTTGGTTTCAAAAAGCGCCGCTTCAAGCGATAAAATTCTTGAAAGTTCGGTAATGCTTAGCGATGTTATATCTTCAATTTCTATGGCAAATGAAGAGCTTGATATCGGAAGAAAAGATATATTAAATAATGTTTCAAACTTAAATATCATAACCGAAGCGGTGCAAGAGCTTTCAGTTAGGCAGATGCAAATGAGTTCAATGGTAAGTCAGAATATTGCGGGAGTAGATAAATTAGCCGAAGATGTAGTTAATGTTGTTAATAATACGGAAAACGATGTTAAAGTTTTGCTTGGTTCTATTGAAAATGTAGCCGAATTATCAAATACTACAGTCGACAGTATGGAAAGTATGGATAAAAAAATTAAAGAATTGCAATATATTTTCTTGCAATTATACAAATTGGTTATATCTTTCAAAACGGAAAAAACAGAAGAAGAATTAAGAACGGAAATTAAAAAACGAAGTCTTGTCGATAAAATCAGAATCAAATTGGAAAAAAGAGCAAAAAAAGAAAAAGCTAAAAAAGACAAAAAGAAAAGAGAAGAAAAAGAAGAAAAGGAGACTAAATGTATAATAATGTGGCAAAAAAAAGAACAAACCGCCAGATTTTATTTTTTTTTAGCACAATGTTGCTAAATTAGCTACTAAAAAATTTCTTTGATTAATTCCTTATTCTTAATTTTGCAATCGATAATACAATATACACTTAATTATTTCAGAAAATGGCAAAATATGGTATTAACGCCTTGGTCATTGGCGAACGAATAAAACAGGAACTCAAAAAACAAGGCAAAACTTCAGTTTGGCTCGCAGAGCAACTTGGTTGCCATCGTACCAATATATATAAGGTGTACGAAAGAGCCACAATAGATACAGGACTGCTGTTCCATATCAGCAAGCTCCTGAGTTTTGATTTTTTCAAACTATACTCAGAATTACTTACACATCCTCAAGAGAGGGGATAAATAGACAGTTATAATTTTCCTAGAATAACTTGCAGAGTCCGCAAGGACAAAGCGAAAGTGAGATTTGCCGTGAGGCAAGTCTCACTTTTTTATTGTCCTACGAAAAAGAGGCAGTACTTACTTTGCCAATGTAAGCACTACCTCTTTAGGAGCTACTATTTATATTCTTATTCTATCATGATTATGCCAAGCGCTTCTCAAGGCGCTCACGAATGGCAGCAATAAAGCCAGCAGAATTGACTGCCTTGGCCTCTACACCTTCCATCAGGTTGACAAGGTCCTTGGTGGCTATTCCGTCATTCAGTGTATCGAAGCAGGCTGCCTCAAGCTGATCGCCAAATTGCTGAAGAGCTTTGTTGCCATCCAGCTCACCACGCTTTCTCAGCGCTCCACTCCAGGCGAAGATGGTTGCCATTGGGTTGGTGGATGTGTCCTCACCCTTCAGATAACGATAGTAGTGGCGTGTCACGGTACCATGAGCTGCCTCGTACTCGTACTTGCCATCGGGCGAAACCAAAACGGAAGTCATCATAGCCAACGAACCGAAAGCTGTGCTGAGCATATCGCTCATCACATCGCCATCATAGTTCTTACAAGCCCAGATAAAGCCTCCCTTACTGCGGATAACACGAGCCACAGCATCGTCTATCAGAGTATAGAAATACTCTATGCCCAACTCGGCAAACTTCTCTTTATAGTCACTCTCGTACACCTCCTCGAAAATCTTACGGAACTGTGCGTCATAGGTCTTGGAGATGGTGTCCTTGGTGGCAAACCAAAGATCCTGCTTGGTGTCGATAGCAAACTTGAAACAGCTATGTGCGAAGCTGCGGATACTCTTGTCCGTGTTGTGCATGCCCTGAATAACACCAGCACCATCAAAGTTGTGGATTTCCACCTCTTGCTTCTTTCCACTCTTGCCCTCGAACACGAGTTTAGCCACTCCTGGCTCATCGGCACGAATCTCCACACTCTTGTATACATCACCATAAGCATGACGGGCAATGGTGATAGGCTTCTCCCAGTTCTTCACACATGGGTGGATGCTTGGAATGGTGATAGGTGCACGAAATACAGTTCCGTCCATGATGCTTCGGATGGTTCCGTTAGGACTTTTCCACATTTTGTGCAGCTTGTATTCATCCATACGCTGGGCATTAGGAGTAATCGTGGCACACTTTACTGCCACACCATATTTCTTGGCAGCCTCAGCAGAGTCGATGGTCACCTGATCGTTGGTCTGATCACGATAGGGCAAGCCCAAGTCATAATACTCAGTCTTGAGGTCGACGAAAGGCAATATCAGTTCGTCCTTAATCATCTTCCACAGGATGCGAGTCATCTCGTCACCGTCCATCTCCACCAAGGGAGTTGTCATTTGAATCTTTTCCATAAGCTTTCTCTTGTTTTTTTGATAATTTGCTTGCAAAATTACGAATAATATTTTAAAGAGAAACATATTTTCGCGTTTTTCTTTCACAATGCACGTTTTTGTTGCGTATCCGGTTATTTTGAAGAATACTTCTTTGAACTTTCTATCACTGAATAAGTCTGTACAAGAGGCGAAGGTTGACAATACAAAGTCGCTGGTTGACGGCATCGTCTGAAAACCATCAGAGGAGCAAGCGCAAAGTGTCGAGATATTCATCTACTCCGGCATCATTCATTCTGCTCCACACATCACCCAAGAAGGCGGCACCGCCAAAGCCCCAGGCTTTGATTTGCGGAATATGCGAAGAAGTAATGCCTCCCAACGCCACAACCTTATGGTCGATTGTACCGGCAACATGAGCCTGCTGCAAGTCGTTGTCGGTAAAGGAAGCCGAATATCCCTGCTTGGAGATACTGTCGAAGATGGGACTCAGAAAGACATAATCGCAATGTGGCTTTGCTGCCACAACCTCGTCGAGGCAATGACAGGAACAAGACACATGCCCACGAAAACCCTTTGGGACATCGGGGCAACGACGGTTGAGATGAATGCCAAGAAGAGAGTACTCTGCGGCCAAAGAGAAATGTTCATGCACCACAATCCTGTTGTGCCAACGGCAAGGAACCTCGCTCAGCAAATGCCGGCAGTCCTCATACGAAGCCCCCGGCTTACGCAGATGAAGCACATCCAGACCATGACAGAAAAGTCTGTCAATAAAAAGAGCCTCTCCCGACAGGAAGTCAGGAGAGGTTATCACGATCCATTTCATCCAGAACAGAAATTACTTCTTCAACTTAGCGATGATAGCATCAGCCACCTTCTTACCAGAAAGCAACATACCACCGAAGATAGGTCCCATGCGTGGAGTGCCGGCAACAGCAGAAGAGGCCATACCGCATACATAAAGACCTGGATAAACCTCACGGGTTCCCTCTACTACCATGCGCTCGCCTTCTATCACATCCAGTGAACGCTCACCGATAACACCACCCGTAGCAGTATCCAACTTGATTCCGTTCTTGCGGGCAACAACCTTGCACATCTCGCTGTCGTGACCCGTTCCGTCGATAACATACTTCGACATGATGTTGAGAGGATCTACGTGCAAGCCTTCACGAAGCACTGGAGTCCAGTTGACAACCACACCACTTACCACATCATTCTTGAAGATGACGTCCTCTACCGAGTAGCAGTTGAAAATAGTTGCACCAGCATGTACTGCATGATAAAGCAGCGAAGAGGTACTCTCCACAGAGTCGATAGTGTAAAGACCATCCTCGAAAGTCTCGTAGTTGATATCGAAGTCTTTTACGATGTGCATAGCCTCTTCCTGAATGACAATCTGGTTGAACATCATGGCACCGCCCCACATGCCGCCACCAGGAGAGAGTTTGCGGTCAAACTGAGCTACCTTCAATCCTGCCTTAGCCAGATAATAAGCAGCAACAATACCAGAAGGACCTCCGCCAACAATGGCTACATCGAGATCGAGATTACGCTGAAGTTTGTCAAAATAGGTACTGATAATACCTTTGGATACTTGTGTTTCAATCATTTTTTTTTAGTTTTTTATTTTTGAAATAAGTTGATTCTAAATTCTCATTGCTCTCTGTTGCATTACAGAGTGTGCGTTTATTCTCCTTTACGTTCCTCGCAGTTCTTCAATGAATGACTGATGCGGGCAGCACAGAAGTTGGGACCGCACATGGTGCAGTAATTGGCATCTACACTGTTGCTCGTCTTGTAGAACTCCAGCGCACGCTCTGGGTCGAGCGAGAGGTTGAACTGGTCTTTCCATCTGAAGTCATAACGGGCCTTGCTCAGCGCGTTGTCACGTACAGAGGCTCCTGGATGTCCCTTAGCCAAATCGGCAGCATGGGCAGCTATCTTGTAGGTTACCACACCTGTGCGAACGTCTTCCTTCTCTGGCAAGGCAAGGTGCTCCTTCGGAGTAACATAGCAGAGCATGGCTGTACCATACCAGCCTATCATCGAAGCACCTATGGCAGAGGTGATGTGGTCATAGGCGGGAGCTATATCGGTTACAAGAGGGCCCAATGTATAGAAAGGTGCTCCGTGACATTTCTCTATCTGTCGCTCCATGTTCTCCTTGATCTTGTGCATAGGCACATGACCCGGCCCCTCGATAAACGCCTGTACATTCTTTGCCCAGGCACGCTCCACCAGCTCGCCCATCGTATCGAGTTCGGCAAACTGGGCTGCATCATTGGCATCGTAGGTTGAACCAGGACGCAAGCCATCGCCCAACGAGATGGCAACATCGTACTTGGCGCAGATATCACAGATATCATCAAAGTGCTCGTAGAGGAAACTTTCCTTCTGATGCACCTTACACCATTTCGAGATGATGCTTCCGCCCCGGCTCACGATACCTGTAAGACGAGTATCCGCCAAGTGGATATTCTTCAGACGGATGCCGCAGTGGATGGTGAAATAGTCCACTCCCTGCTCACACTGTTCGATAAGGGTGTCGCGGAACACTTCCCATGTCAGGTCTTCTGCCTTGCCGTCCACTTTCTCGAAAGCCTGATACATAGGCACCGTACCTACTGGCACAGGACAGTTGCGCAATATCCACTCTCGGGTTTCATGAATATCATTGCCCGTAGAAAGATCCATCAGCGTGTCGCCACCCCACTTGCAACTCCACACGGCTTTCTCCACCTCTTCCTCGATTCCGGAAGTTGTGGCAGAGTTGCCTATATTGGTATTGATCTTAACCAGGAAGTTGGTTCCTATAATCATAGGTTCCGACTCAGGATGCTTCTTGTTGGCAGGAATAACGGCTCTTCCCTCGGCAATCTCCTTGCACACGAACTCTGGAGTGATGTGAGTCTTGATGCCCAGCTCCTCGCAGTTCATATTCTCGCGGATAGCCACGTATTCCATCTCCTCTGTGATGATACCTTTCTTGGCGAAATACATCTGAGTCTCACCCTCCTTGCGGTTCTCTATCCATGACTGACGCAAACGGGGCAAGCCTTTGTTCAGGTCTATTTCCACATTGGGGTCGCTATAGCAACCACTCGTATCATAGATATAGACAGGGGCATTGGGTTCCTCGTGGCGCACATCGCCCTCGAAAGTAACCGTTGGAGTAAGGCGCACCTTACGCATGCCCACTCTGAGGTCGGGGTAGAGTTTTCCCTTGAGATAAACCTTCTCTGAGGAAGGATAGTCAAACTTGATTTTTGTCTTCATTTATAAGTTGTATTAGTTTGTAATTACATGTCATTGTCCGTAGCCGAGATAAAGAGTCTCATCTCTTCTACAGGATTCTCAGCATTCAGGATAGCTCCGCTTACCGCTATTCCTGTCACGCCAGTCTGCATGATGGCAGGAATATCCTGGTGCAGAATTCCTCCAATGGCGACGATGGGGAGCTGAATGTCATGAGCCTTCATCTGTGCCGTGATGTCCCGATAACCCTCCAGACCCAGCACTGGCGACAGGTTCTTCTTGGTAGTGGTAAACCGGAAAGGACCACAACCTATGTAGTCGGCTCCCTGACGAAAAAGCCGCTCCACATCTTCGAAGGTATTGGCAGTGCCTCCGATGATTTTGTTTCGTCCCAACATCTTTCGAGCCTCATCTACAGGCATGTCGTTCTTGCCAAGATGCACTCCGTCGGCACCAGTAAGCCCCACCCACTCCACATGGTCGTCGAGAATGAATGTGGCATGATATTCATCGCATAATCTTCTTATCTTCTTTGCCGCCCTAAGGAAATCTATTTCCATAGCGTCCTTCATGCGCAACTGAATCCAACGGCATCCGCCCTGCAAAGCCAGCTTGGCGCCTTCTACATGGTCGTAACGCTCATTGGAATGGGTTATAAACTGTATCATATTCTTTTTTTGTTTGTTTTTGTTTGTTTTCGTATCTTATGAGGGCTTTCGCTTAGTTGCGAAGAAAATATAAATTGGCTTTTTCTTTACCGAATCTTCAATTTCTCGGGGTTGAAGAAATGGTCGACAGGACCGTGTCCTTTTCCTATCTCCACATCCTTGCCTGCCTCTATGGCTTGCGACAGATAATCCTTGGCTTGAGCTATGGCCTGACACATGTCTAAGCCACGGGCCAAGAACGAGGCAATAGCGGAAGAGAGTGTGCAACCTGTGCCATGAGTATTGCGGGTTTCTATCGTGGCATGCTCGTAGACTTCGGTTCTGCCATCGGCAAGATAGAGTTTGTCTATTTTCCTGTCGCCTTCCAAGTGCCCGCCTTTTATCAGAACAGCCTCACAGCCTAACGACAGGATGCGCAGGGCCGCCTGATCCATGTCGTCTGCCGTCTGTATTGAGGTATGAGAAAGTACGGAAGCCTCGGGAATATTGGGTGTCAGCAAGTTGGCCATCGGCAAGAGTTGCCGACAGAAGATATCGAGAGCATCTTGCTGCATGAGCATAGAACCACTGGTCGACAACATAACGGGGTCGACAACAAGTGTAGTTCCAGGATAAAGTTTCAGCATATCGGCTATGGTCTGGATAGTGGCCTTATCGTTCACCATTCCTATTTTGACAGTATTGGGCTGTATGTCGTCCATCACAGCCTTGATCTGACCTGCCACAATTTCGGGTTCTATGGCTTGAATGGCCTGAACGCCCTGCGTATTCTGTACAGTAACAGCAGTAATGGCCGATGCCGCATAAACGCCCAATGCCGACATGGTCTTGATATCAGCCTGTACGCCTGCTCCTCCACAACTGTCGGAACCGGCAATGGTCAATGCACAAATATACCTCATTTCAATCTACATTTTTCTTTAGAAGAAGAGGCGCACACACACGTACCTTACCAATAAAAGATAATACGGAATAGAAATATCCCTGCGGCAGCATTATCTGCGTCAGGTTCTATGGGTATAATCTCAGCAGCACAACCGTGCAGCACCCCTTATTTCTTGTTGTTGATTTATTATTTTCGCTTACAAAGATAAGCAATAATCGGCAATGAGCCAACTATTCACGGATAATTTAAGATTTATTCAAGAAAAGGAAAAGGCGCATCGCAAGTAAAAACCTACGGCACGCCTTAAAAAGATATATCTTAATTCTTCAGTTTACTTCTCCTCTGGAGCCTTGTCGATGAGATCCATGAACTGGTCGAGCTTAGGAGTGATGATGATCTGAGTGCGACGGTTGCGCATCTTGCCCACCTCAGTATCGTTGGTTGTCACAGGGTTGTACTCACCACGGCCACCTGCTGTGAGGCGCTTAGGAGATACACCGAAGTGCTCCTGCAGATACTGTACTACAGATGAAGCACGCAGAGCTGAGAGGTCCCAGTTGTTGCGGATGTTCTTCATCTTAGGACTTGTGGTGCTTACAGGTACATTATCGGTATTACCCTCTACCAATACATCGTAGTCCTTATAGTCCATAATGATCTTGGCAATCTTGCTCAGAGTCTCCTGTGCGCGGCTGTTTACCTCATAGCTTCCACTCTGATAGAGCATATTGTCGGCCAAAGAGATGTAAACCACACCCTTGAGTACCTGTACGTCTACTTCCTTCAACTCTTCCTTGCTCAATGAGCGGGTCAGGTTGTTGGTAAGCACCATGTTGAGTGAGTCGCTCTTGCTCTTCACCTCTACCAAGTGACGGATGTACTGGTTAGACTCGTTAATCTGGTCAACGAGCTTCTCGATGCTGATATTGTTCTGGTTGGCGTTGTTCAAACTCTTGTCGAGAGCTGTCTGCATAGAAGAATAGTCCTTCTTCATCTGTGCGAGCTGATCCTCGAGAGTAGTAACGCGAGCCTGTGATGCAGCGAGTTGCTCCTTGGCTGTCTGATAATTACCGGTCAGTTCCTTATTCTCGGTCTGACAATTCTGTAACTCTTTTTTGCTGGCGCAGCTTGTTGCAAGCAGAGCGCCTGCCATTGCGATAATCGCTAAAATCTTTGTCTGTTTCATATTCTTCTCGTTTATTTTTTGCTTAGTTGATAAAATTAAGTTTTTGTAAAGGGTCTTCCTAAACATTAATTACATGCTTCTTTCATTGTGCAAAGTTATGAATAAGACTGGAATAAAAGCCTTTTGTCAAATCCATTTATGGAATTTTAACCACCTTTGAGCCTTTTCTTCTCATTTTTAACGATTTAACACGAATTATGGTCCCTTCTTCATTCACTTTTTCTATCGACAGAAGGCTTCATAGAAGACTCATCCCGGTCATAATAGACGGCAAGGGCTGGTCGTAATAGACGACCGATGCCAGTCATAATAGATGACCGATATCGGCCATCATAGAGCCTCCGGCCTGGCCGTCTATGAAGACTGACTACATCCTGCAGAAAAAGAGCGCTGTACATCAAAAACGGGGCAGAAGAAATGCGAAAGTTTGATAAAAAACAAAAAAAACGAGCTTTCTCTTTGTTATCTCTCCTTTTTACACTAACTTTGCAGTCGAAAAGAAATACATTAACAATAAAAAGAGAAAGACTAAGTATGATTCTTTTTTTCAGAACTCCATCCAAGAGTGTGATAGCGACCGAGATTGACCACAAACCATCTCAGGACGAGATCAATGAACTTTGTTGGCTTTATGGTGACGCAACATTAGAGGACGCCCAGCAGTTGCAGGGCTTCTTTGTGGGTCCACGCCGTGAAATGATTACTCCCTGGAGTACGAATGCCGTTGAGATAACTCAGAACATGAGTCTTAACGGCATTTCGCGTATTGAGGAGTACTTCCCCGTAGAAAGCGAGGACGCTGAGCACGACCCTATGCTGCAGCGCATGTACAACGGAATAGACCAGAATGTGTTCACCGTCAACCATGAGCCTGAACCCATCAAGTACGTAGACGACCTCGAGAAGTACAACGAAGAGGAAGGCTTGGCTCTCAGCGAGGACGAGATGGCTTATCTCCACAAGTTGGAGAAAGAGAACGGACGTCCTCTTACCGACAGCGAAATCTTTGGCTTTGCACAGATCAACTCTGAGCACTGCCGCCACAAGATCTTCGGCGGACAGTTTATCATCGACGGCAAGGAGATGGAGTCTTCTCTTTTCAATATGATCAAGAAGACCACCAACGAGAACCCCAACAAGATTCTCTCTGCCTACAAGGACAACGTGGCCTTCTCGCAGGGTCCTGTCATCGAGCAGTTTGCTCCTGCCGACCAAACTACAAGCGATTTCTTCCAGGTGAAGGATATCGAGAGCGTGATTTCGCTGAAGGCC
>OQVQ01001201.1_pt1 | contig 10738 bp, 4 predicted proteins | sample 1691491 | NCBI WGS metagenome assembly OQVQ01 (sample SAMN03418252, study PRJEB22391) | human gut metagenome | biome: human-gut; feature: organic feature; material: feces | host: Homo sapiens | place: Tanzania | collected 2013-01
GCATCCGCCTGACGAAAAATCTGTCTGCGCAATCTGCATACCCGATTTAATCAGCGCTTCCTTAAAATTTCTCGGCAGGCGCTGTGTTTTTGTCAAATAAAAGGTGAACCTGCCGCGGAAATTCTTGGAATGTTCATTATCATTTTTTGTTCTTATATAATTATTAACTTGGACGCTACGAAGGAATGACGCCGTCTGCGTTTAGGCGTTCATAACTGCGCTTATTACGACTTTGCTTACAAAGTTTGCTGTTCAAGCCGTTATCATGCTTTTTTGCAAATGTGGACGGAGAAAAAATGAAACAGATAATATCCGCATAAAAAATCAGCGGCCCGACAAAGCCGAGCCGCAAAAGGAGATATGAAGAAACTCAAAAAGTAATTATTCGATTTTTGTATTTACCGAGTCAAGCTCAGACTGGAGCGCCATTTTAATTGACTCCTTAGTTTCGGACCATGCAACTCCCGCATTGTAGGTTTCCTTTATAGGATTGTTCACAAGGTCGTTAACCGTGCCATTTACCGCCGTGTAGAACTCTATTACAGGAGCCTCTTCGGTCATCTCCCTTGTTTTAAGAAGCATATTGTACATTGTTTCAGTCCACTGATAGTCCTCAAAAATCTGAGAATGTTCGATCTCAAGCGCCGTTTCATTGTCGCGGCAAATCATCAGACAATCAAGGTACGCCGCAACGCCCTCGGGATTTTTAGCGCCTGAGCAGAGTGTAAAGCCTGTAATCGAAGTCGGGAGATAATACTTGTCTGCATAAGGGCAGGCGGGCATCGGAACAAACCTTATATCTTCCATTTCACCGAAATCCGAAAGGTCTGCAACATACAGCGCCCATATTCCGCAGGGATAGAAAAGCGTTTTGCCTTTGCCGATATTTTCGGGGTGAATCTGCCACGAATACTCGGATTTCGGGAACGGCAAATCCTGCTTCTTCATTTCGTACATATACTGCTGAACTTTATCAATAAGCGGGTTATCGAGATTCTGTACAATTTTTCCGTCCTTCATTCCGACATATGGAACGCCTGTTGTAAGTGAAATTGCACCCTCAAACCACCAGCCGTCGACAGCGAATTTTTCGTTTTTCCTATCGCAGAAAGCAATCATCATATCGTAAAGTGTATCCCAATTCCAATTACCCTCTTCAAGGAGAACGGCGGGGTCAGAAAGCCCGTTTTCCTCAATAGTTTTCTGATTATAGATCATCACAACGCCTGCGTCGGTGCTTGTTGCGCCAACGTAATGCTTGCCGTTAAAAACGAACTGGTCGTTTATGTTCTTCATCGGCGCCCAAAGCTCCGAATCAAAGTCCACATAATCGTCAAGCGGCATGAACATTTTACTTACCGCACCTTGAGGGAAACAGTCGAGGTCGCCCGCGCTGAACATATCGGGAGAATCGCCCGCCGCGATCATCTTTCCGAGAGCGGTATAGCGCTCGTCCCATGTGCAGGAAATATACTCGATTTCTCCGCCGTAGGCTCCCTCGAACATTTCGAGCGAAACCTGCTTCGGCTTTCCGTCAGCAGGGTTTATGTCCCACGAGGACAAAAATTTCACGGTAGGGTTTTTCAGTTTTTCATATGTTGTTTCAACTTCCGCAAGCGCTTTTTTATCCTCTTCCGCAAGAGTTGCTGCCGCAGTCGTCGTGACGGTGGTTGCCGCCGGAAGCGCGGGCTGTGTAGATGTGCTTCTTTCGCCGCCTTTTGCGCAGGCCCCCGCGCTTATCAGCGTAAGAGCAGACATAATGCACGCAGTTGTTTTTTTACTTTTCATAACCGTATTCCTTTCCGAATTTGTTTTGCCTTTGCTGTCTATATTTTACAGTACTTTCGGGATTCAAAATGTAATACGGCTGCGTTTTATGTTATATTTTTGCAGTAAAACGGATTTTTTATGCTCAGCACCAATTAAAAACTATACAAAAATCGAGTGTAATCTTTGAATGTATGGGTTATACTATCTATGGTTTTATTGGTGCTTAGTATTACATATCACCGCATTTGTTCCGCAGGATTATCTCTGCGGGTTCTGAAGAATTTTTCTCTGTAACATTTCGGGGTATAACCTGTTCGCTTTTTAAAGACCTGTATAAAATGACTCTCAGAGCTAAAACAAAGACAATCCGCAATTTCAATGCAGGCATGATCGGAGTATTTAAGCATATTCTTCGCCGCTTCAATGCGCTTTCGTGTGATATATTCCGAAATCGTTATCCCTACCTCCTTGTGAAACAGCTTTGATATATATGTCGGACTCATTCCTGACACCTCCGCGAGCTTCTGAAAGCTTATCTTTGTGTGGAGGTTGTTGTAAATATAATCAAGGCAAAGAACAACGGGCTTTGGATAAATATTCGTCTTATGGATTATCTGCATACGCTCGGCAAAATCCTGAACTACCTCGCGGTGAAGAAGATTTATCTCATCTTCTGTGCGGCATTTGTCAATGCTGTTTATATAAATATCGCTGAGATTATACGCCGATTCCATTTCCATTCCACCCTCAATGCAAGAGCGTGTTATAAGCGCGACAGAGATTATCAGGTGATATTTAAGATTGCGAAGGTCGTCGGGACTGAGCCTGCCCATCTGATCGCAGTCAAGCGGCTTAAACAGCCTCTTTGCCTCATCGGGCTTACCGTCCCTGATACAGTCAAAAAAAGCCATTTCCCGCTCGTATGACAGATGCGAAATGTTGTATTCTCTGTTTATAAATTCAAGGTGTGAAAGTTTCTTGTCTACATTCATAATATCCCTCCCGCAGTTTTCAATTCGTTATTCTTCAGGGTCAAAAGGTGTGAATTTCACCCATTCATATTCTGCCGTAAGCGGCAGATTTTCGTCATTGAACGCCTTAAGCCAGCTGTTGACGCCTTTTCCGCACCAAGCGTTCATCATTATCTTACTTTCCGTAACGGGAATATTTTCGGTTACACTGTGAGCTTCGTTTCCGTCAACGTACCATACGATTTTATCTTTATGCCATTCAAATGCATAGGTGTGAAAATCCTCGGAAGCGTCAAAGCCTAAATCGTACATATATTCGTGATTTCCCCGACCGTCGGTGAAATAGTTGAACTGCACCTTAGTCGTGTCCTTTCCGAGTATCTCGACGTCAATTTCGTCCCACGGATTGTTGTCAGACGGACCTGTGTAAGTGAAAAAAGAGGACACTACGCCGTCGTTTTTTATTGCCTTCATAGATACTTCATATCTGCCGTAGCCGTAAAAATCTTTGCTGCGAAACTCGCCGCCCGAATACGGAACGCCGCCTTTCGGAACGGTATCATTGTCAATAATAAGCTGCATTTTCCCATCGTCAAACGTCACGTTTTTCTTTCTCCATGTAACGTTGAACATACTGCCGTTGCTCCAGCCGTCTGAACATTCCCAGCCGTCGGGGAGTCCGCTTGTAAAATTCGCATAACCGTGACCTTCGGGATCCTCGGGTTCGGCAGCAGACGTAGTTTCTGCTGTAACTGCCGCCGTCGTTTCTGCCGGAACTTCCTTTGCCGTGCAGGCAGAAAGCAAGCTAACAATTAAAAACGCTGAAATGATTTTCTTTGATAATTCCATAAATAAAACCTCCGCTTGAACATTGTTTCATGCTTTCATGATATCATAGGAGATGAATTCATTATATCATAATCATGTCGTTTGTGTCAAATTCATGACATTTTCTATAAAATTTGTGACATTTTTTATACAGTGCGGCTAAACTGACTTCCTGCCGCTCGTTAAATTCGGTTAAAAAATAGCCTGATTTTGATATAAAAGACAGCAACGTGATATCCATTGTCCTCAAAATATGACATAATAAAATTGCGAAAAACGCAGAATAAACCGAAAGGAACACCAATATGACTGATTTTAAAGGCTACAAAAAAGGAATAAATCTCGGTGGCTGGCTTTCACAGTGCTGCCACACGAAAGAACATTATGACAGCTTCATTACCGAAGCCGATATACGAAAAATTTCGGACTGGAAAGCCGATCATGTCCGCCTGCCTATCGACTATAATCTTATTCAGGACGAAAACGGTAATTTTATAGAGGACGGTTTCGCGTATATCGACAGCGCCGTAAAATGGAGCAGAAACACAGGACTTAACATAATTATCGACCTTCACAAAACCGCAGGATTTTCGTTCGACAAGGGTGAAAACGAATCGGGATTTTTTGAAAACCCGACTCTTCAGGAAAGATTCTACAAACTTTGGGGGTATATCGCGCAGCGCTATGCGGTCAGCGACGGAACGATTGCTTTTGAGCTTCTTAACGAGGTCACCGATCAAAGCTATAAGGACACCTGGAACCGCATTACCAGAAACTGCATTGAAAAAATCCGCAAATTTGCGCCGCACACATACATTCTTGTCGGCGGATACTGGAACAACAGTCCCGACGCCGTTCCTGACCTTGATATTCCGTATGACGACAGGGTTGTATACAATTTCCACTGCTACGACCCGCTTATATTCACTCACCAGGGCGCACCGTGGGTTGACGGAATGGACGTAAATTTCCGACTTTCGTTTGAAAATGCCGAGCCTCCGATCACTCCCGATTTTTTTGCGGAAAGATTCAGCCGCGCTTGTGAAACCGCAAGAAAAAACGGCGCCGCCCTTTATTGCGGTGAATACGGTGTTATCGACCGTGCTTCGCCAGAGGACACATTGAAATGGTTCAAGGCGATAAACGCGGCATTTGAAAAGCTGGGAATTTCGCGCGCAGCATGGAGCTACAAGCAAATGGACTTCGGACTTTCTGACAGCCGAATGGACAGCGTCAGAAGTGAAATCATAAAGTATATATAATCCGTAAGGCAAAAACGCCGCACAAAGCATTTCGCAATTGTGCGGCGTTTTAAGCTTAAATGTTCCGATAAGCTGCTTGAGAATACCTGCCTGTCCCGAAAGTTCTTCAGAAGCTGCCGCGCTTTCCTCGACAGTTGCCGAATTTGTCTGAACAACTCCAGAAATTCTGGATATATCATAGCTGATTTTCGTCACCATCTCAGACTGTTTTATACCCGATTCGGTGATATCGCCTACAAACAACCGGCTGCCGACATGGAACGAAAGCCCATTCGTTCCATGTCGGCACTGTTATTCGTTACATATTTATAGCATTCGTTCCATGTCTATTGACAAACGAGGAAAAATGCACTATAATATAAGGGAAATTATTCTGTACAATCCTGACATAATTAAAACAGTCGGTTCTAAGGAAGCACTGAATAAATCGCGGCACACATCTTGCTTGCATATTTTCCGCCTGATTGCACGAAAACGAAAAATCTGTCTGCGCAATCTGCATACCCGATTTAATCAGCGCTTCCCTAATTTGCACAGAAAAATAAGGAGGATCATTTATGACAAAGAAACTAACCAAACCAATAGCGCTGTTTTTTACGGTATTTACTGTACTTGTGGCGGCGCTGCTGTATTTCGGCGCGCTTGACATAACGACAAGCGCAGAGTGGAACGGCACCATTGCCGAAAAATTTGGCGGCGGCGACGGTTCATCAGCCGAGACAGCGTGCGAAATAGCAAACGGCGAGCAGCTCGCTTTCCTTGCACAGCAGGTGAACAGTGGCACGGACTATGAGGGTAAATTTTTCAAGCTGACCGCCGATATCGACCTCGGTGGAAATGAATGGACGCCGATAGGTGTAAAGTGGAATTGCTTTGAAGGTACATTCGACGGCAACGGGCATACCGTGTCGAACTTCACAATAACCAAGCCGGACGAAAGCTACCTAGGTCTGTTCGGAAAAAACAAAGGAACAATAATGAACCTCGGCGTTGAAAAGGCTGAGATAAACGGATACGAATTTGTCGGCGGCGTGTGTGGATATAATGATGGCGTCAAGATTCAGAATTGCTATAACACAGGCACGGTCAAAGGATATAACTACGTTGGCGGCGTGTGCGGATTTAACTGTGGAACTAACTACGCCACCATTGAGAACTGCTATAACACAGGAACAGTCAGCGGAACTGAAGAAATCGGCGGCGTGTGCGGATATAATGATTATAACGGCACGATTCAGAATTGCTATAACACTGGCGCGGTCAGCGGTTCTAAAGATATCGGCGGCATGTGCGGAAATAATAATTATAGCGGCACGATTAAGAACTGCTATAACACCGGCTCGGTCAGCGGAAACGGCGAAACAAGTTCAGCTATCGGCGGCGTGTGCGGATATAGGCAAGGAGGCACTATCACAAATTGCTATTACAACAAGGATATCTGCACGGTCGGCGGAATAAATGGCGGAGATAAAGAAGGCTCTGCAATGGGACTTACCACCGAGCAGCTTTGCAATGGCACGCTTGAAAACCTTGCAGGCTTTGACGAGAATGTTTGGAATTTCGGTAAATCTTCTGATGTAACGCCCACGGAGGAAGGCAGCAGGTTCGGTACAAAAACTTATACTTATCCGAGCCTTAAAGGAGTAGGTTCAGCTGCGGAAACAAAGGTCGCAGTCTACAATTTCGGCACAAGCGATTCTCCCGAATGGCAGCAATTCACCGAAATCACCACGAAGGACGAGTTCATGGCTATCGGCGGGAACGAAGAAAATCTGAGCAAAAACTATGTTCTCGGTGCGAATATCGACCTCGGCGGCGAGGAGATAACTCCTATCGGCGACTTCGCCAATCCTTTCACAGGCAAATTCAGCGGCAACGGGCATACCGTGTCGAACTTCACAATAAACCAGCCGAACAAAAACAACATAGGTCTGTTTGGATATAACAAAGGAACAATAATGAATCTCGGCGTTGAAAAGGCTGAGATAAACGGATATAATTTTGTCGGCGGCGTGTGCGGAGAAAATTACGGCACGATTGAGGACTGCTATAACACAGGAACAGTCAGCGGAAATAGCGAGAAGGTCGGCGGCGTGTGCGGATATAACTATGAAACGATCGAGAACTGCTACAGCATAGGCGCAGTCAGCGGAGGTCCATATACCGGCAGTGTTTGCGGACACAACAAGGGCACAGTTAAAAACTGCTACTATAATATAGACATTGCTACTTGTGCCGCATTGGGAGAATCGGTCGCCAATGCAGCCAACGATAATGAGGATAATAATGTTAAGCGTCTTACTACGGCGGACTTTTGCGGCGGAACTCTCCCGACGGGCTTTGGCTCTGTCTGGGCTGAGGGCAGCACCGCTACGGAGGCGTCGCAGACTAACGTAAAATTCCGCAAGGCGACCTACACCTATCCGAGCCTTAACGGCGTAGGTACGGCTTATTCTGTCAAAACGCAGGAGTATAACTTTAAGGTAAACAGCGCGGACGCGGACGACTGGCAGGAATGCACGATCATCACCACAACGGAGCAGTTCAAGGCTATCGGCGAGAACAGCGAAAGCTTGGGCAAAAACTACGTTCTCGATGCGGATATCGACTTCGGCGGCGCGGAGATAGATCCTATCGGTAACTATTATACACATTTCACGGGCAAATTCAGCGGCAACGGACATAAAATAAAGAACGTGAAGATCAACAAGCCCGATGAGGATTATATCGGTCTTTTTAGCGTTAACTATGGTCTTATTATCGACCTTTACGTTGAAAACGCAAAGATAGTCGGAAAAGATATTGTCGGCGGCATATGCGCGTGGAGTTCCGGGTCTCTCAGCAGCGACCTCGCAATGATCAGAAATTGCGTTTTCACCGGAACAGTGCAGGGAAAGAGCATGGTTGGCGGTATATGCGGCTTGAACGGTAACAGCGTAATTGAAAATTGTTACAGCATAGCCGATATTACAGGAACAAGCAATGTCGGCGGAATTTGCGGGATGATGACGTATAATCCTCATGGCGTCAGCATCAAGTGCTGCTATAGCGTAGGTAAGGTTTCGGGCGGCGATTATGACGGTTATATCTACGCTATCGGCAGCATAGTCGGCTTCAGTGATCCTTCAAATAGCGGAGTCGGTATAGAAAATTGCTATTATGACAAGAACGTCAGCAGTCTTGGTGCTATAGGAACAGACGAATACGATTCATCTGCCGCCGACAACGAAGCCAATAATGTCAAGGGTCTGACTACGGCAGAGCTTTGCGGCACAACTCTTCCGAATGGCTTTGGCTCTGTCTGGGCTGCGGGTAAGATCAAAACGTCGGAACCCAACGGAAAATTCCGCACGGTAACTTACACCTACCCGAGCCTTAACGGCGTAGGTACGGCTTATTCTGTTGAAAAGAATGAGTATAACTTTAAGACACCCCGTGCACTCTCGGACGACTGGCAGGAATACACCCTTATTGAAAACGAAGCTCAGTTTATCGCTATCGGAAACGACAGCACAAGCTGGGGCAAGAACTATGTTCTCGCGAAAGAACTGAACCTCAGCGGCAAGACAATAACGCCCATAGGCAACAACGGCACTTCGTTTACGGGCAAATTCAGCGGCAACGGCTACACAATCAAGAACGTCAAGATGTCGACCGACGAGGACTTATCGGGCGGTTACGGTCTGTTCGGGGTAAATACGGGCTTGATCATGAATCTCGCAGTTGAGGGCGATATCAGCTATACATTATCTAACGGCCGTGCAAATGTCGGCGGTATCTGCGGCAAAAACGACATCGGCGGTAAAATTTTCTACTGTTCTTTTGAGGGAAAGGTCTATAACGGCGGAAACGATGCCGTCGGCGGTATCTGCGGCGAAAATAAGGGTTGGATTGAATACTGCTGTGCCTTTGCCGATGTAACTTCGGATAGAAATGTCGCAGGCGGTATTTGCGGAAGACATGATGACTACAGCGGCATTGATAGCGATATTTATTATTGTTATTTTGTTGGCAAGGTGAGCATAAACGAAGGCAATGATGATAGTGTTGGCGCAATTGTTGCCTCAAGCACTGCAGGCACTAGATATCTTAACTGCTATTATGACAAAGAACGCAGCAATGTTGTTGACAATGAACTGGGCGTAGGCAAGACCACGAAAGAGCTTTGCGAAGCCGTTAATCTTTTTGGTTCGTATGAAAAAACTTGGACTACGGGAAGCTACGCGGTAACGCCCGACGCGGAAAACAGCAATTTACGCACGGTAGAATATACCTATCCTAAGCTCGTTTGCCTGAAAAAAGCGGCGAAGTCGGGTACTATGCAGCAGTATAACTTCAAGACGAGTGATACTGACGACTGGCAGGAATGCACGGTCATCACCACGGCGGAGCAGTTCAAGAATATCGGCAATGACAACACAAGTTGGAGCAAAAACTATATTCTCGGTGCGGATATCGACCTCGGCGGCGAGGAGATAACTCCTATCGGCAACTTCGCCAATCCTTTCACAGGCAAATTCAGCGGCAACGGGCATACCGTGTCGAACTTCACAATAAACCAGCCGAACAAAAACAACATAGGTCTGTTTGGATATAACAAAGGAACAATAATGAATCTCGGCGTTGAAAAGGCTGAGATAAACGGATATAATTTTGTCGGCGGCGTGTGCGGAGAAAATTACGGCACGATCAAGAACTGCTATAACACAGGAACAGTCAGTGGAAACGGCAAGACAAGTTCAGATATCGGCGGCGTGTGCGGAGAAAATTACGGCACTATTGAGGACTGCTATAACACAGGAACAGTAAGCGGAACTGGATATGTCGGCGGCGTGTGCGGATATAATGAGGGCGGCACGATTCAGAGCTGCTATAACACAGGTGCTGTCAGCGGAGAATCTACTGTCGGCGGCGTGTGTGGATATAAATATGGTGGAACTATCACAAACTGCTATTACAACAAGGATATCTGCACGGTCGGCGGAATAGGATATGGTGAAGGCTCTGCAACGGGGCTTACCACATTACAGATGACTGACGGCAAGGCGCTTAAAACGATGAAATTTGATTCGGATGATTCGGAATGGAGCAAAAAGGCTAACGATAAGGCAAACGGCATTGCATATTATCCAAACCTGGCTGTATTCGCAGACGACGCACCCTCAGTAAAATACGAAACCAAGATTGTTATCGAGCCCTCCAACAAGGACGCAGAATACAAGTACGGCGACGAAGTAAAATTCAACGTTTCGGCTCTCGTAAAGTTTGACGGTATGGCTGATTTTGCGGCAGATAACACCGCAGCCACAGAAAGCGAGGGCAGCTTTAAAATAACTGTTGACGGTGATACCGTTGTTGACAGCACGGATATTTTCGACAATACCACAACTGAAGGTGTCATTCCTTCGATAAATGTCGCAGGCAACAGAATATTCACACTTGAATATGACGGAACAAACTCCGAATATATCGCAAACGGCGAAGCGACCTGCAAGGTTAATATCGAAAAGCTTGACCTTTCTGCGGACAAAATTGACTTCACACCTCCGACGAATCTGATATTCGACGGAAAGGCGAAATCCGCTTCGTTCAGCGGAAAATCGGGCGTTGGCGAAATCAACGCGAAATATTACTTGAACGGCGTTGAAACCCAGCCGATAAACGCAGGCACTTACGCCGTAAAAATCAACGTTGCCGAGGGCGACATTTACAAGTCGGCGACCGACCTGACAAGCGCAGACTGGACGTTCACTATCGAAAAAGCGACCGCGCCCGCGGTAAAGGTGAACGAGACTAGCGCGCCTTGGAACAAGAACGGCAGCCGCAAGTTCACTATCACAGGACTTCCCGAAAATCATGGCGGATTTATAGCCGTCCGTCATCAGAACGTACGCGCACGTTCGTCGG
>OQVQ01001202.1_pt1 | contig 10737 bp, 6 predicted proteins | sample 1691491 | NCBI WGS metagenome assembly OQVQ01 (sample SAMN03418252, study PRJEB22391) | human gut metagenome | biome: human-gut; feature: organic feature; material: feces | host: Homo sapiens | place: Tanzania | collected 2013-01
AACCCGGGGGCGCCCGCAAAGAGGGCAAAGAACCGCCGGAAAACGGCTATCACGGTTCGTACATTATAGATTTAGCCAACCAAATCCCGGCCGATTTGCCGGAAAGCGAATACGGCCGCTGGGCCATGGAAACGCTGATTAAAACCCAACAGCAGGACATGAAAGACTTTCATGTGGATTTTACCCGCTGGTTCCGCGAAAGCGAACTCCACAAAGAAAAGGCCTTGGACAAAATTCTGCAAATGCTTAAAGAGCAGAACAAAGTCTATGAAAAAGACGGCGCGGTATGGCTCGGCACCACGGCCGACCACGACGACAAAGACCGCGTTTTGGTGCGCGCAGACGGCCGCCCGACTTACTTCTTGGCCGACATAGCTTACCATAAAAACAAATATGACAGAGGCTACACCAAACTTATAGATATTTTAGGCGCGGATCATCACGGTTACGTACCGCGCATGGAAGCCGCGGTAAAAGCTTTGGGCAAAGAGCCTGCAGCCTTTAAAGCCATAATACATCAGTTGGTGCATCTTATAGAAAACGGAGAAAAAGTAAAAATGTCCAAACGCGCCGGAACGTTTATAACCCTGCGCGAACTCACCGAAGACGTAGGCCGCGACGCCTGCAGATTTTTCTTCGCAGGAAGAACACCCAACGCGCATTTGAATTTTGATTTGAACGTCGCAAAGAAACGCAGCAACGAAAACCCCGTGTTCTACGTGCAATACGTACACGCGAGGATTTGCTCCATTTTCAAAGCCGCGCAGGAAAAAGGCTTTGAACCTTTGTCGATGACTTCAAGCGAGAACCTCGCCCCTCAGGAAAGAACTTTGCTCAGCAAACTGCTGTGGTTCAGAAAAACGCTTGAAACCTGCGTAAAAGATTTAAGCCCGCATCATCTTACTTCGTACCTTACGGAACTTTCCTCTCTGTTTCATGCGTTTTACGACGCTTGCAGAGTAATAGACGAAGCCGACCCTCAAACCACGCGTTCGCGTCTGTTTACGTGCAGGCTCGTTCAGGAAAGAATAGCCAAAGGGCTTGAACTTATAGGCGTAAGCGCGCCGGAACATATGTAGGCTCCGGGCCGGCTTTAATTTCATTGTATTTTAAATTATTAAAGGAGAGATAATGAAGAAATATCTAATTCTTTTTACCGCCCTTATAGCGGCGGCTTCGGTCTTTTTCTTAATAACGCCAACTGCGGAAGCTCAAACACAGGAAGGCGCACAGGGGATAGAAAAGGCCAATCAGTATTTTAAAGACCGCTTGTATTCCAAAGCAGTAGAAGCTTACAAGCCGTCTTTAAATTCCAAAAGCGGCAATTTAAAGTATGAAGCCGAACTTAAAACAGTTCTTTCTTATTATTACCAGGGTAAATTCGATACGGCTTTAAATCAGCTTTATTCTTACAAACTTCCGAAAGACAACCTTTGGAAAGCCAGATATTATTTGACACGTTATAATCTGCTCAAAAGCTCTCCTTACATACCGGCGCGGTATCAGGAATCTTCGGAAGATGTCACTAAATTTACCGAAGAACAAAAAGAAGAAGCCACGAAAGAAACTCTTTTAAAACTTTGGGATATGCGCAAAAGTTTGGCGGATATGCCGGCCGAAGACAGCGAAGAGTATCTCCCCTCCGAATATCCTGCCGCTTACGGGTGGACCGGCGACTCTCCTGATGTAAGGATACCCGATTCAGCCAAATATACGTCTTTATTTGACAAATTAATATCATATATGGCTGATAATAAGCTGAAAAGCCGCGAGGAACTTTATGAAGAAGCCTACAAAATAAAAGGCAAAGACCGCGCAACCTCAGCCGAACTTTGGCATATAGACCGCGTTAATTTGATAGAAACGGAAGGCTCCGAGGGCGACACAACAAAAGCCGGCTGGATGCAATACATATCGGGCATGACCGATAATTACAAAGAGTTATACGGAGTAAAAAAATACATATTTAAGGCAAAGGAAACTCTGGCAAAAGCCTCGGCCGCCTATAGCGCCGCACAAACTTTCAACAAATTTGAAATGTATGAAGACGCCGTAAAAACGCTTGACTACTGCATCTCTTTGGATTTAAACGTTATAACCGATCAATGCAAAAACTTCAAACAGGAAATAACGAGGCCGAGGGTGTCTTTCGGTGAGGGAAACAAAATGACCGCCGCCCCCAATCATGAATACAATTTGAAGGTCAGCACCAGAAATCTGGAAAAGTTTTATATCCATATTTTTAAAATAAATCCTTCAAAATTTAAAAATTACGAATACGGCAGATACAACCTTAACCTTAGCAAACCCTCCAGAACTTTGGGGATTTCCGTCGCTTACGATAAAAAATACGCCTATTATACAAGCAATGTGGTTCTGCCTAAAGAAACAAGCGGTTTTTATGCGATAACCTTAAGCCAAGACAAAGAATACAAACAAACGGAACATTATGCATGGGATAATCCGCTTCTCATGGTAAACTTTACGGACGTCGCCGTAGCGGGCACGGCTTATGCAAAAGCCAAAAATTTGGAAGCCAAAACGAGCGCCGGCAATTTTTACAATGTATACTCGCTTGATCCTAAAACAGGCATTGCCAAAGCGGGCGTAAAGCTTGAATACGGCGCCTCAAAAACGGCATATACCGATAAAGACGGCCAAACCGTTTTGGCGCAGGAAAAAAACAAAGATTTACACTTGTTCGCATCCAAAAACGGGAATTACGCTTTGTTAAACAATTTGTATTTTTACAAGAACGAGCAGGCCAAATATATCCTTGCTTTAAACACGGATATGGCGGTTTATAAAGCCGGCTCCCCCATAAAAATACAGCTGACGGCGGCGGAATTTAAAGGCGCGCAAGGCTATGTTTTGACGGAAGGGAAAAACGTAAAACTTACGGTAAGGGGCCCCAATTATAATACATTGGCAGAAAAAAACCTTAAACTTGACTCCATGGGTTCGGCGACGTATGAATATAAAACCGACAAAAACGCCATGCTCGGACGTTACGAAATAACCGCGCGGCTTGATAACGCTTACGGCTCCGCCAACGTAAATATTGAAGCTTTTAAAACGCCGGAATTTGAAGTCAATTTCCAGAAAAACAAAGACGCTCTGCAATTTAACAAACCAATTGAAGCGAAAGGCAGCGCCAAATATTATTACGGGCTTAATACGGCGGACGCGAAAGTCTCTTACGAAGTAATCAAGACTTCTTTCTTCCCGTTCTTTTGGCGCGGCTCAAGATATCATATTGATGATGAAGTCGTAAAACGCGGGGAAACTTCAACCGATAAAAACGGTGATTTTAAAATAACCTTTACGCCGGAAACGAAAGAGGAGCTGAGCAAAGCCCTCCCCGCAAAATATATTATTTCCGCTTCCGTAACGGATAAAGCCGGCAATACGATTAACTCTCAAACCGAGTATATTGTAAGCGGAAAAGAAAAGTTTTTCTCCGCGGACAGCAACAAAAACTTCTTCCGTCAGGCCACGCAAAATACTTTAGAAGTAAAAATGATAAACATAAACGGGGAACTTTTGGCAGGCAAAGCTGCCGCAAGGCTTTATACGGCAAAAGTTCTTGAAAATTTTGACGACCATGACTGCGGTGAAGATTACTGCGCCGACGGTTTCAAAAAGGACAAACTGGCCCGCATAGACAAAGTTGAATTTACAACCAAAGGCCCTTTACACTTTGCAGTACCGCCGCTTAAAGAAGGCTGGTATATGCTTGAATTTACCCCCGAAGGAGAAAACGAAGCCCCGGAAGACGCATCATTTGCGTTTATGGTGGTAAATACGGAAAAACCGGCTCTTTCCCTGCCGGGCAACCACCCCGCAGTTGCGGAGTTCAAAACCTACTATCCCGGGGAAAAAGCATTAATTTTAGTCGGTTCTTCAAAAACAAAAGGCAATAAATATATTGAGGTTTACAAAGACCAATTTTTAGTTTCCAAACATACTCTCACGCAGAGCGGCACGGCCATAATGCAGCTGCCCATAAGTAAATCTTATCAGGGCGGAGTAAGCTTAAGGTGGTTCTCCGTATATGATTATGAAATGTTTGACGGTCAGACGGATATAACTGTGCCTTATGTAAATTCCAAACTGAATTTGGAACTTTCGGCCACGGAATTTTCTTTCCCCGGGGCTAACAAAACCGTAAGCCTTTCCGTTCTTGACGAGGACAAAAACCCCGTAGATGCCAGGGCTCTGATAACGGTTTACGATAAATCATTGGATTATTACAGGCCGCATTCCTTAAACACCCTGCAAGCCTACGAAAAAGGTTACGGCTATAATCCCTTTGTCTCCTCCCTTGACGGCGGAAATTATGAAGCCCCTATGCCTATGTTCTATTCTGCGGCTGCCGCCGGATTGGAACGCGGTGTAAGAAACGCAACAGTACGCTCCGCTTCGGTTAAGAAAGCTGCGCTTGCCTATAACGCGGCAGACGCCGTTGAGGAAAGCGCATTGGAAGAGGATAAAATCGCTGTTGCCCAAACGCGCGGAATTGACGACGCAGCCGCTGAAAATGGCGCAGACTCTTTGCGTTCGGATTTCTCCCCCAACGCTTTATGGCTGCCGAATTTAGACGTAAAAAACGGATTTTCGGAATTTACGTTTACGCTTCCGCAGAGCATAGGGCAATGGAGCATCCTCGCCGCGGCGTTTACCAAAAACGTAAAAACCGGCAAGACGGATTTTTCTTTCGTTACAAGAAAAGACCTTATGATAAGCCTTGAAGCCCCGCGCTTCTTAAGAACTGGCGACGAAATAGAACTTCAGGCTTTGGTTAGCAATACGACGGATAAACCGATTTCCGCGGAAGTTAACCTTACGGCCAATTATGACTGCTCCGAAAAAGCGGGCGCGTGCCGGGTTCTTGAATACCCCGCGCAAAACGTAACCGTAGCGGCAAAAAGCCAAAGCATGGTAAAATGGGCTTTCAAAGCCCCGCAGGAAGGCGCGGATATAATGTTCTCCGCAACGGCCAAAAGCGCGGCTTTAAGCGACGGCGAAATCAAAACCGTGGCTTTACTGCCCAGCTTGCAGCAGCTTACCTCAAGCAGAACCGTAGCATTGAAAAAAGGCGTAAACAAACTCTTCTTGGGCGGCGTAGACCAAAACGCCAAAATAGAAGCCGTACACATAACGGTTTCCCCCTCTTTGCTTATGCCGGTACTCAATGCAATGCCTCTGTTGGTAAAAGCAAACAGGACTTCCGCCACTTATGCGGCGAACTCCTACCTGCCTTTGGCTATCTTCAGCAAGCTCTACAACGATTACCCTCAGCTTAAAGAAGCCGCGGCAAAACTGCCAAAACGCGAAAGCGTAATGCCCGCATGGAGCGCAAACGAGGAACTGCTCTTAAACAACGTCGCGCAAAGCCCGTGGTACCTTTTGAGCAAAGGCTTCAACAAAAATCAAGCCGTTATAGACTTGTTTGACGCCAAACTCGTAGAAGAGCAAAAAGCCCAGGCCGAAAAAGATTTGGCCCGTTTTCAAAACGGCGACGGCGGTTATGCGTGGGTTAAAGGCGGACGCAGTACGATATTTATTACTTTAAACGTGCTGGAAAGCTTCGCCCAAGCTTACCGCTACGGAGTTAAAATTGATGAAAAAGCCGCCAAAAAAGCCTTAAAGTATATTACGTCAAAATTTGACTCCAAAGATTCAACCGTCGGCGTATATATGGCTTACGTACTTACGTCCTTTCCTAAAGAGTGGGACGCAAAAGCTTATCAGCTTGCGGTTAAAACCATGCAGGAGTTTGAAAAACATCCTCTTCAAACGCCTTTGGCTTACGCTTACGCCGCTTCTGTATATAAACGTTTAGGCAATACGGAAAAGGCAAAACTGCAGATAGACCGCTTGTTTGATATGTCCACGGAATCCGACATAACCGGCATAGCCTGGACTTTGGAAGACCGCACTTGGCAGTGGTTTGAAGACGGCATAACCCTCCACGCCGCGGCTTTGCAGGCATTAAACGAGTTTAACCCGCAGGATGAACGCATCAACAGCCTTGCCAAGTGGCTTATATTCAACGAAAAAGCCGAAGCATGGGGCAATCCTCAAAGCGCGGCAAAAGCGGTTTATGCGCTTATGGGCATAATGATTAACGCCAATGCGCTTGAACAGACTAAGATATTCACAACGGAATGGAACGGAAAAACCACAAAAGTTACCGTACAGCCTTATGACGTAAATCCTTCCGCTCTGACGCTTAGCGCATATGGGGACGAAATAACGCCGAACGTCTTTAAAGCTTCAATCAACAAGGCGGTGCTTACTATGGAAACCCCCGCTAAAGACTTTGACGATTACGCCACCATAACCGCACTGTTCACCACCGATACGCCTTTGGCTTCTTCCAAAGACGGGTTGATTGCGGCCGATAAAGAATATTATCTTATCAAAGACGGCAAAGCCCGCAAAATAAAAGAAGGCGAAGCCCTCGCCGCCGGCGATCAGGTGGAAGTCCGCCTGACTTTAAAGAGCCAGTCCGCGTTTGATTTCGTGGTGGTAAGCGATCCCAAACCGGCCGCTTTTGAAGCAGATGAGCTTCTTTCCGGCTGGAAATACGACGGGCAGCTGCCCAGGTATGAAGAACTTAAAGCGAACGTAACGAACTTCTTCCTGCAGAATCTGCCCAGAGGCACTTATGAACTTAAATACACTATAAGGCCCACTTCCGCCGGGACGTTTACCTCCGGCGCGGCGACGATTCAAAGTATGTATATGCCGGAAGTTTCGGCACACAGCGCCGGCTTTAAAGTGAAAGTAAAATAAAAGCCTTGCATTTGTTTTAAGACCGCCCGCTTTTTGCGGGCGGTTTTTATTTGTCAAAACTATCCCCCTTCTGCCGAATAAAAGCCCCTCATTTAACAACCAAATAGTTATTGCAACTCTATAAAATTTAATATAATAAGATATATGACGAATTTAATACTCTTGCTGGCAAGTTATTTTATAGGCGGTATACCTTCCGGCTATTTGATAACGAAAAAACTCAAAGGCTTTGACATAAGAAATTACGGTTCCGGCAATCCCGGCGCCGCCAACGTATACCGAACCGTAGGCAAATGGGCCGGAATAAGCACCTTTCTATGCGACGCTTTTAAAGGCGCGCTGGCCGTGGAACTGGCAAAATATTTTGCGCCGGAATCTCAATATATGCCGCTTATATGTGGTTTCGTGGCCATTTGCGGACATATGTGGACTGTTTATTTGAAATTCCGCGGCGGCAAAGGCGTTGCCACTTCCGCCGGAGTCTTCGGCGCGCTGCTGCCCGCTCCTACGGCGATAGCTTTCGCTTCTTTCGTCATTGTCGTTTGGAGGACCGGCAGAATATCGCCCGGATCCATTTTGGCGGCCGTAGTACTGCCGCTGACAAGCTTCTTTATAGGCAATCATCCTATTGGCTACAGTATAGTTTGTACTGTGGTAGGTATTATAGTGATTTACAAACATATACCCAATATTAAGCGCATGCTTAACAAAAGCGAACTAGCTTTTGAAGACGGTTCCAAAAAAAAATGCAAATAAATAAAATAACGGTTTTAGGCGCAGGCGTATGGGGCAGCGTTATCGCCCAGCATATGGCGCGCATAGGTTTTAAAGTAACGGTATGGGAATACTCAAAACAACTGCTTGAAGCCATAAAAGCAAACGGCGGCGGGCATCCCAATATCCCCGATTTTAAATTTCATGAAAATATTACCCTCACCGGCAGCGAAGAAGAAGCCGTAAAAGACACCGATATGCTGGTTTTTGTAATATCCTCAAAAGCGGTGCGCTCGTTCTGCGCAAAAATAAAACCGCTGCTCAACGGGAAAGTTATACCCGCGATAAGCGCGTCAAAAGGACTTGAAGACAAAACCTTTAAGACTATGTGCGAGATTATCGAAGAAGAACTGCCCCAGCTTAAAGATTATGTTTTCGCTTTCAGCGGGCCCAGCTTCGCCTTGGAAGTGGCAAGGAATATCCCCACAAAAATAATTTTGGCGGGCCATAACGGCGTTTTGATGGACGAACTTAAACAAAAGTTAAGCTTCCCGCCGATAATATTGGAAACCTCTTTCGACCGCCGCGGAGCGGAATTCGGCGGAGCCATAAAAAACGTGGTGGCCATAGGCTGCGGTTTGCTTGACGGCATAGGCGACGGCGCAAACACCAAAGCCGCCCTTTTAACCCAGGCGATGCAGGAGCTCAACGCAATAATGGTAAGCCAGGGCTGCACCACCGAAGCCGTCTACGGCCTTTGCGGGCTGGGCGACGCCGTATTGACGGGTATGTCCGCCATTTCCAGGAACAGAAGACTCGGCGAAAAGCTGGGCCAGGGCCTATCCCTGCAGCAAGCCAAAGAACAAGTCGGCACAATAGCCGAAGGCGCAAACTCTGTGCAAAGCGTCTATGATTTAATACAGAAAAACAAACTCAACTGCCCCGTGATTACGGCTATTTGGAAAATAGTAATTAAAGGCGAAAAGCCCTCCGTTCTCATCCGCGCGCTGGGTTTTTAAAACGATTTACGACACTCGGAGGAAGACTCACATGAATAAGGAAGACATAATACAGGAACTCTCCAAACATCTTTTTGACAAAAAACAGGCCAAAGCCGCCGTGGAACATACCATTCAAATAATGAAAGATGCGCTTAAAAAAGGCGATAAAGTAGTGCTTTCAAACTTCGGCACTTTTAAAACCAAGGAAAGCCGCCCCATAAGCCTTAAAAACCCCAAGACTGGCAAAACAATACCCGTGCCGGCAAAAACGCGCATAAGATTTAAAGCGTCTGAAAACATTTTAAAGTAAATATATGAATATTGAGGAACTGCAGAACAAAGAATATTTTACAATAGGCGAGGCCGCCAAGCTTTGCTCGGTTCCGGAATATACGATAAGATATTGGGAAAAGACTTTTAATCTTCTTCGCCCCATACGCAAAGAAAGCAAACACAGAAGATACACCAAAGCTGATATAAACACAATACTGAAGATAAAAGAACTTACCCAGCGCCATAAAATGACGCTTGAAGGCGCAAAAAAACATCTCAGCCGTTACATGGCTTTGGGCGCAAAGCCCAAGGACGCCAAGACGGGCTACACAGTGAAAGACGTAAATTTTTTAAAAGAAATTAAAGAAACTCTTTCACAAATCATAAAAGAATGATAAAATATATGTGTAAGGGAAATTAAAGCACCCAAAACCTTACAAAGATGCAATTATCGGGGAGTGGCTTAGTGGTATAGCGCTCGCTTGGGGTGCGAGAGGTCCCGAGTTCGATTCTCGGCTCCCCGACCATTTTAAATTAGAATACAATCATATACGGGGCGTAGCGCAGCTGGTAGCGCGCACGGTTCGGGACCGTGAGGTCGCTGGTTCAAATCCAGTCGCCCCGACCATTTAGCAGGCACTTCTTACGAAGTGTCTTTTTTGTTGCCTTGTTTTCCCCCTCTCGTCGAAGTTTAGTAGTCAATTATATCATACCGGTTTTATAGAACTTTTCTTGGCGCATAAAAAAGGCCCCAAACAGGCCTTTTTCTCTAACTGCGAAATTTGCAGGATCGCAAACAGATGAAGTTTTAATGATATAATAAAATAATTAAAATTGGAGATTTTTTATGCCCATACCGCAATATGAACAATTTATGTCCCCTGCCTTAAAATTGTTAAAAGATGCGCCCCGCGCCGCCAAGGAAATACTGCCTATAATTTGCGAGCAATTACATATTTCGCAAAAAGAACAGCAAGAAATGCTCCCCAGTGGGCAACAAACCATTGTAGCCAATCGTCTAAATTGGGCCATTAGTTATATGTACAATGCCGGTTTGATTGTAAGAGTAAAACGAGGATTTTACCAAATTTCCACCAGTGGCATCGAGGCCTTAAAAACCGGCCAAACTATTAACAATAAATTTCTAAATCAATATCAATCGTTCAGAGATTTTAAAACCCGATCGCATAAAACTGATACCACTCAATCACAACAAACAGACGAACAGGACCTTGACCCCACCACACGAATTAATAATGCTATTGAGGATTTTAACCAACGCACTCGGCGGGATTTATTGGAACAGTTAAAAGCCATTGACCCTATTTATTTTGAACGGATTTGTTTGGAATTAATGAAAGCGATGGGATACGGAGATGAATTCTCTCTCACGGCCAAAAGCCACGACGGAGGAATTGACGGAATTGTGAACGAGGACGCGTTGGGTTTAGATAAAATTTATCTGCAAGCCAAGCGTTATGCGGACAATAAGGTAAACGGCAAAGAAATGCGCGATAGCAAATATCTGAAGTGGGCAGAGGGGTTCAGGCTTATTTTTTTAACGGCGAGCCGTCACGAAAGCGAAATTTCTGTTATGCGCGAAATATTTTCCGCGTTGAAGACAACAGTAGAAAATTTTGATTTATTGCACCGTGGCAATCTCTCTTTTAACTTAAAACGAAAAAATTTAAAATTTTATTCCCCCCGGCGAAAAGAGAATAAAAATAATAGATCCGTCCGATGTGGAAAGCTTGCATAATATTATTGCCGAAGCGTATCTGATAATAACCGACGACAAAGAAACGTTGAATGAAGCGGTTTATTTCGGTATTCCCGCTTTGGTTTTGGGTAATGCGTCGGAATATCAGGAGGGAGAAACGGCTTCTCCCGTCGGGTTTGTCGGACTAAAAGAACGCGATATTTATAAGGCAGCAAAAACCTTGTTGTT
>OQVQ01001205.1_pt1 | contig 10717 bp, 9 predicted proteins | sample 1691491 | NCBI WGS metagenome assembly OQVQ01 (sample SAMN03418252, study PRJEB22391) | human gut metagenome | biome: human-gut; feature: organic feature; material: feces | host: Homo sapiens | place: Tanzania | collected 2013-01
CCGAGGCTGCTCCCGACAATACCGTGGCTGTTGCCGATGTCGGACAGAACCAGATCTGGGCGTGCAACAGCTTCAGGATAAAGAGCGGACGCTTCCTGACAAGCGGCGGCATGGGCACTATGGGCTATTCACTGCCCTGTGCAATAGGCGCAAAGCTCGCAGATCCGTCGGCTGAGGTCATTGAGATCTGCGGAGACGGTTCGTTCCAGATGCAGATGATGGAGCTTGCTACCATCTGCCAGTATAACGTCCCCGTAAAGATCGTTCTTATGAGAAACGAATATCTCGGAATGGTAAGAGAGCTTCAGGACCGCGGCTATAAGGGCAACAGAACAGCTGTCAGCCTTGCGGGAGATCCTGATTTCGTTGCTCTTGCCAAGGCATACGGAATACCCGCAGAGAGAGTCAGTGACGATTCGGAGGCAGATGCTGCGATAGAACGCTTCATCGGCTCGGAAGGACCTTATCTGCTCGAAGTTATCGTCAATGAAACAGAATCCACACTGTAATTTGTTAGGAGGAAAATCCCTTGAAGCATACGATCTCCATTCTCGTTGAAAACCATGCAGGCGTTCTTTCCAGAGTTTCGGGACTCTTTTCCAGAAGAGGCTTCAATATCGACAGCCTTGCGGTAGGTGAAACTCAGGATCCCGCTATTTCAAGAATAACCATCGTTGCCGACGGCGACGATTATATGGTAGAGCAGCTCGAAAAGCAGCTCAACAAGCTTATAGACACTATCAAGGTGCGCTGCCTTGCTCCCGATGAACTGCTCTCCAGAGAGCTTCAGCTCATCAAGATCAGCGCAACTCCCGCTCAGAGAAGCGAGATACTCACTATCGTTGAGATAATGGGCGCAAAGATCATTGATATCTCCGCATCTACCATGACTATCGAGATATCCGACACTACCGCACACCTTGCACGCTTTGAGGAGCTTATCCGCCCCTACGGCATCAAGGAGATCGTCCGCACGGGCGTTATCGCTATCCAGAAAGGTGCCGATACTATCGCTGTTAAAAAGTGATAGACGGTTTCTTACATAAATCTCTAAAATAAAATTTTATTGGAGGAATACAAAATGAACAAGATTTTCTATCAGCAGGACTGCGATCTTAACAGACTGAACGGCAAGACTGTTGCAATTATCGGCTACGGTTCTCAGGGTCATGCTCATGCACTGAACCTCAAGGACAGCGGTGTTGACGTTGTTATCGGTCTGTACGAGGGATCAAAGAGCAAGGCTAAGGCTGAGGCTGCAGGCCTTAAGGTAATGAGCGTTTCCGATGCTGCTAAGGCTGGCGACATCATCATGATCCTTATCCCCGATGAGAAGCAGGCTGCTGTTTATAAGAAGGAGATCGCTCCTTACCTGACAGAGGGCAAGACACTTGCTTTCGCTCACGGCTTCAATATCCACTTCGGCTGCATCGTTCCCCCGAAGAATGTCAATGTTATCATGATCGCTCCTAAGGGACCCGGACACACTGTAAGAAGCGAATATCAGGTTGGCAAGGGCGTTCCTTGTCTGATCGCTGTTGAGCAGGACGCTACCGGCGATGCTCAGGAGATCGGTCTTGCATACGCAGCAGGTATCGGCGGCGCAAGAGCAGGCGTTCTCGAAACAACATTCAGAACTGAGACCGAGACAGACCTCTTCGGTGAGCAGGCTGTTCTCTGCGGCGGTGTATGCGCACTGATGCAGGCAGGCTTTGAGACTCTCTGCGAGGCTGGCTATGACCCCAGAAACGCTTACTTTGAGTGTATCCACGAGATGAAGCTGATCGTTGACCTTATCTACCAGAGCGGTTTCGCAGGCATGAGATACTCTATCTCCAACACTGCTGAGTACGGCGACTATGTAACAGGTCCTAAGATCGTTACAGAGGAAACAAAGAAGGCTATGAAGAAGGTTCTTTCCGATATTCAGGACGGTACATTCGCTAAGGAATTCCTCCTCGATATGTCCGATGCAGGTTCTCAGGTTCACTTCAAGGCTATGAGAAAGCTCCACGCTGAGCATCCCTCCGAGACTGTCGGCGCTGAGATCCGTAAGCTTTACAGCTGGAGCGATGAAGATAAACTCATTAATAACTAATGAGTTCACTCATTAACAACTGATGAGTTTCCCGTCAGCAACCGATAATTTCCAAACAAACATTTGATTATCCCTTGAATAAAGCACGCTGTTCCGATAATTTCAGGACGGCGTGTTTTTTGTTGCAGAATATTGTTGACTTTTTATAGAATTTATTGTATAATATCTGTAAATTCAAAATTATGGAAGAAAGGGGTACGGCTTGTGAAACGCAGGATGCTGGGCGTGATACTGATGGTGACAGTCACTCTCACAGTGCTGTTCGTCAGCGGACGCTTCTTCAGCAAAATGGAAGATGAGATACATAGGGAACGCTGCTACCACATAAGCAGATCAATATCGCAGATAGCCGAAAAATCAGAGATCATCATAAAAAATCAGTGGCAGAGGCTGGACGGCATAGCCTGGTTCGTCGGGCATCATTACATGGACAGCAAAATGACCGTCTGCAATGCCGTCAGCGAGATAAGGCAGATGTTCGTCAGCACAAGCTCGGAGTATGTTTTCATCGACCCGGACGGATTTGTCTACGGCTTCGGCGGCGGATGTGAGCCGGTGAAGGTGAATGTGCCGTTCATGGCGGACAGCGAACAGCAGGTGATCTCATTTTCGCCCGATGACCGTCCCGAGGAATACATGATGTTCGTTCACAAGCTCCCGAATACGATAGATTTCGGAAATATAAGAATAGCATATGTAGCATCGCTGCGTGAAAAAGCGGATATCCGCGATATTATCAGCTACGGCTCATATCAGGGCAAAAACAGCAGCGTGCTTCTCGATCATGGCGGGAACAGGCTATATTACAACAAAGGAAGCTATGCCAAAAGTGATTTTGACTCGGATATTTTCGGCGAAAATAATGTTATAAAGGCACTTTCCAAGACGGATTTCCTTTACGGCGACAGCTTTGAGAAATTTGCAGACAATTTTTCATCGGGCGGATCGGAAACGGTAGAAATAGGGCTGAACGGCGAAAATTATTTTATCGGATATGCGCCCATAGGAGAGAAATGGATGGTCCTTTCGGTGATCCCCGAGGAATATGTCAGCGAAAATATATCGGGCGTTTCCGATGAGCTTATCAGAGTTTCCGCTATCTTCGGCGGAATGCTTATATTTGCGGCGATGACATTTATCCTGACGCTCATGCTTATTTCATGGAGAGAAAAAAAGAACAGCATCGAGCATGACACAAACGAAAAACTGAAAAAGGCGGCGGAGGAGACCGAAAAGGCAAACAAGGTGAAATCCGAGTTTCTTTCGCACATCTCGCATGACATAAGAACGCCTATCAACGGGATAATCGGGCTTCTTGACATTGCCGACATGAACAGGAACGACAATGCGAAGCTTATTGAATGCGTCGAAAAAATGCGCAGCGCATCGGTCTATCTTCTCTCGCTGATAAACGATGTCCTCGACATGAGCAAGGCGCAGAACGGCGTTCTCAGACCCGCACACGAAACGTTCGACCTGCGTGTGCTGCTCGATGAATGTGTTTCCATGCTCGAAACGCAGGTCAGCGAAAAAAAGCTGCGGTTAAGGACGTTTTTCTCGGATATCCCGCACCGTATGCTGACGGGAAGTCCGCTGTATATCCGTCAGGTGCTGCTGAATATACTGAACAATGCGGTCAGATACACGGATATCGGCGGAGTTATCTGCTTTATGGCGCATGAGCTGTCCTCGGACGGGAAAAATGCGGTGATAGAGTTCGTTATCTCCGACAGCGGACGGGGAATGTCCGAGGAATATCTTGTGCATATATTCGAGCCGTTCACAAGGGAAAGAAACGAGCCTTCCGCAGATGAAAGCTTCAGGGGAACAGGTCTTGGAATGTCCATCGCAAAATCGCTGACAGATGTTATGGGCGGAACGATATGCGCCGAAAGCAAGGCGGGCGAGGGCAGCAGATTTACCGTGACTATACCGCTTGTCATCTCCGAAAAGGAGCCGTATGCAAAGGCTGAGTCCGAAAAGACAAGAGCCGACATAAGGGGAATGCACATTCTAGTCGCCGAGGACGTAAAGCTGAATATGGATATCGTCACCTATATCCTTGAGCATGAGGGTGCGGAGGTCATATGTGCGAAGGACGGCGAAACGGCACTCAGGCTGTTTTCGGAAAGTGCGGAGGGCAGCATAGACCTTATCCTTATGGATATAAGAATGCCGGGGATAAACGGCTATGAGGCGGCTGAAAGGATACGTGCGATGAAGCGCAGCGATGCGGATATCCCGATAATCGCAATGACAGCGAATGTCTATGAGGAGGATATCGAGCGGGCGAAAAGGGCGGGAATGAACGACCATCTCGCAAAGCCTATGGATTCCGGCAAGCTGCTGGCTATGGCGGGTGCGTACTGTGCGGGCAGGGGGCAGCTCATGGAAGAACAATATTGAATTCTAAAGACAAACGGAGGGTTTACTGATGAAAAGACTTAAAACAGCGGCGGTCATTCTGGCATCTGTTATGCTTATCGGCTGCGTACAGGCTAAAGATACGGGGACTGTTTCCGTATCTGAGACATCGTTATCCGAATCGGGAAACAAAGCTGATGAAAGCAGTATTATTTTCCCCGATAATATCGAGCAGGTCACGGAAATAAAGGATAACCCGATAAGCTTTGACGAAGCATCGGACAGGATAATGCTCACGAAAGCGTATCCCGAGGGCAAAGAGCTTTTGCATAAAAGTACGGTGAAGGCTGTTGGAAGAACATTTTATGTTATAGCCGCAGTTTATGATAACGGTGATACAGTGTCTGCGGAGAGGACGTTCTGGGCAGATGTGCAGACGGGGGATATTTATCTTTATTATGACCCCACGACTATGCCGTATGAGCAGTATTCGGAGTATGTCGGTGAAATATCGGACGATGACGGCAGAAGCAGGCTGATACCGATGGAGCAGGTTGCGCCGTAAAAGCTTTGATATATGCGGTTTTGCAGAGAGATTTAGACAGAGGTATACGGAATGAAGAAAACTGTATTGTATATGGCAGCTGCCGTGCTGCTGACATTCAGCGGCTGCGGAGTGACGGGTAATATCAATGAGACCGAATTTGAAACAACCGCTCCAAAGCAGGAGATATCGGCTGCTGAGAAAAGCGGTGAAAGGTCGGCAGCGGATATTTATGCCGATATGATATGTGATATGACGGAAAACGGCGATTATGGGGCGGCAGGCTTTACGTTGGGCTTTGCTGATGTGAACAGCGATGGGATCCCTGAGCTTATCAGGCGGAATTCAATGCGTGCGGATATTGAAATTTTCGATATCAGCGGAAACAGTATATGGAAAAACGCTTTTGATCCGCCGTATGAAATGACTCTGACAGAGTGTAAAGACAGCGAAACGGGTGAAAATGTAATAATATACAGCGGATATACCGAGCATGCGAATTACAAAATCTATACTGCCGAAGCGATATGCAGATCCGAAAAAATGATGGTCAATGCGGTTTATGATGCGGACGGTGATAAGCTGGCAAAGCTGGAAGCAGCCGCATCTGATGATATAAATGGCGGTATCGCATCGGCTGATCTGTCGGAAACATCGTACAGCGAGGAAGAAGTCAGGAATATGTACGGCGAATATTTCGGGAGATATGTTCCCGTTTCCGCTGAAAATATGTGGGACGGCATAAAGGTCGAACTGAGCGATGAAATGAAGCGTTCGGCGTTTGAATGCAGCCTTCGTGATAATTATGATGAGCTTAAGGATCTGATAGATGCTGCTCTGAACAGACCGCAGGCTGAGAGATCCGACGATCAGCATGATGCAGACATCATCCCTCCCGATGCCGATAAAATAGCTGAAATATTCGATATGCGAATGTCTGAAAAAGAGTGGAAGGACGGCGGAAAGCTTGGATTGAGCGGCAGTGCGTCGGGACACGCTGAGGCATATTATACTGATATTGACTGTGACGGAGAAAAAGAATTTTGCGTTCTTATTGCAGGAATAAATACGTCCAATATGTACGTTTACGGCTATGATAAGACAGGTGAATGGATTCTGAAAGACCGTCTGCACGTTACTCCGCAGTATATGTATTTTTATGATGATGCCGATGGAGAAAGAGCGTTTATTTCGGTCGATTCAGAGGAAAGGCATATTTTCAGTCTGTATTCGTATAAAAAGGGAACAACGAAAAACATAGAAACATTTTCAGACGAAAGCTGTACTCAGGAGATATATTATCATGCAGATGCGATTGAAAAAACAATAGAAAGCCTTGATAACGTTTCCGATATACACGATCTTCCGCATGCATCGACAGATAAATATTACGAGATCAATGTGAATGATGACAGAGCCGCATTGGAAAGCTTTGCCGACGATATCGGCAGGCTTAATTGGTGAAAAGAATTTAATAAATCAGGAGATAAGAATTATGTTAAAGAAAAAGTCGGGTCTATTGTTTTTAGCTTTCTTTTCAGCTTTTTTGACAGCCTGCGGTGCGGCTCTTCCTGATAAGACTGACTCCACAACAGATATTGACAAAACGGTGAGCATGAAACAGGCGGAGCTTAACGCTTCCGATGCGCCTTTTAATGTCAGCGGGATATACAAGGGGACATCATTTGACTTCAACGGCGACGGCACTGACGATCAGGTTTTCGGATATGTGCTTTATTCGAAGTTTGAATTTGTGATATTTGACGGGAAAACTGCGGATATACTGCTTGATGAGCGTGTGATGATGCCGCTTGATATCCCGAAAATAAATACGGAGGTCTATTCCGATAATGAAGGATCGTCAAAGATAATGATCTGCGGGAAAAGCGGCGGTTCATCGGGCGGTCTGACCGCTGAGACAGTTCAGGTATTTTCGGATGATCTGTCGGAAATCATCGAGGCGGTCTATACGGAAGATGATGAGTTCCTGTATTCTCCAAGCTGCAAAGACGAGGAGGAATATTCCGGAAAGCGCACGGAAATGCTGAACGGATATGAGCCGTGCAGGACAATAGACTGGGATAAATATGCAGACGGCAGTATATCCGAAGCGGAGCAGCGTGTCAATGATGCCTTGGAGATATTCGGCGAAAATTACAGCGATCCTCTGAGTTTCAGGCTTTATCTGTCTGACCTTGACGGCGATGGAAACAAGGAGCTTTTCATACATACCGAAAGTCAGTACGGGTACACCGAGATATATGATATTTCCGAAAAAGCCGAAAAAATAGGAAGTTTTTACGGCAATTTCAGCAATTTGCCTATGGATCATAAGGATAAAAACGGCAGGACGCATTTTATTGTCAGGATAAAAAGCTGGGTATCCTCCGAGGATTTTTATGCCGCATATTGTGACATTGCATATGAAAACGGAGAAATATCCGTTGACCTGCCGCTTTGCGCAGTGTCAGGATCATGGTATGATGGCGGAGAATTCAATAATGGCTGGAGATTGTACTCCGATTGTAAAATGAACTGCGATGGCAATTCTGAGAGTGTGATAATAACAGAAAATGCCGAGCTTATCGGCGATTATCCGCTTGAAGAGATCGATATAAACGATGCCGAAAATGATTCCGATGAGATAAAGTCAGCGGCGGCGGAAACGGTTTTCCGTGACATGACTTTTTTGGAATATCCCGCGGAATATCGTGTGAAATGACAGATGCGAAATACAAACTTATCCGAATAAAAAATTACGTCAGCAGGTGATTGATTTGAAAAAAATCTTATTGGTAATAATGGCTGTATTGCTGTCATCTTGCTCCGGATTGAGCAGTGTGTCTGAAACAGAGATGGCAGAACGATCTTCCGACTGCATGAGCGCAGCTGAAACAGAAAAAAGCGCAGTTAAAATAAGCGTTTCGCCGTATGAAAATAATGAATATAACGATAGCCGTTCGGAACTGATAACTTCGGTATGCAGTATCAGCGATGATGAGATAAAAGGAATTATAGAACGGCGAAATAATTTTTTTAATATATCAGATAATACACTGCCTGTAAATATACTGCTTACAGATATGAACTTTGATGATTTTGACGGTGACGGAAATGACGAACTGCTTACAAGGCTTGAATTTGAAAAAACACCGCAGGAGAATGCCTTATATTATGCACTTTGCTATGCGGACGGAGATAATGTGTCATTTTTTGATGATGGTGCGGCAAGCCACAAAAACGTGCATTATGCCAAGGTCGGAGAGCAGCCGTTTGTTGTCATTGCCGAGCTTGGTGCGGGATATTCCGATGATCCTGTTGCAATAGCAGAGAAGGTATTCACGTTTTCCGATGGGAATTTTGTCCCGTATGATACTGATGGTGATTATCTCTGCATTCGTGTTTCGGATGATGTGAACAGGCTGTATCTTTTCGGAAGATCGGAGAATTGGGAAAACACGGGTGATTGTCCTTTGGCAGCTGAGATAAACAGCGGAGAGATCAAACAGGAGCTTGCGTGGGATAACGGAAGGCTGAAGGTTGTGTCGGGGTATGAATAATGTGAACTATCTGATTACCGACATGGAAATGCTGTATCTGTTACAGGGCAAGAAAAGATCATTGATATAGCTGTTGTAAATGATGTATCGATCAAGTGGTGATAAGGAGCGTAATCATGATAAAGGTGCATAAACTGACCGTAATTTTAACATTGCTTTGTTTATTTTGTTCATGCGACAGAAATGATGCGGATATTGAAATTTTCAGAAGAGCAGACTGGCAGGGCGAATACGAAAAATATTTAAATGACAATATCAATGATGAATATGCTGCGCCTGCCTACGGATTTGATTTTCTGTACACAGATATTGACGGCGATAATGAATATGAACTTATTGCGGGACTTAAAAATATGAACGGTCACTCGGTCGATGCATTGCTCATCTATGACATTGTTGACGGTAACCCGTGTTATATCGGGAAAATGTATGGTGAAACGGAAGTATCCGAAGCAGATTCCGAGACCGCTCCCGATTTTTTCGAGGGAGATGCGCTGAAAATGTATAGAAGTGACGGAAAAACAAAGCTTTTGTCGTATTCATCGGAAAGACACGGCGGACAGTATTATTACTTGATATCAGCCGCAGAAGTGTGCGGCGAAGAAGTCACATCCGACATAATCGGGTATAAATGCGGAACGGAAGATGAATGTTTTTATTCTCTTGAAGTATTCGGAGAAAAGATTTCCGACAGTGATTTTGAAGTGCTGATCTCCGATGAGATATCGGGATACGAAAAATATGTATCCTCTTTGCCCGAAATACACGAAACATTTGCTTTTGATGGATCGCAATCATAAGAAAACCAATAAACCACAAACGCTGCACACCTCACCTCGGTGAAATGTGCGGCGTTTGTTATCTGAACATAAGATCTTCATTTTACTGCACAAATAATGCCCGAACAACAGTATAAATTTGCCATAAAAAGCATTGACTTTATTGGAATAGTATGATAAAATATAAATACAATGTTAAATGTAAACGTTATGGGATTTTTACACAAGGAGAAAACAAAAATGAGTACAGTAAGAGCAACATCAAGAGTACAGGAAATAAGGAACAGAACCGATGCCATTCAGCAAAAAATGCCGAAAAAACGCAGGGTACAGCAAATGCCGGACAAATCTTCTTTAGCAGGTAATCAGGGATACATTAAAGCCGTTGATATAGTTTTATCCGGTACAAGAGCTTTTTCAGATGATGTTCAGTTTTGGGTTGGAAATTGGGATTATTTATATAAAAATAATTTGTTGGGTAAATACGATCCTTTCAATAAATTTTCAACAACACATAAGGAATCATCAGAATATGTTGAGTAAGGAATAAGCACTGGGAGGTGATAAGCTTGAAAAAAACAATAATCGGTATTGCTCTGGCGTTTTGCCTGCTTCTGACAGCGTGCAGCGTCCATGCGAAATCAGATACCGAAAGTATTACTGAAGCTGCAGCGATAAGCAGCATTTCCGACGATCATAACAAAAGCCCTAAACGTGAATGCAATGGATACATTGTCCTTGAAACCTCACTTTCACTCTCAAAGGAAGATGTAACGGATAAGCAGTTCTCTGATGCCGAAAAAATTTTAAATTTGCTGGACAGCAAGGATAAAAGCATGATGAATTCACTTTCAATCGGTAAGGAAAAGGCGGGAAAAACCGATCTTGAAACTTTTTATGCTGAAATATGCGATGTGTTCAGCTTTGAAGACAGTACATATATTGTCAGAAGCTGTTCGGTAATAAGCGGTACGGTTTTATTTGATATATGGTGTTCGGACGGCAAAAATGTCAATTATGTCGGGGATTTTACAGCATCTGAGTACAAGCGGGTATATCCTGTAAAAAAAGAAATGCCTGTAATAGCAGCATATACTTTTTCTGTACGTGGCTTTAATTATGCAGATGCACCTGTAATTGCGGCGGATGTATATAAGATCGAAAATAATATGCTGGAGAAATGTGGCACGGAAGCGGGAAAGCAGTTTTTCTGGCTGTATAATGAAGATGAGGATAAAAGCAGACTTTTTATTTTTGATGAGATCAAAGATGGCAGCTGCTTTGCGCCCGATGACATTCAGAATCTTGCACTGAGCGGAGATATCAAACAGGAGCTTGCGTGGGATAACGGAAGGTTGGAAGTTGTGTCGGG
>OQVQ01001207.1_pt1 | contig 10708 bp, 19 predicted proteins | sample 1691491 | NCBI WGS metagenome assembly OQVQ01 (sample SAMN03418252, study PRJEB22391) | human gut metagenome | biome: human-gut; feature: organic feature; material: feces | host: Homo sapiens | place: Tanzania | collected 2013-01
AATGCTTGCTGTCGGCGCACTTTTCGGTCTTGTGTGGCTGGGGTAGTGAGTTAGAAGTTTGTTTCAAAAACATACTTTTTCTACAAACTGAAATGCCCACCGCAAAGGTGGGCACATATAAATATTTACGATAATCAAACTAAAATGAATTCTTTTTCTAAAACTTTGATTTTACCTTCTTCAACGTATTCATAATAAACACCTGTAACAGTGTTCTCATCGAATGTTCCTAATTTAAAGTAATCAAAAATTATTACATGTATAATGGTTCCGGGATTAATGGTCATATAGTTATACTCACTTTTAACTCCATATCCATTAATTGCTTCTTCAACATTTTCCTTATACAGCTCCTCGGTAGAATAATCGTCTATAGCGCTGCAGTATTCCTCTAGGAATTTCCGTAATTCTTCTTCGTTACCCATTACTATATAATTCTCATCAAGGTCAATGTATAGTTTGCTGTTCACATCTCCGTTTAAATAATATCTTCCGTACTTCAAATTCGGTTGGTTATAAGAAACATCAGTATCAGCCACCGCATTTGCACACGCCGTGCAAAAAAATGCCATAATTGTAGCCAGTGCAAGTAATAACAATTTTTTCATATAAATACCTCCCGTTAATAATAGTGCCGACTAAATGGCTTGGTAAACGTCTGTTGAACATCATTTACATTACAGCCTCGGTTTTTTATCTTTATATACTTTTCGCCGAATAACAACGGACCATGTATATCTACATCTCCCTGCACAGTAACCTCACCGGGTATTCTGCCGTTTGTGAAACTTCCATTAATATCACATTTTGCCGGTTTTGTAAATTTAGCGGTAAAATAATTTGATGTTATCCCCCCTACATTAGTGGTTGCCCTAATAAAAACATTCATATCAGTCATAAATGCCATTACGCCTATTCTTTCTTTTTCAATCGTGATAAACCCTTCTGAATTTGGAGAACAGTCATAACTACCGGTATAATAGATGTTGCCACTGTAGTCAACAGCACTGACACCGATTGTAAATATAATTGTCGATGCTATAGTTGCTGTTGTTACTCCAATTTTTTGATAAATCCAGATCTTTTCATAATACCTCCTTTGATGCTTATAAGCTCGGCCAATGTAAATAATTCATTGAATCTTCTGAATTATTTTCTACAAATATAGTATATCATCATTTAATGTATATTTGTATTGCCATTCTAATTACTTTATAAGATAAAAATCGTCATTACCCGTAGTCAACATTCCTTCCTTGGGATACTCATAGGCAGTGCCGCTTTCATTGCTTTTATCAAAAGAACCATCATGGAAATAGTCAAAAAAGATATAATTATGATAATCAGCGCCAACCTGAACAACAGTGTAATTGTACTCGCTCTTGCTTCCGTATGCCAGCATTATTTCATCTACATTGTCCTGCAGCTGTTCCTCGTTTGAGTAAGTGTCCCCCGCATATTTACGGCAAAAATCCTCTTGATGCTTTCTCAGATTCTCTCCGCCCATAACTATGAAGTTTTCGTCCAGATCTACATACAGACCGCTTTCCTTATCTCCGTTAAGATAATACCTTCCGTACTTAAGTTCCGGCTTTTCAACAGATACCTCGCTATCAGCCGCCGCATTTGCACACGCCGTGCAAACAAGCGCCATAATTGTTATCAGTGCAAGTGTTAAAAACTTTTTCATATAAATACCTCCTAAATATCAAGCATAATGATCGCTGTAAAGTTTTGTGAAAGTTTGCTCGTTTCCCTGCTCTTTCGAATTTTTATTTGTAATTCTAAGGTATTTGTTGCTTGAAAACCATCCGGTGCTAACAGTCTTTTCGCTTACATTGCCTTTAAGAACGACTTTCCCGCTGACAATACCGTTTTTAAAAGTTCCGTCTCTGTCACAACGCCTTGGGTTTGACAAACTGGCTGTAAATCCTTCCGATGTAATGCCTCCTGTTGTAGTAGTTGCTCTTATATAAACAGAGTCGCTGTAACAATAAGCCATTGTACCAATTTTTTCTCTGGTGATCGTAATAAAAGCCTCTGCGTTCTGATCGCACTTATAATTTCCTGTGTGATTTATATTTATACAATTAATCTCCGCTCGTGCTACGATTGAATACACACTTAATGTAGCAATCGCCAAAACAATTGCACATACCTTTCGAATTGCTTTTTTTGATTCTTTCATACCTATCATACCTCCTTGCATATAGCTTATCATTTAAGTGTATTTTTGTCAACTGTTATTTTATACAAATTGTTTCGATTTATTTGTTGAACATATCAATCGAAATATGTTCGTTATTTATTTAACCGTTTCAGATCACTGCTTTATTTTCAAATATTATGCTACACGCTTTGTGAACCTTGTTATAACGTACACCTAATGCGTTTTCGCAGTTTTATTACATTGCTCTGTATAAACAACAACGCCCACCTTTCGGTGGGCGTATGCTATTTAATTATATCAAATTAAACTAATTCGATAACAGCCATCTCTGCTGCGTCGCCTCTTCTGGGGCCGATCTTGATGATGCGTGTGTAACCGCCGTTCTTGTCAGCGTACTTGGGTGCTATATCATCAAACAGTTTCTTAGCTACGTCTTCCTTAGTGATGTAGCCGTAAACCTGACGCTTTGTATGCAGTGTGCCGGCCTTGCCGAGAGTGATCATCTTTTCAGCTGCACTGCGAACTTCCTTAGCTCTTGCAACTGTAGTAACGATCTTGCCCTTTTCAAGAAGCAGTGTTACCATACCTCTGAGCATAGCCTTTCTGTGATCACTGGTTCTTCCCAGTTTTCTTGAACCTGCCATGGATATTTCTCCTTTCAGACAAATTGAAAGTCACTTGTCAATTGTTGTCATCGTCGCTTGCAAGGTCAAAGCCTAAAGACTGGAGCTTTGCTCTGACTTCCTCAAACGACTTCTTGCCTAAGTTTCTAACCTTCATCATATCACCCTGCGACTTGTTGATAAGATCGTCAACGGTGTTGATGTTTGCACGCTTTAAGCAGTTGAATGAACGTACGGAAAGGTCAAGGTCATCGATAGTCATTTCGAGGAGCTTATCCTTGCCCGACTCGCTCTTGTCTGCCATAAGCTCAGGCTGTATAGCTTCATCAGACAGCTCTACGAACGGCTGAAGATGATCTACCAGAAGCTTAGCGGCGTATGAGACTGCCTCTTTTGCAGAAATTGTACCGTCTGTCCATACCTCAAGTATGAGCTTGTCATAGTCGGTACGCTGTCCTACACGGGTGTTCTCAACTGTATAATTCACCTTTAAAACAGGTGTATAAATGCTGTCGACAGCAATTATGCCGATTACCGGCTGAAGCTGCTGCTTGTTCTTTTCAGCAGACACATATCCTCTGCCCTTGTCAAGAGTGATCTCCATATAGAGCTTGGCTCCGGGGCCGAGGGTAGCTATATGCATACCGGGGTCGAGGATTTCAATCTCACTGTCGGTCTTTATGTCACCGGCAGTAACATCGCACTCGCCCTCAGCTTCAATATAAACTGTTTTCGGGCATTCGCCATACATTTTTGCAATGAGACCCTTGATGTTGAGGATAATTTCCGTTACATCCTCTTTAACACCGGGGATAGTCGAAAACTCGTGCTGAACGCCGTCAATCTTGACTGACGTTACCGCAACGCCGGGAAGTGACGAAAGCAGAACACGACGAAGGCTGTTGCCAAGTGTGTTGCCGTAGCCACATTCCAGAGGCTCAAGTGTAAACATACCATAGGTTCCATCGGGTTTTAACTTAACGGTCTCGATCACAGGCTTTTCGATTTTTTCAAGCATTTGGTTTACCCTCCCACAAGTTTGTCAGATGTTTCATCGGGTTAACGATGTACGAACGGGCTGTATTCCCGCAAAAAGCGGAAAACCGCCCGGTTAATTTTAAATTACGATTTGGCGGGCAATGCCCTCCGCACATATCTCAGTGCGGAATTGTAAATTAAAAATAACCGATACATACCGTGATGTCCACAGTATGAAGAGTTTTCGCAATACTGCTCGACGAGATTATTTTGAATATAACTCGATGATCAGGTGCTCAGCTATTTCATAGTCAAGCTCATCTCTGTTGAATTCACGAGTAACCTTGGCTGTCATAGCCTCTTTATTTACGTCCAGCCATAACGGTACGATTCTGCCGTTTGTCTGTTCGGTGATCTGAGCGAACTTAGGGCTCTTCTTGCTTGTTTCGCTGACTGCAACAACATCGCCGGGCTTGATTCTGTAAGAAGGAACATCAACCTTCTTGCCGTTTACTGTGAAGTGACCGTGTGTTACTAACTGTCTTGCTTCTCTTCTTGTGATAGCCATACCCATTCTGAATACAACGTTGTCAAGTCTTGATTCAAGAATCTTGATGAGGTTTTCACCTGCAACGCCGTCCATCTTAACTGCCATCTCGTAGTAGTGATAGAACTGCTTTTCAAGAACGCCGTAGATGAACTTCAGCTTCTGCTTTTCCTTAAGCTGCATTCCATACTCAGAAACTTTCTTTCTGTTGTTTGCGTTTGCGTGACGATTTGTTTCCTTGCTGTATCCCAGTACCATAGGGGATATGCCTAATGCCTTACATCTCTTTAAGACCGGCTGTCTGTCTACTGCCATTTGTCAGTACCTCCGTTTTTTAAATAAATATCGTTTCTGAAGGATCATACCTTCCGCGACACCGAGTAAACTACACTCAGTTTATGATTATACACGTCTTCTCTTGGGAGGACGGCATCCGTTGTGAGGAATAGGAGTTACATCCTTGATAAGTCTAACCTCAAGACCTGCTGCCTGTAATGCACGGATAGCTGCTTCACGTCCGGATCCGGGACCCTTAACGTAAACTTCTACAGTCTTCAGACCGTGTTCCATAGCTGCCTTAGCTGCTGTTTCAGCGGCTGTCTGAGCAGCGAAGGGAGTTGACTTTCTTGAGCCTCTGAAACCCATTTCACCGGCAGATGCCCATGATAATGTGTTGCCCTGAAGGTCTGTGATAGTAACTATCGTATTATTGAACGTAGACTGGATATGAGCTGAACCGTTTTCAATGTTCTTACGCTCACGACGTCTGCGTACTACAGGCTTCTTAGTAGCGGTTGCCTTTGCCATTGTTTTACCACCTTTCCGTAAAGATTACTTCTTCTTATTAGCGATGGTCTTCTTAGGACCTTTTCTTGTTCTTGCATTGGTCTTTGTTCTCTGACCACGAACGGGAAGACCCTTACGGTGACGTGTGCCTCTGAAGCAGTTGATTTCAACCAGACGCTTGATGTTGAGGGCTACTTCTCTTCTGAGGTCACCTTCTACAGCTACGCCGAGCTGCTCTATAGCATCACGGATCTTAGCTTCGTCATCATCGGTAAGATCCTTGACTCTGGTGTCGGGGTTTACACCGGCCTTTGCCAGAATGTCGTTAGCTGTCTTTCTGCCGATTCCGTAAACGTATGTGAGACCGATCTCAACACGCTTTTCCTTCGGCAGGTCGATACCAGCAATTCTTGCCATATCTTTTTCCTCCTGTTAAATTCGGGCTTAACCCTGTCTCTGCTTGTGCTTAGGTTCCTGGCAGATTACCATAACCTTGCCCTTGCGCTTGATTACCTTGCACTTATCGCACATAGGCTTTACTGAAGGTCTAACTTTCATCTTAATATCATCCTTCCTGTAATTGTTACAGACGAGCATACGCTCGTATTCGTTTATACAGAATTACTTGGCTCTCCAGGTGATTCTGCCTTTAGTCAGGTCATACGGTGACATTTCGACTGTTACCTTATCACCGGGTAAGATACGAATAAAGTTCATTCGCAGCTTGCCGCTTACATGAGCCAGTATCTTATGTCCGTTTTCAAGTTCGACCTGAAACGTTGCGTTAGGAAGCGCCTCAATTATCTTGCCGCTTACCTCGATTACATCTTCTTTAGACAAGCTTGTCACTCTCCTCGGCGATGTTGTCTGCACTTCGGTTCAGAACCGATAACGCAGATCTTAGTTTTTTGTTTGTGATTTCCGCAAGCTCTACAGTAGTCAGTGTCTTCTGTAAATGAAGCGGATTCTTCTTTTTGGGTCTTTCGACCTTGCGCAGTTTGCCGTCGGCAATATACGCAAAACCGTTTTCAACCCTCATGACCGCATAATAGCTTCCGCTGTCATGCCCTGCCATGCTTTTTACAACCATACCGGCTGCAATAACCGTATTGTTCATACGCCCTCCGTTAATTCTTCGGGTGGTGAAGTGAGCTTTCCGTGAGAATAAGAGGCTCACCGTTAGTTATTGCGATAGTATGCTCAAAATGAGCGCTGTAGTTGCCGTTAGCCTCGACCACCGTCCATTTGTCCGGCAGTATGCGGATCTCGGCTGTAGTTTCATTTATCATAGGCTCAATGCAGATTGTCATTCCCGGTACAAGTCTCGGACCTCTGCCGGGCTTGCCGAAGTTCGGAACTTCGGGGTCCTCGTGCATCTCGTGTCCTATTCCGTGACCGATGAACTTCTTTACCACATAGTAGCCTCGTGACTCACAGTAAGTCTGCACGGCATTTGAAATGTCGCCGATTCTGTTACCGGGAAGTGCCATCTTTATACCTTCATATAAAGCAGCCTCGGTTACCTCGAGGAGCTTCTTGGCATTTTCGGGAACCTTGCCGACCTTGAAGGTGTAAGCATTATCACCGTTGTAGCCGTCGATCTCAGCGGTCACGTCAACAGAAACGATGTCGCCCTCTCTGATGATCTTCTTCTTTGAAGGAATGCCGTGTATCAGCTCAGCGTTCACAGATATGCAGGCACTGCCTGTAAATCCGCCGTATCCGAGCGATGACGGGATAGCGCCTTTTGAAACGATAAAATCATGAATGATCTTATCAAGCTCCCATGTGCTCATTCCGGGCTTTATTGCATTTCCCGCAACGATAAGAGCCTCAGCCGCTATCTGATTGGCTTTCTTCATTATTTCAATTTCTTTTGCCGATTTAACCTGAATCATTACTTTGCCTCAACTGCCGCAAGAGTGAGCTTTGAAGTCTCAGCGATTTCTTCCTGACCCTGTACGGTTATCAGTTTGCCCTTTCTCGTGTAATAATCCTTGAGAGGAGCAGTCTTTTCATAGTATGTTTTCAGTCTTGCGATTACTGTTTCGGGCTTGTCGTCGATACGCTGAACAACGTTAGCGCCGCAAAGATTGCACTTGCCTTCTACCTTTGTAGGCTTGAAGTCTACATGATAGGAAGCGCCGCAGCCCTCGCATACTCTTCTGCCCGAAAGTCTTGAGATTATCTTCTCATCGGGAACAGCGATCTCAATTACCTTGTCGATCTGAACGCCCATAGCGTCAAGTGCCTCGGCCTGAGCAACTGTTCTCGGGAAACCGTCAAGAATGAAACCGTTCTTTGCATCATCCTGTGCGATTCTGTCCTTTAAGATGCCGATTACGACTTCATCGGGAACAAGATCGCCTCTGTCCATACACTCTTTCGCTGCAAGACCGGCGGGTGTGCCGTTCTTTACAGCTTCTCTGAGCATATTACCTGTCGATATAGCGGGTATACCGAGCTTTTCGCAGACTACCTCTGCCTGTGTTCCTTTCCCTGCGCCGGGTGCGCCTAAGAAAATAAGATTCATATTAATTCCTTTCTCTTATTCAAGGAAGCCCTTGTGATGACGCATCATCATCTGGCTTTCGAGAGCACGGACTGTTTCAAGGGCAACACCTACTACGATGAGTATTGTCGTACCACCGAGTGAAAGACCTGTGATGCCTGTGAGGTTCTGGAATATAATAGGGAATATTGCGATGATACCAAGGAATATTGCACCTACCAGAGTAACCTTTGAAAGTGAGTTGTGGATGAAATCCGATGTGGGCTTGCCCGGACGATAACCGGGGATAGCACCGTTGTTCTTCTTAAGATCATTGGCTATCTGTACAGGATTATACTGCATTGCAATATAGAAGTAGTTGAAGCCGATGATAAGGAAGAAATAAAGTATTGCATAAACCACGTTGTTCGTGCTGAACAGAGCTATAAAGTCGCTCCAGAATGCGTGGCCCGATGTTGCAGTTACACCGAAGAAGTATCCGATCGTTGCGGGAAGCGACATAATTGACATCGCAAAGATGATAGGCATAACGCCTGCCATTGCAACCTTTATCGGAATGTGGTTTGTCTGACCGCCGTACATCTTTCTGCCGACTACTCTTTTTGCATACTGAACGGGAATACGTCTTTCTGCGTTTGTCATCAGTATTACGAATGCGATCATCAATACATAGATAACGAGTATCAGCGGTACGAAGAACCAGTTCTGCGGAGCTACCGAGATCTGCTTGATCAGATTGATAACCATATCGGGAACTCTTGATATGATACCTGCGAACAGTATCATTGAAATACCGTTGCCGATACCCTTCTGGGAGATCTGATCGCCCAGCCATATAATAAGCGAAGCACCCGCTACAAAGCAAGCCACGATAGTAATCGCAGCAATGACTCCGTCAAAGCCTTCCGTATAGAGAACAGCACTCTTGTGTGTTGTTTCGTTTACAGTGTTGCGAAGTCCGATGTAGAATGCTATCGCCTGGAATAACCCAATGCCCAAAGCTACATACTTCGTGATCTTGTTTATCTTCTTACGTCCTTCTTCGCCTTCCTTGCTCAGACGCTCCAGCGCAGGAATTGCAACTGTGAGCAGCTGAACTATGATGGAGGCGTTGATGTACGGTGTGATCGACATAGCAAACAGCGTACCGTTGCTGAGCGATCCACCCGTCATAACGTCGAGATAATTAAGTATCGTTCCTTCACCCATCATCTGTTTGATAGTCGAGGGTTCAAGGAATGGAACGAAGATTGCTGCGCCAAAGCGGAATATAACTATTATGAGCAATGTAAATAAAATCTTTTTGCGAAGTGCGGGATCTTTCCACGCGTTTCTAAAGACTTGAAACATTACTCTACCTCAGCCTTTCCGCCGGCACTTTCGATCTTAGCCTTAGCTGATTCAGAGAACTTAGCAGCCTTAACTGTAAAGCTCTTTGTAACCTCGCCGTTGCCAAGTACCTTAACGCCGTCAAGAACCTTAGTTACAAGACCTGCATCGATCAGAGCGTCTGTATCGATAACAGCACCGTTCTCAAAGCGAGCTTCGAGGTCGGCTACGTTTACAACAGTGTATTCTGTAGCAAAGATATTGTTAAAGCCTCTCTTAGGCATACGTCTTGCGAGTGATGTCTGACCACCTTCAAATCCGGGTCTTACGCCGCCGCCTGAACGTGCCCACTGACCCTTGTGACCTTTACCGGCTGTCTTACCGTGACCGGAACCGTGTCCGCGTCCGATACGCTTAACTTCCTTTGTTGCACCTGCTGCAGGGTATAATTCGTGTAGCTTCAATTGTTACACCTCCTATTTGTTAATGTGCTTATTTAACTTCTATAAGGTGTAAGGAATTATTCCTCAGTAACCTCAACTAAATAAGAAATTTCTTTTATCTTGCCTCTTGTTGCTGCATTGTCGGGCTGAACTGTTTCTGCGCCGATCTTGCGAAGTCCGAGAGAGGCTGCTGTTGCGATGTGGCTGTCCTTGCGTCCAACCAGTGATTTAACCAGCTTGATTTTTAAAGCCATTTCGGTTTCCGTCCTTTCTGCAAAGTAAAAGCTTAACCTAAGATCTCTTTTACAGACTTGCCTCTGAGCTCAGCTACCTGCTGTGCATCTCTGAGAGCTGTAAGACCTGCCATTGTAGCTCTTACTACGTTGCAGGGGTTGTTAGAACGAAGTGACTTAGTACGGATGTTCTTGATACCTGCCATCTCTACAACGGCACGAACGGGGCCGCCTGCGATAACGCCGGTACCTTCGGGTGCGGGCTTCATAAGAACTGCGCCTGCGCCGAATTTTCCTACTATTTCATGAGGGATCGTTGTACCCTTTAATGAGATCTTTACGAGGTTCTTCTTAGCGTCCTCAAGGCCCTTGCGGATAGCGTCGGGAACTTCGTTCGACTTACCCATGCCAAAGCCTACGACACCGTTGCCGTCACCAACAACAACCAGTGCGGAAAACTTCATGATACGTCCGCCCTTAACAGTCTTGGATACACGGTTCAGAGCAACAACCCTTTCGGAAAGCTCATAATTGCTTGCATCTAAAAGTGCCAAATTCTTGTCCTCCTGTTTTTATTGCGGGTTTCAGTAAACCCTTGCCTTACTGATTAGAAGTTGAGTCCGCCTTCACGAGCGCCATCTGCGAGTGCGGCAACTCTGCCGTGATATACATAACCTGAACGGTCAAATACTACATCGCTGATGCCTGCTGCCTTTGCCTTTTCTGCAAGTGCAAGACCAACCTTCTTTGCTGCCTCTGCATTGCCGCCGAAGCCTTCAAAGCTCTTCTCCATTGTAGATGCACTGCAAAGGGTTTTGCCTGCTTCATCATCAATGATCTGAGCGTAAATGTGCTTAGCAGAACGGAAAACGCTGAGACGGGGGCAAGCTGCAGTACCGCTGATCTTAGCACGGATACGCTTGCGACGCTTGATTCTGCTCTTCTTGCTGTCTATTACTTTAACCATTATTTTTCACCCCTTGCGGTTTATTTCTTACCCTTACCTGCTTTACCTTCCTTGCGGCGGATCGTTTCGTCGGTATACTTGATACCCTTGCCCTTATAAGGCTCGGGAGGACGCTTGCCT
>OQVQ01001208.1_pt1 | contig 10704 bp, 18 predicted proteins | sample 1691491 | NCBI WGS metagenome assembly OQVQ01 (sample SAMN03418252, study PRJEB22391) | human gut metagenome | biome: human-gut; feature: organic feature; material: feces | host: Homo sapiens | place: Tanzania | collected 2013-01
TACTGCTCAAACCATAGATGGCGGTATCCTTTGCGAGTGATTTTAAACTTGCCATTATCTTTCTTAATGTTGAATGTTAAGTGTTAATTTAACGGCAATGGGATTGGTCGGCACGATTGACTACTGCCAATGCCTGTAGGGTGTCGTTGCCTACGGTGATGGTCTCTAGATGGTCAGAGACAACCAAGTCTATCTCTTGGGCGTTGGGTGGAACGCCTAGGGTATGGAGGAAGAGGCATTTGACAGTGCTAGCACTGCAACCGTGAAGCTGTGCCTTGCGACCATACAGAGGTATGGCATCGGGAAAAGAGGAAGACTTGGTGATATACATCTGAGAGCCGAGACAGAAGAACACGATTTTGTCGCCTCGCTGTAGCCCCAAGAGCTTTACAGGGTAGGAACGCAAGGTGATGCGCCCATTCTTGTTGAGGGTGAGTCCACGCTTTTGAGGGCGTGGACGGTTAAGGATAAATATATCAGTCTCGTTCTGCATAATCTGTAGGTTTGTGGAGCCAGAAACGGAAGTAGTCGTTTTCGGCATCCTGGTTACGTACTTTTACATATTCTCGGGTGACATAGAAATGTTTCTTGCGTAGGGTAGGGTTGAGGTTGTAATCATGTAGCATCATAGCTGGCTCTACCCTGCCATCGAAGGTTATCTCGTACCAATATCGGTGGAGAAAGAACCATGGGCGAAGACGGACTTCCTGAATGGTGGTGTAGTTGCTTTTGTCCACTCTGCATGGGACGATGCTCCAGCTACCATCTTGCCATTGCTCAGTGGTGATTTCTCCACCTGGTGCCAATTCATGCTTCTCGATGGTGGACTTCTGAATCTTGACGAGAAGGCAGACATCGGCTGTGAAGACCTTTGCCATCTTACGGTGGCAGAGCATGACATAACGCCCTTTCTTGTCGGGGAGGAGGCTATGCTGCTTGCCTGGGCGATTGATAACGCAGACGGTGGAAAGGAACTTCTTGCGTGCCATGTGAAGGAAGTCGGGGAGCTTCGCCTTGGCGTGCATTCGGTCGAGAACCTTCTGAACCTTCTTGAAATTCTTGTCGGCTTGGGTCTCATGCACTGTGATAGGGTCCTGAGCCTCTTGGCTCTGCTGCTCACGTACCTTCTTGACATGTTCACGAACTTGCTTTCTGGAAGGAACTTCGAGAAGGTGACCAGTCTTCTTGTCGAGTTTATAATTTGACTTTTGCTGTTTCATATTGATTGTGCTTTAGATTTGACCTCTGTTGATGCAGATGATTTCGAAATGATGATTGTCGCAAATATCGCAACCATTGGGCATACGATGATTGAAGGAGCAAGGAATGTGCTCTTTGAACAAATCGCAGTTAAGGCAATGCTCTGGGACTTCTTCATGCTCAAAGTTGTCCTTTACTTGTGGTGAGAATGATTCCTTGTTGGGTACTGCACGGACAATGCGCCCGAAGAGGTCGTAGAACTCTCCCGGCATGACGCTGGTTGCTTCTCTGAGGGAGGGAAGTGTGTAACCCATCTTGCGGATGAACCAGAGACGGAGATAAATGATGAAACGTTTCAACTTTTTCATATATGATTGATGTTATATATTAATAATGTGGGCTAAGTTACGAGAAATGTTCTGAAGAGATGTGATAACTTGCGCAACTTGGCTTGTTGAGAGCCAAAATTGCGCAAGAATTGTTAGCGATTACTCGGCTTTACCGTCATTCTCTTTCTGCTTGGTATCAGTGGAAGGCTCATGCTCGAAGACATCAAAAATCTTGGTCTCGCTGAGGCTCTTCAACTCATAGTCGATCATTGTCTTGCCCATGACCTCATCTACATAACGCTTGGCACGCTCGATGCTCTTGGCTTGGATGAGGTAGTTGACATAGGTACGCTTCTCCTTCTCTGTTTTCTCATTAATGGTGATGAAAGCCAAACGAGCCTTGAACCAAAGATCATCGTCATCAATATCAGAGAAGAAAATCTCATTGTAGTTGGCTGGGTTGATGTTGGCAACCTTAAACTCGCCTGAGACATAGACGGACATGTTATCGATGATGCTAGCTTCTGCCTCGGTGAAGGAGAGGGCATCAACAACATACTGCTCGTTTACCAATTTCTCGCTACCATCCTCCTGGGTCTTCTCATAGCGCACCTTGCACTCGAACCAGGTGCTTGTGCGAGAACGGAGGGAAGAACCGTTGCCTGTGCCAATAATCTTTTCGGCAATGGCTTTGTCAGCTTTGACTTTTAAACTTTCTGTTTTCTTTTCCATAATCTTAAGAATTTGAATTGTTATTTGTAATTTTATCTACCTCTTCTTCTGATAGAGGTTTGCCGTTTTTGCCAAGGTATTTCTTGCAGATGAAATACATAGTGCCAGGAGGGTCGGGATGGCGGTAGAGGTCGTTCAACTCAACTTGGGCAAGTTGTTCATCCATGGAACTAAAGACTGAGCGAGCTTGATGTGCTCTTGGCAGTTTCTCCATAACCTCGTAGTGGATGCTGTAGCCATCTTTCTTTATCTGTTCATCTTGGAGGCGAATGAGCATCTTATCTAGCTTGGCTTCTTTCTCCTTGATGGTCTTGAAGAGGGTATTGACCAGCTCTTTGTCTGGCTGAGCCTTCTTCTTCTCTTGGAAATATTGGATGGTTGAGGCTCTAAGTTCTGCTACCAGAAGGAAGAAGGTGCCGTTGTCGTTCTGAGGGACATCATTTCCGTCTGCCTTCATGATGATGCCATCGACACGCTTTTCTAGCTCGATGGATTGGCGAAGCATCTTTTTGTCTCGGTGTGCCCAATACTCCTTCTCTGTGGTTCGCATAGCTGAAACTAGCTTGCGAAAGGATAATGCTGATTCTTCACTCATAGTTTATTTGATACCTAATGTTTGTTTAACTTTCTTGATGCGGTCAAGCTCCTTGGGGAGGAGGTTGCCTTGCTCGTCTATTCGGCAGAGGAGTCTGAGGCGTGGCGTGATGGTTATCCACTTGTGGAGACCATCGTGCTCACGCTTTATCTGTCGAAGCTGGGCTGCTTGCAGTTTTTCACTCAAATGCTGCTCATGGCGAAGCTTACTGATTTCGTTCTGTATTCTGTCCATACGATAATTGATTAAAGTTCTATTACTTCTGCTTTGTCGGCAGGAATGTCGTAGTAAGGGATGGAATATCCTTTGTCCTTCATTTCGTCTGGGAGATAGCAGCGGTAGTATTTTCCGTAGAAGTTTTGCCATTTCTCTTTGACTGTGAGTATTGTTCCAGCCGGAAGCTCAGGCTTCGGCTTGAATGAGGAACGAGGATAACATCCTGTTTCATGCTCATCTGCTGCACAACAAGATGAGGATTTCCATAAATGAATTTTCATACGCTACTTTTTCTTTGTTTTACGTTTGGTGTAATTAATGTTTTCTATCTGATATTCGAAGAATGCGATACGGCTATTTAATCTTCGGAGGATGGCATTTCTGATGTAGAGGATTGTTTCTGCATCGAGATACTGGCTGATGTCCTCGTTTTCTACACGGCAGATGTTCCCGTTTTCTACACGGCATGCTCCCTGGAGGGATATATCCAGCTTTACTGGGCTATCGAGCATAGCAATGTTGTTTGATGCTTCTACTTGTTCTACTTTTTCTCTGACCTGGGTGAGCTCTTCGATGGAGTTGTAGTATTCTCCTACAGAGTTGATGGTGGAACGCATTTCTTCATATTCTTCCTTTGTCATACGCTTTAATCGTCTTCAAATTCGTTTGATTTCTTAAAGATGTAATTGCTATCAATTCGTATGCGAGCATCGAACATAATGCATCTGGCTAAAACAAGCAGGATGTGGTCGTTACTGACACCGGAGAACATCGGGAATGAAATGGTACATTTTCTGTTCTGTACATTTATTGTATCAAAATGGTATTCTTCATCTGAATCCTTTATTGGCAAACCGAAGATGCTGTATGTATCATCACTACTAATCTTCGCGAGAGTGAAATTATATTCCGTCTCTTCGCCATCTTCACAGATACTGATATGTACTTTCTTCCAACCATAGAAATCTTTGTCAGATACTTCAAGTTCAAAGCTGTTATTGCTATTAACATCGTCCATATCTACTTTTTGCATCATATCTTCTGCCAAATTGGTGAGCAAAATGGTTCCATCACCTTCTTCTTTAAGATGAGTGAATCCTTTTCGAAGTTCTTGCGCAAAGCTTTCGACACATTTCTTGTTGACGAAATTCACTATCTCGGCAGTCAAGGATTTGCTCAACAACTCTGAGAACTCAGGCAATTCGAGACGAGTAGAAGGTGCATTCTTCACCATGTATTCCTTCAACTGCTTTCTGTAAGGTGAATTGTAACCGAGATAGTAGTCTTTTACTTCTTCGAGTGCTGCCTTCATAGCAGCATCTTGTGCAGCCTTCTGGATAACATTCATATCCAAGACTGGGGCGGTGATTTTGAAATCTGTTTCCATAATAATTACTTTTTCTTTGTTAATATTCTTTTTGAGGGACCAGCGATGGAATCGCTGGGAACGGGGGCTAAGTGGGGGCAACTCCATTCGCTACTAATTCACTTTGACTAAATTAATGAGCTTGTTGTAAGCCTCATAGTCTTCCTTGCTGATTTCTATGCAGTTGTCGAACTGGATAGATGCAGGGTCTGCAATCTCTGAATAGCCTTCATTAATCGCCTTGAAAGCCTCCATGAGAGGGAATAATGCTGAACCATCATCCTTCATAATGGTAAAATCAACCTTACGCCATGTGTTGGCTATGTCCTTGCGCATGAATGATGCGACTACGTAAAAATATCTTTTCTTCATATTGCTTCTTGTTTTAATTGTTCTTCGATTGCTTCCTGGGCTAGGATTTCCTGCCAGTGAGCTTCATGGTTATTTCTTCTCTCCTGGTCCTCAGTGAGATGTGGGTTATATCTACCGAAGCAGATGGTATCGAAATTCTCATAATCCTTCATCTCGTATGGAGGCTTGGAGCCTGGTGGAGCAGGAATGAAATCCTTAGCGAACTCTTTAGGAGAGAGAGTTGCCGTTGTTGAGCCAACCGGGTCAATGACCTCATATTTAAAGATGCGGCTCTTTCTCTTTGCTGAAGAACTATGAACCGCTTTTGCCCAGCAGATGTTTCCTCTATAGGCTGAGGTGAGACGAGAGCGATAATAGGGTTTCCATATTCGCTTATCTCTGAAAGCCCAGCAGATGCCTGTAGGGGAATCTCCATCATAAGTAACACTATCAGACTTCCAGCAATGGTTGTAGCCGAGGTCGCTGATGTGGCTATGTACGCAGAATCGGCACATTCTCATTTTCTCCTGATTTGCAGCCGATGGAGTAGGTCGCATCAAGTTTTGTTGGATGAAACTGCTCATGGTTGTTTTTCTTAAAGTTCTGCCTCCTCCTGATGTTCGATAGGGTTACGCTGCCAGCCTTTGCATGCTGGCTCCCAGAAGAAATGGTGGTCGGAATAGCGAGAGCAATTGCCCAGACGCTTGGACTCTTTTCTGAGGGTGAAGAAAACACAGTTCTGGCAGTGTTTTCTGTTGCTTCTCGCTATCAAATACAGATAGAGAACTGCTATAGAGCAGATGAGAAGCATAAAGAGGATGAATGTTAGTTCTGTTTGCATAAGTTACTTCTTGCTTTTGATGATTTTATTTAATAATTTCTTGTTAGCCTCGGTTGCCGGATCAGAGTGATAGACTACGCTGACATCCTGACGTGCTGAGAGAGGGGCGTGGCGCATGTAGTCATCGACTTGCTGCTTCACTTCCTCTAATGAGCGACAGAGGACGTATTTATAGCCTGCTGCTTCCCAGAAAGCCTGGAACTCCTTCTGATGGGCTGACTGCTGATTGGTGTGGCCATACTTCAATTCTATGCCCAGGGCGTGATAGAAAGCCTTGTGGGGGCTGAGGTCACCGATGTTCTCTTCATATCTGATGGATGGGAGAGCCAGGATGAGGTCGGGAACGCCCGGCACTACTCCTGCAGCTGCATTGATGGCTATCTTCTTGCCATAGGATTCTGCCTCGTTCTTCGGGTGGAAGAAGAGGGTGGAGAATGCCGGGTACTGTAGGCGAAACCATCGTACACAGGCTATCTGCAACTGACCTTCACGCTGCACCTTCTTGTGCTGAGGCTTTTGCGTGTATTCGGGATAATTGCCGTTGAGACGGTCGATTAATTCTTGTTTGTCCATATTCGTATGATTTTAAAATTTGTTTGTTACTTGTATCTTAGTCGCTGAAGAGGGACTGGAGATAAGTCTGAGTCTGATCATCCAAGTCGGCCAGTGCCTGTTCTTCTTCTGCCACCGATGGATTCCAGACGATGCCCAGTTTGGCTAGAGTGCCATTCTTGTAGGCATCTTTCACCATCTGTGCCATGGAACCATCCGGGTTCTTCTTGGCTGCTTCTATCCAGCCTAGATACTTCTGCCGTAGGGCTTCGGTCTGTTCTTTCTCCAGTTCCTTCTTGCTCTCTTCCTTCATTCTGAGCCGGGCTTCAATTTCCTCGTTGGTTTCCTCGTGTTGAGGCTGTGGAGGAGAAGGTGGCGGACAACTTGAAGGCTGAGGCTTCTTTCTGGCTGAGGCTACAACTGTAGGGTTGTCGAAGGTTCCTTCCATCAGAGCCTCGTAGTTCTTCGGATTGAAGAGCCAGTTGAAGGAGATATAGCATCCACCATCCTTGCGCCCGGATAGAAGGTCGGAATCGAGTGCTTTGCGAAGCATCGGCTCAATGTCCTCGAAGGAGTAGTCTGAGATAAACTTGGCGACTAGCTTCTTGCGGTCGGGAGTCATCTTCGAGATTGGCTTTACCTGCGTGCCGAGGAAGAGGCGATTGAAGAGCCTTAACACTTCCGAGAATTGAGTTTCAGCATCCACCGACTTTTTTTCTTTTTCTTTTTTTTGTGTTTGGGGGTGGGCTTTCTCTTTTCTTTGTTTGTTTTCTTTTATAGGGGTTTCAGGGGAAAGATTTTCTTTTATTTCTTTCTTTTCTCTTACTTCTGTGCCCTTTGCTATGCCCTTATCTGTGCCCTTGACTATCTCTGAATCTTCGGTATCACCTTTATTTAAAGGGGTTTCAGCGTGTGAAATCTGTGCCCTAGATTGTGCCCTTGGCTGTGCCCCTTGTTTTGGCTGTGCCCTAGATTGTGCCCTATTCGTGCCCTTAATTGTGCCCTTATCTGTGCCCTTGATAGTTTCAGAATCTTCGGAATCGCCTTTATTTAAAGGAACTTCGGAAGATTTAACCTGTGCCCTAGATTGTGCCCCAATCTGTGCCCCGAAGTGTGCCGTAACCTGTGCCCCTTGGTCTCTTTGCCACGGTATGATGCAGTGGGATAGGGGGTGAGAACTGTTAACGTAGAGTTTGGTTGAGGTTCTTGGAGCAGAGCACTTGGTGATGATTTTCTCGGCTATGAGCACATCGATGGCGACACGGATGGTCTTGACCGTGGTATGGAGCTGTAGAGCCAAATCACGATAGGAGAGGGTTGCAGCGGAAGCCTCGTTGTGAGCGGAGGAGAGGAGCACATGGATGAGCACCTGAACGACCACAGGACGATGGAAGTAACGCCACTGCAACAGCTCTGGAGTAAATATGTAGCCATCTGTTTTCATTTATTCTTCTTTTATTTGGAATGTAGAATTTACGATTTCTATCATTTATTTGTTTTCTTCTGCCTCGATGGCTCGGAATATCTCGTAAGCCACTTGTGGCACCCAGGCATTGCCGTAAGCCTTTATGGATTCTTGTCTCCACTTGGGGAAAGAAATGGTAAGGCTGTCCACATCAAAGGGAATCCCATCATTTCCTCTACAAACAGGGGATTGAGTTGGGAAGTTCCTCCATCGACCTGATTGTTGAAGTCGAGAAAGTCGGTCAGTCCATTCGGGCGAAGTGCTCCGTTCTTTCGGCTGTACATCCCTTTTGCGCCCTGTTCTTTCAAGCCCTTTACTCGCTTGGAGTGCTTTATCTCCATTGCGGTAGGAGTGGGAAGAAGGCCGTTGATCGCCAAGGCTGTTAGTCCTTGCCCCATCTGGGAATTGGGATTGATGGTCTTGGTGAACTTCGTGGCTTCTATGCTGCAAGGCGTGGGCAAGAGTTTTGCCACTGCCATGTCTTCTAGACCTAGACTGTGGTCTGTTTTTCCTCTTTTTGGATTTCTTCGCCCTCGCTCGTTGATTTCCATGTCCTTGTGGGCTATGTCCATCGCATTGGGTGTGGGCAACAATCCAAACTCGGTCTCTTCTGTGCGGTGCTCCGATGGCACAAGCTGGAATAACAATCGGTTGGACGGAATATCCTTCGGCTTCGAGGTCTGCACAGATTTTGTCGAGGGTGAATCGGCTTTCCTCTCGGTATAGGTGATTCTCTTCGAAAAGATAGTCTGTGCGTCCCATCTGAGTGACTTGGCAGGACTCCACCATCGTCTTGATTCCATTAACGTTTTCACCAACGACCCAAGTGGGGTGTATCTGCCGTATCGCTCGAAGCATCTGTGGCCAGAGGTAGCGGTTATCGTCCGCTCCCTTTCTTCTGCCAGCGAGGGAGAAAGGTTGGCAGGGGAATCCTCCTGTGAGAACATCGACCTTGCCGTGCCACTTTGTGAAGTCTGTTTTGGTAATGTCTTCATAACTTTCTGAATTAGGAAACCAGTAGTCGAGCACCTTGCGAGGGAACTCCTGTATCTCGCAATGGAAGAGGTTCTGCCATCCCATCATGGATGCAGCGACCTCTGCGCCACCGATTCCGCTGAATAAACTAGCGTGATTCATATTGATTGAATTTGTTTCTGTTGTGCTCCAGGATCCACTGTAGATGAGCAGCCTTGGATGGGTCACGGAAGAGAGCCTTTGCCTTATCTATTCATTCACATGGAAGTTTCTCCTGATGCTGCACGTACATCTTGTATTTAAGACAATACTTGCCATTGATGCAGTTGCGCCCATTTGGGCAGAGGAGGCACTTGCGAGCTGCATAGGTGCTCTTACTTCTGGAATCGCTCATAATAGTAGGTTACTATCTGATGCTCGGTAGGCTGGAAGCCATTACGAGAGGTGAGCGTATCGACTATCTCATCGTATGTACACTGTGGCATCTGAGAAATCAGATTCTCATCGTGGATGCCCTGAGAGAGTTTACTGAGGCAGAGCCATCCAAGGACTAGCCAGATGGCAATGCAGAAGATAATCTTAATTGTTTTCATAACTTTATCGTTTTATATTGTTACTAATAATTGGTGGTCGGTTAGGGAGTCGAACCCTTGTGCCTATCTGCTTAGTTCTTTTTCGCAGAAATCATGGTGAACCTAGTAAAAAAGCATTTAAACAATCAATCGTTTGTTATGAACATCGCCCCCGATGGGCTAGGCTACATGCAAGATTGCAATGCCGACCGTGAAAAGAAAGGTGCCTGAGTGGATTTGTACTTATCATATTTTTAATGATGAATAGCTGTTTTCGCAGGGATATTTGCCCAGGCACCTTTTATGAATGTTTCAACGATAAGTTTCGCTTCACAGCGAGCTTTTCTTGTTTGCAATGTTAGCTTATGTCTATTCTCTAAAAGTAAAATTTCCTATATTGGGTGGAGATAGTCTTGAACTTTACAGGCACAGGCTTCCAGCTCGGACAGTCTGTATTCGTAGCGAGTAATCTTGCCGTTCTTGCCTCGCCCGAAGACCTTGACCTTGCCTTCCTTCACCCATCGCTCTACATTGCGTCTGCCGAAGGTATCGAATGCCTTGGCTTGGGTGATGAATTGTCGCTTGCCTACAGCCTTGGAAATTTCTTCCTGGACTACATTGCGTATGGCTGATAGAAATGTGTCGAGCGAGACCATCTTGTCAGCAAACTGGATTTGTACTGTTTGGTTCATGACTATTTTGTTTTATTTGATACGTGTTACTGTGATAACTCCTTGCTCACGGTTGAGCTTGGTCTTGAACTTTCGGCTGTAGATGGCACCGAGGTCGGTGCAACTACTCTTGACCGATAGCATTCTCTTGATAGGGAAGTCGATGGCTTGACCTAACGCCAGTTCCCTAATCTGAGGTCTGAGTGGTAATGTTTCTTCTGACATATTTTTGAATTGAATTATTATTTAACTAGAACGAAATCGTAAACGAAGACGAGAGTATTGAAGTTCCAAATGAGGTGGAGTTTTTTGCAAAGCATCCAGTATGCCACGATTGGAGAGTCATACCACCATTTCTTACGCTTGCTATCATTTGTGGCATCGTATGAAAAAGCATCGCCAATACCATCGATGTGGCTACAGAAAATTCCTTCCTTCATGCAGTCATCTGTGCTGATGTCCTGTAGGTGCTGTACACGGATGTTGGTAATCTTGATTTGATGAGGCATCGTTTTTGCCGTGACGAACATCTTGTTATTCCATCCAGGATGTTTGCATAGTATTGTCCTGATGGATGGTTCCATTGAAATGTCGCAGTATCTTTGAGCGACTGCCACGACTTCACCTATTTTATAAGTGGACTTTGCCACTATCTCATAGCCATCATTGATGGTTAGCTTGCCCTTGTCTTTTCCTTCCGTGCAGATACCGCAGTTGCAATTATACTTGAAAGGCTCTTGATAGGCGATTCTTCTGGTCTGAGTCTTGCGACCATCGAGAACAGCTTGGGTGAGACCGTACTGGTCATTGAACATTATCTTTTTCATACGCTTTTGCCT
>OQVQ01001209.1_pt1 | contig 10699 bp, 8 predicted proteins | sample 1691491 | NCBI WGS metagenome assembly OQVQ01 (sample SAMN03418252, study PRJEB22391) | human gut metagenome | biome: human-gut; feature: organic feature; material: feces | host: Homo sapiens | place: Tanzania | collected 2013-01
GTAATCCCCGCGCCCCCTCTGTTGTTTCAATTCACGCCCCTGCGTGAGGGGCGACGGCGAAATTAACGAATTTTTATATGCATTGTGCCGCAAAGACAGCATAGTGCATATATTGAGATATAATATATGGACGAAATCCGAAAATCTGCCGCAAATGTTTAAAAAATAATATAAAAACGCTGCGCATACCTCCCGAGGTTTCAGACCGCGATAAAGGTATGCGCGGTCTTGTTACGCTTTTAGCCAGTCGTTATCGTCGGGAAGTTTATTCCACGATATTTCGCCGTAAGGCGATGTCATAAACCCTATTTCGACACCGTTCGGAACAGCAGAGATATTTACCGTGCAGTCGTAATCGGTATAGTCGCGCGGGATTTCAACCTCGGACTTTTTGGCGATTTTTACAGCGCCGAAAAGCTTATGAGCAGGCGCGCATCCGAGCTTACACTGCTTTTCACGCTGTTTTTCATCACTGTCGGTACCAACGTGCTTGAAAATAATAAGCGGAGAAATGACCGACATTTGTCCCTTGCTTGCGGATCTGTCGTGTTCGTACATATTTAAAATAGATTCAAAGAGTATTTTAAGATCGTTTTCTGAAAATCCTGTCTGAGCGGCGAGATTTGCGCTGATAAATCCGCGCGCCTCATAAATTCCGTAGGGGATAAACTGTTTTCTTCCCATTGTTCTGAAATTGTCGGCTGATTTTTCCTTTTCGAGCTTTTCAAAGTCCTTTTCACTCTTGCCCTCTGCGATACACATTCTGGTAATTGAAATGTCAAGTGGGAGAATGGGATCGACAGACTTTGCAAAAGTGAGCTGTACAGGTCCTCTTACCTGACCTGCATTCGGCCCCGTGGACATAACTGCGCCGAATGTTCTGACATCATAGAATTTTTCGCACGCCTTTAAACGGGAGATTTCAATACTTGCCTTATCCGCCGCATCGATTGCTATACCCGCGTCGGCTTTTGCGCGCGCAATGCTCGCGTTGATGTTAGTGCTGTTCTGCATTATTATGTTCATTCCGGGTTCGTTTTCATAAGCGGTCTGAACGTAATTGCGTATACGGCGCTTAATTGACACATCGGTCATATAGCCGTGCATATCCTGCGGGTCGATTCTCGGCGAGTTGCCCATGTCGGGATCACCGTTGGGGTTTCCGTTTACACACTGAATAAAAAACATGAATTCATATCTGTTGCTGATAGCCATAGCTTAGTCCTCCTTATTGTTATCGGTTGTGTTGTCATTCTTTTTAAGGTGCATTGCTGCGTTCTGGTGGTAGTATCCAAGCGCAAATTCCGCCTGTTCCGTAAGCGAAAAGCTTGCGGGGATACTGCAGCCTATTTTCTCTGCGATTTCTTCAAGCTGTTTGCTAAAGTATACCGCAAGCCCTTTATCGAGCTTAGATAAATGATACTGCGACATAGTTGCAAGCTTTCCGATGACCAGCGCGGGCGCGGTGCAGGCTGAAGTGTAGTACTTCTCGACAACGCCTGCGTTTACATCACCGAGCGCCACGTTCTGTATCTTTGCATATACAGCCATGAGCCGCCCCGTCTGATACGCCTTTGAGGGGCTATCCTTGTTGATTTCCGTCATAATAACATAATCCTCCTTATTTTGATTTCTGTACTTTCTGTTTAGCCATGCCTTTAATATCTGACAGGAAATTCGGTCTATCTGCTTATTTTTAACAGAACCGTCATCCTGTGAAGAACCATACATATCCGATCGGATATATGCCAGCGCCTTTGCGGCAGCCGTATCCGGCAGCGGAGTGTTGTGCGTTATCGCATACATTATCTGCGGTTCAAGACCCGAAAGCTCGTCCTTGATACGATCGGAAAGCTTAGTCTTGTCCGTTGAATATTTCAGCAGACGGGTATTTATCGTAAACAGCTTAGGAAATTTTGATTCGCCCGTTCCGCTGTAATTTATCAGCGAAAGGTCTTTGTACCACTGTGTTACATTGTTATACAAGTCATCGTAGCTTCCCTCGTCAAAACTGCGTACCATAACGCGTCCGTTTACGCCGCTCAGCGACATCATATAATATCGGTTGTCAGGTTTTTCAAGCGATTTTCCGTCGAAAATGTATTTGTACAGCTTCTTTATTTTGCGCTTGTCAGCCTGCTTGTCCTCTTCGTCCTGAGATTCGCTATCTTCGGCATCAATTCCGAGATCTATACCCAAATCAAAATTTAGAGCGTCAAGCACATCGATCTGCGGAGCTTCCTTATACCAATGCGTGTTTTTCGCGCCTGCCAGAATGCTGCTGTTTTCTTTTTTTAGAAGCTCGTTCAAAGCCGAATTTACGGCAGTCATAGCTTCTTCAGAAACCGCCGCGTTAGCAGCCTGTTCAAAACCGTAGGAGCGATATGCGTCTTTATCAAAGCAGATCAGCATGTCGCCTTTGGTATGACCTCCGACAATCAACAAGCCCTGAAACGGGGGAACGGTCGCCATAGGCTCGGTGAATTCGCCGGTGATAAAGCAGCGTACCTTGGCTTTATCGTCGGATTTAGCCGCTGAAAAACTCTTTCTGAAATTCTCCCACCACTCGAGATAATTGCTGCTGTTTTCGAGCGGTTTTCCGTCGACCTTAATGCTGATAATATCGGCGCCGAGGCGTTTTGAGTCGGTCAGATAGGCTTCCTTTACGGCTTCAAACTGCTCCGAAAGCCCGTTCATGGCGGTAAGAAACAGCGGGTCTGATTTCGCAGCTTCACGCATGGAATCCATATAGAATGTCTGTTTCGCAGCACGGTTGATTTTACCGTCCTTATCGGGGAGGTTAAATATTACCTCGGCTTTCTCGGCTATAATGTTGCTTTTGGTCTTACCGTTTGCAAGGCTTCCTATATCCGGGCAATACGCCTTTCCGACGGCGGGGTCTATACCGATAAATCTGCCATCAGCGCTGAACGATATATACCACTTTACATTCTTTTCTTTAAAACCGGGTTTTGCTGCAAGTCCTTTAGTCTGTGCGTACTGATACAATTCCTGAAGCATAGCGTCACTTCCTTTCGGGTTTAAGCACTTCGTCGCTGTCAAAATCGGGGATTTCTATAACGCCGTTTTTCATCTGAGCGTGAAACATCGAAACGAACGGCTTTGCTTTCTGAGCAAATGCAAAATCGTGAAGGTCAAATACGTCGTAAAGCATAAGCCCTAAATCGAGAGTTTCTGATATTGGCAGATCGTCCGACGGCGGCGCAAAATAGCAAACAAACTCCCGCGTCCCAAGACAAGGCTGGAAAAAGCATTTGCCGTTTTCGATTCGGCGATTAGCCTGACTTATAAGCTGTTCGAGCGAACCGCCGAACGATTCGCGCTTGACGATTTCGGCTGTTATTCTGTACCTTACGTCTTTCAGTACAATGGTCTGCCTCTGGGTGCGGTGTTCGTGGTGTTTGCGGGTTTCTTCCACAAGTATAGGCTTCATATTGCTGCCCTTTCCGACCTTGCAGTTAATGACCTCGTTGCGTTTGAAACTCATGTAGCGTATCGGATTCATTACTTCGATACGCCGTATCTGCCAGTAGAACTCATTCGGCTTTGAATAAACCGCGCTAAATACGCCGCGCGCTGCGGACGGTGTAATAACGGGGTAGGTAAGACGCTCCACTTTGCTTTCGGGGCGTGTGAAGCTTGCAAAATCTCCCCAGATTTCCATTGTTATTTCATTGTTCATTTTTTCCTCCTTGATATTATTTGAGTTTGACAATGTACCAATTGTCAAACCTCTAATATTATTTTACATAATTGTTCCAATATACACTTTTAAATGCAATTCATTAACTCATCATCAAATGACAGACCGCACCGATCGTCATAAAAATTTCCTTTAGGACATATAAACCAGTTTCCCGAAAGCTCTCGTTTTCCGTGCGGGAGCGCAATTATCGCCTGCTCAAACAGCTCTTTCACCTTATCGCCGCGGTAGCTTGTGACGGTTATGGGAGCGGCTTCTTTGATCCATTGCTTTGTTATCCCCGTGGTGACCGCTTGTTCTGCCAGCCTGTCGTAAAGCTCTTTTTCGCCGAGGTATGGAACAAGAACGTTCACGCCTGCATTATTTATCAGTCGGTACTGCTTTTCGGCTTCCTCAAAATCATAATCCGCAATCGCAGACACAAGAGCGCTGCGGTCGTGGTTCTGACCCGTAAAAAGCTCTTTGTAGTACTCCGAAAGGTGTTCGGGGTTATTTATGTCTATTGTATGCCTTGAGTTAAGCAGCTTTACGCAGCCTGCGGCATATTCATAGAAATCCGATGGATATAGCTTGTCCTCAAGCGGAACGAACACTGTCATTGCGCCGTTCATTTTTCCGTTTCGGTTACAGCGCCCTGCGCACTGCACTATTGAGTCAAGCGGAGCCAGCGCCCTGAACATCACCTCAAAATCAAGGTCGACGCCCGCTTCGATACATGAAGTTGAAACAAGGCGGCACGGAATACCGCAGCGTGTACGGCGTTTTATCTCGCTTATAACAGGGTCGCGGTGAGCTTTGCACATATCTGTCGATATATGAAAACACTCGTCGTCCGCACAGATTTCCTTAATCATATTATACAGCTTGTGCGCATGATCCTTACGGTTTACTACGCAGCAAACGCTGCTGTATTCCGACATTTTTTTCGCAATATCGGCAAGCGGCATTTCTTCTTCGGGAAGTATTTTCCATTCAACATTTACACGGCGCGTTTTTTCGTACAGCGAAACAGGGTCGGCGATTACTTCACGCGGACTGTACGAAATGTCGCTGCGTTCATGGTATGTGGGCTGAGTTGCCGTTGAAAACAGTACCGTACAGCGGAACATTTCACATAACGTGCGGACAGATTCCATTGTCGTACCCGCAAGGTCGGCAGGAATGCTCTGAGCCTCGTCGAATACAATAACGCTGTTGGCGATGTTGTGCAGAAAACGCAGGTCGGTTGGCTGCGACTTGAAAAGCGCCTCAAAAAATTTAACAGAGGTAGTGATTATTACGGGCGACGACCATCTTTCCGCGAAAAGCTTTGTCTTTTCGGTATATTTAGCCATGCTGTGTGTTTCAAGAACATTCCCGCATATTTCGCGGTAAGTTTGTGAGTTCTGCGTTATTATCGACAAAAACGGCAGCACTATTATGATGCGGCTTTTGCCGTATTCCTTAGCGTGCGCAGCGGCGAATGCCAGAAGCGCGAGCGTTTTGCCCGTGCCTGTCGGCGCTGTGAGGGTGAACTGTCCCGGTGCAAGCTTTGCGGCTTTCAGACAGGCTTCAAAAACTTCGCTTCTCACATTGTTTATCTTTGGGTCAGAGTCGGACTCCTTTATAATTTTATTGCGGTATTCGTTCAGAGAAAGCAATATTTTATCGGCGTCAAGCGGTTCGTCGTTTGCACGGTCGATAATCTCTTTGTCGCGGTGATGAGCCGAAGCAAGGTAATCCGCGTCGCAAAGGCAGGAGAGCAACATTCTTGCATGAAGCATTCGGGGCAGATTATTGTAGTAGGAGGTGCTGTCCGCAATCAGCTTTGGCTTTGCTGCGATAAGTCCGTGTTCTTTCAGATAGTCCACGGCAGTTTTTAGCTGTTCGGGGCTACTTATCGAGAAAACGCGGTTTTCCGCTCGACTTTCATGCGCTCCGGGTTCTGTTACGGAACGTTTCAGCTGCGCTTCAATGTCCCATAACAGCCCTTTATGGTGGGCATAAACAACGCGCGCCAAGAGCCTATCCTTATATGTGTTCCAAAGCAGGAAGGCGCCCGCGCTTTCGTGATTTACGCCGCTTGCAGTTCCGTCAAGAACTTTCTGAAACAGCTCTGACGCTTTTCCTAAATCGTGATTCAGACCAACCGTTCTGCCCGCTTCGGCTTCTCCGAATTGCTCCGCAAAAACTTCGGCAAGAGCGGCAACCTTTTCTAAATGCTCATACAAATATTCTTTTTCGCCGTTTTCATTTTCCGAACGTGAGTAAAATTCCATATTTCAGCTCCTTTCAATAATTCATCCGTCGGTCAGTCGGCTGCATTCGATAGATTGATGAGAGTGTGTTGACGCTAAAATAATACGCAGATTTTTGAGCATAATTTTTACGCAGACAAGGCAAAAAGGTACGTCGTTAAGTTTAGCTTCAACACGACCTGATACAACTTTATTTTATACTTATATATACATTTTGTCAATGCCATTTTTGACACAACCTAAAAAAATTATTTCTTTAGCTTACCGCCCCCAGCAATTGACAAACCCACATTTATATGATATAATTACTGTGTATAAATCAAACCTGATGCTTACTTTTTGGGAGGTAAACATGGAAATTAAAAAAATTGCGAGGATCTTTTTCGCGGCGGCTGTATCAATAATGCTTACATTTGCGCTGGCGATATCCGCTTCGGCTATGCAGATATTCGTCAAAACGCTGACGGGAAAACATATTACTCTGGAAGTTGAACCGGGTGACAGAATCGCAGACGTTAAAACAAAAATAAGCGAGAAAGAAGGTATTCCCGCAGCTTATCAGATGCTCATGTTTGCGGGGAAAATTCTGGAAGATGACGAAACGCTGGCTGGATATAATATCCAGAAAGACGCAACGATTCATTTGGTGCTGCGGGGACCTTCGGATCTCACAGTCACGGGCGGCACGATTGGCACGGACTATTCTTTTACAAACAACGTTATAGAAATACTGACCGATACGCCGCTGACTATTTCGGGTGCGACGACTGCGGAACGCATTGAGATTGCTGACGGTGTAAACGCGAATATAACCCTTGCGGGAGTGGATATCGACGTTTCGGCGATTGAAAATACCGCTGCGATAAAGATCGCTGACAACAGCACAGGCAATGTAACAATAACGCTTGCGGACGACACGGTTAATGTGCTGAAAAGCGGATCGTACCGTGCAGGTCTGCAAAAAAACGGCGATTATATTTCCGAGGATAAGGGAAAGCTTATTATTCAGGGAGAAGCGAACGGCACAGGCTCGCTTGAAGCGACAGGCGGCACAGGCGGCGCAGGAATCGGCAGCGGTTCATCCAACGCCTCAAATATTGAAATAAAAGGCGGAAATATAGTTGCCAAGGGCGGCGAGTACGCTGCGGGGCTTGGCGGCGGCTTGGGAAACGGTTCAAATATTACTGTAAGCGGCGGTAATTTGACTGCGATAGGCGGTGGTAGCGGCGCAGGAATCGGTTGCGGTTATAATGGTGGATGTTCAAATGTCGTTATAAATGGCGGCACCGTAACAGCAAAAGGCGGTAATGACGGAGTAGGAATCGGTGGCTTTGACGGCGGTTACTGTAATATCATCATAAGCGGCGGTTCTGTTAAAGCGGAATCAGGCGGAAACGACGTAAGCGTTATCGGCAGCAGCAAATACAGCGCAGTGACTCCCACCCTCGCAGACGGTACGACCCCCGTTTACCTTTTCACAATTCCTAACCCCGACGATAAGCCTGTCGAAATCGACGGCGCGGCTTACACGCCCGTAAGTCACAAGGGCATTGACCCCGCCGACGGAAATCTTTACGCTTACCTCACGAGCGATTTTCATACCGTAAAGGTCGGCGATACTGCGGCGAGATATAACTATAATAATACAAATAATAGTTTTGAGGAAGTGGGAACGGCGTTTAATGTAACACCGACCGTTTCGGGAGAAGCCCTCGCTTATGGCACGGACTTCACATATCCCGCTTCTGACGGCAAACTTAACATACTCAGCGACAAGGCGATAACGATAGCGAACGCTGACCGGACTACGGCAACGTCAGACTGTATCGAGCATTCTGTCTACGGCTTTTTCGTCGGGAATGCCGTAAAGTCTGCGGTAGACCTCGAGATTTTGTTTAGCTGTGAGGGTAGGGTATACGGCGGGGTATTCGATTATAGTGCCGATTCTGCGGCGCTGGAAATTAAGGTCTGAGCTGCCGAAAAGTTCGATAGATCCGCCTGATGGGGAAGCGATTCCTGCGGCGAGCTTGATGAGGGTAGTTTTGCCTGCGCCGTTTCTGCCGATAAGACCATAGATATCGCCTTTTCTGACATTTATATTAACGCTGTCGAGGACTGTTTTGTTTTTATATTTCTTAGTAAGTCCGTATGTACGCATAACGTAGTCCATAGAAAATCTCCTTTACGATGATGATAAACACATTATACCCTCAAAAAATAAGGAAATCATATAAAAACCATAAAGAAATCCTAAAGCGGGGACAACTCTACGGGCTTTCTGCGGTTCATTTTGCTTTTTGTTTTCCGTGCGGAAATTATTGAGGTTTCCAAGCGCTTATTTGGCGTACCCAATTTTGTATATTATGCTGTCGCAGACGGTATTTTTGAGATATTAAAGACCGTCAGATCAGGTATCGGAAGATTCTTTTCCCTGCCTGATAATGATGGGCAGTTATCTCTGTTTTCTTGTTGTGAGGTTTCTAGGCTGAATTTTGGGGAAAGTTAAATATCCGTAACCCTTGACTGAGTTTTTGATTTGGGGTATAATGGTATAAATTGAGTAGTTTATCTGCTCGAAAACCGTAATTTGACAGGAGAAATGACTTATGATTAATGTTGGTGTTGTTGGCTGTACAGGAAAACTGGGAAGAATGATTATCAAAGATACTGTAAACAGGACAGATATAAAAATTTCAGAAGTGATCGCACGAAAAGAAAATCCTTATGTTGGTCACAATATATCAGAAATAGTTGGAAACAATTTTGACCTTCAAATAATTGATGACATTGAAATGGCTTGTAACTGTGATGTTTTTATTGACTGTACTAATGCAGATGCCTTTATAATGAATAATTATAATAAGTACAGAAAAATGAAAAAACCTGTCGTTATTGCAACAACAGCGTTTACCGATAATGATATGAAAAAAATAAAAAAGCTGGCTGCAGATGTTCCGGTTTTTATGACAGGCAATTTTAGTGTAGCCCTTCATGATTTTATTGAAACATTATGCTTTGCGGTAAAAAGAGTAGGCAATAATACAGATATCCAGATAATCGAGTATCATCATAACGAAAAAAAGGATGCTCCAAGCGGAACAGCTGAAATGATCAGAGATGCACTGATCAAATCAAACAATAGATTTACAAAAGAAGATATAAAAATATGCAGTGTAAGAGGTGGAAATATTTTTGGTGAGCACGAAGTGATTTTTGCTAATACCACTGATGAAGTGATTACATACAAGCACAGTGTTTCATCGAGAGAACCTTTTGCTCATGGTGCAATTGAAGTACTCATTTGGATCGTATCACAAGATAGCGGATTATATAACATGGATGATTTTTGCAAGTGATCCACCATTTATCAGGGCAATTAACTAACACAGAAGCAAAAATTTGTTATTTCAAAAGAATAGTAATTATAGGTGAAACATCATTCGTGCGGTAAAATGCAGAAATTCCCGAAATATTCGTGTTATTCAGTGTAAAAATCCGAAGAAATTCCGCAGATTTTTACACGAATATCTTATGGAAACCTCGTTTAAACCTCCCTCACGAGCAAATTTTCGTTGGGACTTTGCCGTGAGGGAGGTTTTTATTGCAGGCATATTTTAATTTGCTTTTTCTCCATCGGGTGCATAATGCTTTGCGTACCCATATTTCCCCGAAGGATCAGCACATCAGAACAGATCCAGCATGCTGTCAAGATAAATATTCTCCCTGACTTCGAGCCAATGCTTGGGCTTTGTCATATAGTAAAGCAGAAATTCCAGTATCAGTGCGCTTCCAAGCCCTCTGCCCTCTAGCTTGAAATTGGAAAATCCCATAGGGAGATAAATATTTTGTATCTCGCTTATGCCGATAAACGACGGATTTTTCATCGCCTTGGAAAACAGATATCCGCTGCCGGCATCGGGTGCGGCGCAGACGTGGTCGGGGCAGTCCTCGCCGAGATTTTTGCGGCTGACGTTCTCATAGCACCGCTTCCTGTCTTTGCAGCCGATAGAGCAGCATTCGTTGCAGAGAAATTCCGTCTTTTCACGCTGTTTTGCATTCAGCGTCCCGAGCAGGTCATACCTGTTGTTCAGACGGAAATCCGGCACGGCATACAGAAAGTCCTCACGATCCGCTTCGGCTGCATATTCTCCGATATCGGTCAGGACCTTTGTTGTCGATGACACAAAATACAGGTTCGGATAATTCCTTTTCAGATATCCCAGCAGCAGATCGGAATGGATTATGACACCGTTCTGCGGGCTGCCGCTTTCGGCGAAAAGCCTGCATAATGCATTGCATTTCCTGTCGGTGAGATGCTCTTCTGTCAGCAGGGAATTGCTGAATGTCAGCCGTGACGATATGCCGTATTCACGCATGAGCGCAAGCACGTCCCGAGGATCATGTTCGCCGAAGCCGACACGTCCGCCGCCCCATATGCAGTCGGCAGGTGCGCCGTATACCGAGCCTATATCGCACCAATCGTAAAAATATTCCCTGTGACGGCGGAAAAGCGGCAGAAAAACGCTGTAAAGCCCATAAAATTCAAATAAGCCGGGAAGATGGTAATATGCCGTTTCCTTCGGCATGCTCTCCATGTGATTATTCACCTCACTTTGGGATAACGCACTTTTTTATCCATTATAGCATAACCGCCGGTGATTTACAAGCGGCTGTATATACGCATAATACTAAAAACCCATTGAATTATGGGAATCTCCCGCCGCAAAACCGCATATAT
>OQVQ01001210.1_pt1 | contig 10696 bp, 11 predicted proteins | sample 1691491 | NCBI WGS metagenome assembly OQVQ01 (sample SAMN03418252, study PRJEB22391) | human gut metagenome | biome: human-gut; feature: organic feature; material: feces | host: Homo sapiens | place: Tanzania | collected 2013-01
AGATTGTAGCTGAAGAATTTGGAAACGCCGGACAGAGTTTCGGAGAACGGCAGGCTGGTAGCGGTAGCGCCCATAGCATTGATAGTGTCAATGAACAGCTTGCTGCCGGGAGTACGCAGCTTCAGGCCTTTCATGTCTTCCGGTTTGGTAATAACCTTGTTGGTCATAACATTACGGAAGCCGAAAATGTAGTCCAGAGCCAGAACCTTAATGCCTTTTTCTTCAGCCTTCTTTTCCATATCCTTAACCAACGGAGTTTCAATCATCTTTTCATATTCGTCATATGTTTGATACAGCATCGGACCAACCAAAGGTTTGAAATCAGGCACATAGTCACCCAAATAAGACGGGTCTTCTACAGAAATAAAGTTAGCACCGTTAGCAACCTGCTCCAGGCCATCCTTGTAGCAAGCCAGCTGGTTTTGACCAAAGCATTGAATTTCTACACGGCCATTGGTTTTCTTGTTGATACGCTCAGCAACCAATTCCATGGATTTGTACAGCTGCTCATCGGGAGAAAATACATGGCTCAGCTTCAAAACAACCTTTTTGTCAGAACCTGCTGCCTTTTCATCCTTTTTGTCAGAACCGCCGCAACCGGTCAGCGCCAACATCATTACAGACATTAACAGAAGAGCTACGATCTTTTTCATGTTCATCCTCCTAAATCCCTTGTTGAATTTTGTTGAAATTTAATGTAATAGAGATTCCCGTTTTGAATCTGATACCATATTAACAGAGTGACACAGAATTGTCAATAATTTTACGCATATTTAGCAAATCTACTTACAGTCTAGCTTTTGGCCGCTTTTTATCCCTATCGGCCTTATTGTGTCCCACTTGTTTTTTCGCTTATCTTATGCTAAGATAGTGTTGAACATTATTGAAAATTTCAAGGAGGAATAGAAATGGTTCAAATTTTTGCGCACCGCGGCTTCAGCGGCTATTATCCTGAAAATACTATGCTTGCTTTCCAAAAGGTAGCAGAAGAAACTATTGCTGACGGCATTGAACTGGATATCCAGCTCACCAAAGACGGCGAAATCGTTATCATGCATGACGAAATGCTCGACCGCACCACTAACGGCAGCGGCTGGCTGAAGGACCATACTCTGGAAGAGCTGAAAATGCTTTCTGTAGGCGTTAATGTCAAAGGCTTCTTCCCCCGCCAAACCATTCCTACATTACGCGAATATTTCACCTGGCTGAAAACCACCAAGCTGATTACCAACATCGAGCTCAAAACCAGCTATTTTGAATATGAAGGCATTGAAGAAAAGCTTATTGCTATGGTCAAGGAATTCGGTTTGGAAGACCAGATCTGGTATTCTTCCTTCAACCATTACACTGTTGCCAGAATCAAAAAACTGATGCCGGAAGCAAAATGCGGTCTTTTAACCGACACCTGGCTGATGAACATTGGCGAATATGCTGCTTCCCAAGGCGCTGCAAGCGTTAACGCACGCACCTATTTCTGTGCTAAGGAAGGCGTTGCTGCTGAGCTGCACGCACACAACATCGCTCTGCAGGCATGGACTCCTAACGATGCTGAAATGATGCAGGAGCTGGTTGATGCAGGAGTAGACGTTCTCATTACCAATTACCCTGACATTGCTGCCAAGGTTTTAGGCAGATAATTTATATCAGCCACCAGACACATAATTAAATTAGAAAGGATTGTGTTTATGCCTAAGAAGGTTACCCTGAAGGATATTGCTGCCAAGGCAGGTCTTTCGCCTGCCAGCGTATCGATGATTCTCAACAGGCGCAGTATTGACCGTTTCAACGCGGAAACTGTTGAACAGGTCTACGCTATCGCTGCCGAGCTCGGCTATAAAAGCAGCAAGGAAAAAGCCTACGCCCTCGTCAGGCCCTCAGATACACTGATCATTATTATCTGTCCTTCATTATTCAATCCTTTCTATACTACTATTATCCAGGGTATTGAAATCGCTGCCCGTAAGCAAGGCTTTGTCACCTCCGTCCGCACCACCTATTGGGATACGGATACAGAAAAATTTATCATGGAGCAGGCCCGCAAATTCAACGTTGCCGGTGTCATCTTTGCCATGATTCCCCAACAGCCGCAGCTGGCGTATCAGCTCAGCAAATATCTGCCCGTTGTTGCCATCGGTGACAGACGCAGTGATTTGGAGCTTGCTACTGTAGACATGAACAACTTTACTGCAGGCCAGCTCATCGGCAAGCATCTTACGGAGTTAGGCCATAAGCATGTTGCCTATCTTTCTACAACGCTCAACGACCAGCACACCTCGCGTGTGCGCCGCTATCAAGGTCTGGAGGATGCCTGCAAGGCAGCAGATGCCAAGCTTTCCCTCTTCACCCAAGAGATTACTTCTGACTATGAGCTTTCGCACGTTGAAGTAGAATACAGCACAGGCTATGAGCTTGCCAAACGCTGTCTTGATGCTGCGCCGGAAACAACAGCCATGGTCGCTATCAACGATATGGTTGCCTACGGTGCATATAATGCTGTTATCGACAGAGGCCTGAGGATTCCCGAGGACATCAGCCTATGCGGTTTCGACAACATCTTCCCCTCGCATCTGCGCGGCGTCAGCCTAACAACTATCGACAACTCGCTGACAGAGTGCGGCAAAAGTGCCTTCAAGCTGTTGCAGGAGGAAATAGCCAGCTACGAGCACCACGGTAAATTTGAGCCTATTACCCATGTAGAATACAAATGTCGTCTTGTTGCCCGCTCCAGCAGCGGCACTGCTCCCATGCGTTGACAATTACCGCAGGATACTGTACAATAAAGCCTACATAGTTTCTATGAATTAAAGAATTGTGCAGGTTTAATTATGAACAACAAATATAGCAAAGCACTTAAAGCTGCTTTTCCACTAACGCTGCCAATTTGCGCAGCGTTTCTTTTTTTAGGCATTTCCTATGGCTTTTACATCTGCAGCAAGGGCTTTTCGCCCTGGTACCCATTTTTTACCAGTGCTCTCGTCTTTGCCGGCAGCATGGAATTCGTTCTGGTCACGATGCTGCTTAGTCCCTTTAATCCATTGTATTGCTTTTTTATGGCCCTGATGATTAACTCCCGTCACCTTTTCTACGGTCTGAGCATGCTGGAAAAGTATAAGAATACAGGCCTGAAGAAATTTTATCTGATCTTTGGTATGTGTGATGAATCCTTCGCCATTAACTGCAATACCATTATCCCCGAAGGCATCGACAAGGGCTGCTTTATGGTCTGCGTAAATCTGCTGAACCAAATCTACTGGGTAGCAGGCGCGACCATCGGCGGTCTGTTAGGCAACAGCCTGCAAATCAACACCAAAGGTCTTGATTTTGCCCTCGTCGCTCTCTTCACGGCAATTTTCGTCAGCCAGTGGCAAGCAACAGAAAACCACACTCCCGCTGTTTTAGGCATTGTAATTCCGTTGGTTTGCCTCGTGCTCATCGGCCCACAAAGCTTTATTCCGCCTGCTATGCTGCTCATACTGCTGGTATTTATCACTGCCTATTACAAAGGAGGCATTAAATTATGACCTTCACCGAACAAATCATAACCATTACTGCCGTTGTAGCAGGCACGATGCTGACGCGCTTTCTGCCATTCATCCTGTTCCCGGCCAACAAAAAAACGCCGCCCTTGGTAGCATTTTTAGGTAAAATGCTGCCTGCGGCCGTTATGGGCATGCTTGTTGTCTACTCCCTTAAGGATACACAGCTTCTTACCGGCAGCCACGGTATTCCCGAAGCCATTGCCGTAGCACTGATAGTAATTTTGCAGGCAACCCTGCGTAATCTGCTGCTGACGATAGCAGCAGGCACTATAGGCTATATGCTCCTGGTGCAATATGTGTTTGCGTAAAGAATGTTCGAAAGCAAGCACAAAGATATCAGCAAAGCTGTAATACGGAAGATAATATTCCCCCTATATATAATGGTAAATTAATTTTCTACTATTATATATAGGGGGATTTTTTATATGCAGCGCAAAATTAAAACTACCCTTCACCATGCTCTGTCCAACATGACGAAGGGTAGTTTTTTTCATTTATATCCTATATATACTGCCAATGTCCCCTAAGCAAATATATACAGAAAGAAGGAATTTGTAAGTGTAAGCATCTTTGAAGCTTTGTGCGTCAGGGCAGCTTCCGCCCCGTCTATAATAAATTGTTCTCTATCCAATTTGCGTCTGCTGACCGCTCCCACCCGGGAGCGTTGCAGACATTTTAAGAAAGGTGGTAAGACATGAGTCTTTAGTAAATTATGCTGCAGTCGGGAAGAACGGCCATACGATAGGAATAACGATGATTGCAACAATCATGCTGACTGCTACCAGACCGCCGCCGCATTTTACATAATCCATGAATTTGTACTTGCCAGGGCCAAGTACCAGGGTGTTCGGAGGAGTACCTACTGGAGAAGCGAATGCGCAGCTGGAAGCAATCAGGATTGCCATCAGTACAGCTTTCGGAGATGCACCCATTTGTGCGGACAGTGCAATGCCAACCGGGCACAGCAGAGCTTTAGAAGCGGTGTTGCTCATGAACTGAGTCAGTACAACTGCCAGACCAAAGAGTACAGCAGTTACCAGGTACGGAGACGGGTTGCCGCCCATCAGGCTTACGGTGAATTCAGCAATCAGCTTGCCAGCGCCGCTGGTGTTCATAGCAGTTGCTACAGGAATCATGCCTGCGAACAGGAAGATTGTAATCCAGTCGATGGAGTTATAGGCTTGTTTTTCAGTGATGCAGCCTGTCAGTACGCACAGTACCGCTCCGACAACAGCAGCAAGCTCCAGAGGAACGATGCTGGTTGCCATAGAACCAATAACGCCAACCATGATGATACCGCAGATCATTTGTTTTTTAGGAGTGGTGTTGGTAGCATCAATCTCTTGCTCTACCTCAGCAACCTCTTCGGTTTTAGCTTCCGGCAGGATGTATTTGCCAAGGAACATCATGTATACGATACCGGCGATGGTAATAGGAATGCCGATGTAAGCATATTCAAAGAAGCCAAATTGCAGTTCCGGCATACCAGCTGCTTTCAGAGCAACGTTTGCCAGAATATTCGGCGGGGTACCAATCAGGGTGCAGGTACCGCCAAGGCCGGCAGCGAAAGCCAACGGCATCAGCTGACGGGAAGCGGAAAGCTTTGCTTGTGCGCAGATACCCATAACTACAGGAATCAGGCAGGCAGTAGTACCAGTGTTAGACAGGAACGCAGACATAACAGCCGCAATAACCATAAGACCAAACATAAGGCTGTTTTCATTAGTACCGAACAGTTTAACAACTGCGCCGCCAACTTTTTGTGCAAGACCGGTGTAGAACATCGCAGCACCTACGACGAACATACCACCAAAAAGAACTACAGTAGAATCTGCAAGGCCAAGGAATATCTGGTTTTCCGGAACCAGGCCCAAAGCGCTGCAAGCAATAGCTGCCAGTACGGCAGTCATAGCCAGCGGAATCATTTCGGTTACAAATAACAGTGCAACCACCGCCAGCAGAATTAAGCATTTAATTGCCGGTGTCATAAGAATTGTCCCTCCATTATTTCTTCTTGAATAAGTTTACATATTGAAAAGTATTAACGAAAAGCTTGCCATCTTCGCCACGATGAGGAAAGACCTTGCCTTCCTTTTTTCTGTTCTCGATAGCTCGATAGTAAAACTTTTTGTCTACTTGTTTCAGGTACTCCCGAATCTTAGAATCTTCTTTTTCATCATTCATGATAAGTGCAATATCCAAAACCAATCAGCTCCTTTCTAGTTCATATTGGAGAGTGCCTTTCACTGCCACTGATTATACAACATATTCCATAATAAGAAAAATACCTGATTGGAATTTAAGTTATATACTTTATGGTATAATTTAGTTACTCAAATCAGAGCACGCAGTCAAAGATTATACTACAAAATACCTAAAAATAAAAATACTGGTTTCGCATAAAAAATATAACCATTTCGCATAGCTTTAGATAGCAAAAAGCCAGCTGCTCACAAGACCTGTCCCTAAGTCTTATGCTCAGCTGGCGTATATGCAAACGTTATAACAATACATTCTTCAGATACTTGTTATAAAAATCTCTGTCTAAAATCTCGACGAAATGCAAGACCAATCCCTGAATGCCCATCAGTATCAGCCTCTTTTCAGCGCTTTTAAAGACGCTGCATTGAGCTTGTAGCCCTGTACTCTTTTGCTAAAGCCAAAGCCCTTCTCACCACGATGCGGGAAAACTCTTGCTGCATCGTTGCGTTGACGACACAGGTGACCAAACAAACTAGATTTTTCAACTTTCTCGACTGCTACACTAAATTCAGCCATGATAACTTCGCTCCTTTTCTTTTCACTATCAATTATACAAAGTACTCCTGTAAAAGCCGTTTGGTTTTTACGCGTTTAGTATAACAGATATTGCCAAATAAGAAAAATACCTGATTGGAATTGAAGATATGAGAAATAGCTATTGCTTTTTTATTCTTTTTTGGACTATCTTGCAGAAAAATCCTTGAAATATCTCTGTTCTTATGGTAGACTAATTCTATTATTTAGTAGTTACTGCTAATTTTATAGAACAGTTCTTTGATTGGAGGCTTATATGGAACTAGATAATTATCGTAATTTCTTAGCTATTATTGAAGCAGGCAGCTTTACCGGTGCTGCTGACTTTGTGCATATCGCCCAGCCAGCTCTCAGCAAACAACTGCGTTCATTAGAAAACTACTTCGGCACCAAGCTGATTATCACCACCCGCGGCAGCAGACAGATTCTGCTCACCGAAGCCGGGCGCGTGCTCTATCAGAAAGCAAAATATATGTGTGCGCTGGAGGATTTAGCCAAAAGCGAGATTGAAAACATCGTCGGCGGCGTTGTCGGCACACTGCGCTTCAGCATCGCCAACTCTCGCAGTGCTCTTTTCATCAAATCCTCGCTCAAGGATTTCTGCGCCCTCTATCCCAATATAAAGTGCGAGCTTTTCGAAGCCAGCATCAACGAACAGACGCAGCAGCTTTTAAACGGCATCACAGAGCTGGGCATTTTCAGCGTTCCCATTGAGCATCAGGATAACTTCGAGGTGCTTTTCCGCCGCGACGAGGAGCTCACGGCAGTTTTCCATAAGGACTCCGTTTTCCTGGAGGACGGTCAAAAAAGCGTAGCCCTCAAGGATTTGGAGGACGTTCCCCTGAGCCTTTCCAGCGGCTGCTCAGAAATTGTGCTCAAGGCCTTCGCCCAAAAATCTATGGTGCCACGCATCACCTGCACCAGCACCACACGCAGCACTACTCTGGAATGGACGCGCGTGAAAGCCGCAGTTTCCATCGTTCCTGTTGAGGAAGGCGAGGATCTGGGCGAAGAATTTGTTGCCCGTCCGATTTCCGACATCAGCGCTGATGTTTATAAAACTGTAGTTAAGGTAAAGGACAGACCGCTTTCCGTTGCCGCCCAGCATTTTCTTAAATTCTATTCCAAGACGCGTAATTCACAGCAGGTTTGTAACCTAGACGCTATTTTAAAAAGCTCTAACTTATAAAAAAACAAGAAAAAACTCTTCCACCGGGACATTTGTGGAAGAGTTTTCGTTTTCTCTGAACACTATATATTTACACATCCGGGGACATTGGACGTTTTGATGCTTGGGACATTGCATCTGAGATTTGTAAATAAAACTGTAACCAGAGACCTTGTATATTGATAAAAAGAAATAAAGGCTTAACGTAATTTTGCTAAATACTCTTGACCTCTTTCATGCTCGGTCAGGAACTGGAAGAAGTAAACACCGCAGAGGAACAGGAAAATATTCGGCAGGAAGGGCACGTATTCCATCGAGCTGAATCCAGCAGCCGGGAAGCCTAACCAAGTCATTGCTTTGGTGTAGAGCAGCTGCGGCACATGACCAATAACCTTGCCCTGCCAGATAATAACACCATCAGTCAGATGTCTGGTCAAATCATAGGCAATTGCGGACAAAAGCCAGCCGCAGGAGCCAGGAGATTTTTTCAGCCAGCTGTGCATTGCCTGCACCAACAGCATTGCAATGCCCAGGAAGGTAAAAATACCAAAGTAAATAGTCTGCTCCGACAGCAGCACGCTGCTTGCCAGCGTAACCACCAAACCGATGCCCAAGAAGGTGACACCCTTCAGCAGTACATTGCCGATCTGCGTGAAGGTCATGCCACAGATAACAACCAAAGACCAGATTGTATATTTCTGCCATAAAGCATAAGCCTCGCTAAACTGCCATTGCGCATCTGCACCATAGCCAACGTTTACATTATACACAGAGTAAAAAACGAAAAGGTTTATAAAAGCCAGCAGCTCTAGAAAATTTAATACTCTGTACTGCTCCTTCGCTTCTCTTTCTGCCTTCTGATAAATTGCTGTTAAGAATCTTTGCATGATATGTACCCCGCTTTCTCTAATATGCGGTTTGGCGCTGCGCGAACCCTTGGAATATTTTCTATTCCCTTTAGTTATAATATAAACCATTTCGTTAAAAATTACAATATCTAGAGGTATAACAGTTTGGAATAACAGGATGTTTAGTACACTACGTATGATTTATCGGAATATGTTTTATGACGCAAACGCATATACTCTTCCTAACCGTCCAATATATTCCGTCTGGTTATAATGTTAATGCTTAATCGCTATTTGACTGTTTTTATTTAAGTAGTATAATATAGCATTGCTAGAAAGAAGATGTTCAATGCTATGAGTTCAACACTTTTATTGCGTGGCTTCGTCGTTCTTGGCGTCATGCTCATGCATACCACCTGGTATTTTAACAGTGCTCATCAACGTTCCTGGATAACAATTTCCGAAATGCTGCTGGATATTATCTCACTGTTTGCCGTACCGCTGGTAATGTTCGTCTCGGGCTACGTATTTACAAGCCACAATCGTCACGCGGATTTCTACAAATTATCCTTTTTCCGCAAAATGTTTTTCTCTGTACTGTCACCCTACCTGCTGTTTTCGTTAATTTATATCGCAGGCTTTTGCTTTTTCAACGATTTTTCCTACACCCCTAAGGAAATTGCCTACCAGCTTATCACTGGCAGCAGTGCTGTACATATGGCTTTTTTTCGAGCACTATTCGGCTTCTATGCCATCTATCCGCTGCTCCTGCATTACTTTTACCGCTGCCGCCGACAGCATAAGCTAGACCGCTTTATCATCCAGGTTATCCTGCTGCAAATCCTCTGGAAATGCTGCAACAACCTCGGCCTTACAAATCCCTATGCCGTCGCCCTCCTGGATATCACGACCTTCCTGCGTTATCTGGCTTATTTCGCCTTTGGTCTGCTTGCCTGCATCTATCAGAAAAAGCTGCTGCGCTGGATTGACCAGCACCATACGCTGCTAAATATAGGCTTTCTGCTTAACCTGCCCTTAATAGCGGTATGCTGGTATTTTAAATATTATGCTCACAGCCTGCGTATTTTGGAGTTTGTCTGCTTTCCACTCAACTTATTTTTGTACACCATCATCATTACCATGCTGTTTGATTATGTACACACGCTCAAATCACAGGACAGCTTCAGCAAGCGCTTCATGATTTATCTGGGGAATTACTCCTTCGGTATCTTTTTAATCCACGTCGTCTATATGTACGTCGGTGATAAAGTGCTATCGCTGCTCGGCCTTTCGCCGCAGCGCGGTCTCTTTTATCCCCTGCTGTTCCTCATCATGCTGGGACTGAGCCTGCTCACCATGGAGCTGCTCGCCCGCGTATCCTGGGGACATTACTTCATCGGTCACGTCGAGCATATCTCACTCAATAAAAAAGCATGAAAAAAGAGCGCCAGCTATTATCAGCTTGCGCTCTATTTATTTTTGCTATTCATTTTGTACCACCCATTAGTGAATGAAGTAGAAATTCATTTCGTATAAAGCTTTTACAAATTTTTCCAGCATTGCTTTTCACCTCCTGTTATTATTAGTGAACCATATACCATCTGAAGCTGCACAGAGTTGCTACGAATTTTTCAAAAGTCATTTTGCTTACCACCTTTCTTTTATATGTATCCTTAACATGCTCTAAGTATATCACTATGTGACGTTTTTGTCCAGTATGGACTTTTATTGTCCCACTAATTGCTTGAAACTGCTCTAGCCCTTATGCTGCAAGGCTTACAAGCTTTTTTTCGCGCAAACTAAAAGAGGACGAAGAAAAATTTTTTACGATTTTTCTTCGTCCTCTATATTTTTATTTATACAGTCTTCGGCTTAAACCACCATTTCAGCAGCGGCGGTACGCAGATATTGATTGCCAGAAGGCGCACCAGCTGATAGGTAAGAATAACCGAAACATTCTCGCCCATGCTCATGCCTGCCAGTGACATCTCGGCAATTCCGCCCGGCGCCATCGCCAAAAACGCCGTAATCAGCGAAAAGCCATAGCGTGCAGAAAGCACATACGCCATCACGATGCTGACCGCAACAAGAATAGCTGTACCCACAAGAATAAAGGGCACCATCTTTTTTGTTTTGATAATGCGGTCTGCATCAAGCTGCATGCCCATGTACAAGCCAATGCTCACCTGCGCCGGAGCCATCAGCCAAAAGGGCACAGGCTGCACGCCGCCCGTATATACGGCAAAGGCCGCAGTTGCCAGAATCGGTCCAAGCAGCTTCGGCGTCGGCAGATGCACCTTCACCGCAAGAAAGCTGCCTAAAATAGCCAGCGGTACAAAGACAAG
>OQVQ01001215.1_pt1 | contig 10677 bp, 11 predicted proteins | sample 1691491 | NCBI WGS metagenome assembly OQVQ01 (sample SAMN03418252, study PRJEB22391) | human gut metagenome | biome: human-gut; feature: organic feature; material: feces | host: Homo sapiens | place: Tanzania | collected 2013-01
AAAGCTTATCTTTCACTTCCTTGTCCTCATCCTGAGAAAGGGATTTATAACATGGAATCTTCTCATAGGCTTCACGTTTTTTACCACTGGTATGAATGTGCCATGCTTCTTTCCATCTGGCATCACCATATCCCTCATAGCTAGATGGACTATATTCACATTTAACTTCCGACCCGGAATCATGCTTGTAGATAAACCATCTCTCAGTGTAATACTGTCCCTGTAGTTCCTTGATGTAGGAAGAGATATATCCCGTAAGGTTATAGCCACTTGTCTGAAAGAGTTTTTCCACTGCATCTTCATTGCCTTCTCCCACCACGGCAAACAACAATTCCTTGATGTTACCGGCATCCTTAAAGGATTTATAGTGGTTTTTGAAGGACTTATACAGCTTGGTAATCTCCTTGGGCTTAGCCTTGAATATAGCACCAATCTTGCTGGCACTTTCCAGGTTGCTGTCATAGGCGGCTTTTCCTGCCTGCGCAATGATGCTTCCCAGATTCTTGTAATCCTCTGCGATTTCCTCTTGGGTGATGCCTGTTCCAAATTCCCCCAATTTTCCCAGAAGTGACTTCCAGTCCACTTCTCCGAGCTGCGTCAAATCGAATATCCGCTGGAGATCTTCATTGAGAACCAAGAACCTGATGTCCTTGAAGGAACGCTTACCGTTAGTAACCACCACCTCAAATTGCTTGCAAAGATTCTCCACATTCGTTGTGGTCTTTAATAGGTAAGGACCCCAATGGATGGCATTATCCGACTGCTTTAGCATCTTTCCCGCCACAGTAATGAACTTCGGCATGATACCGTCCTTCACCAAACGGAAGATTCTTTGGTAATAATAATTCTCCTCTGAGGCAAAGAGTCCCGGGTTACGCCTTGCGTCCCTCAACTTCTTCATACTCTGGAAGATACCGGCAGATGCCAAGCCTGCAGACTGATAATGATCAAAGATTTTATTGATGTTGCTGGCCGTATTCCCTTCCACCAATGTTTCCGTTTCATAGGCAGCAGACATAGCCGCGGCCGTCACCTTGTCTATATTCACACTGCTCCAGCTCAGTGACCAAAGAGGAGAGCAAATAAGAAAAGATAAGATGATCGATGCTAAGATTCTTTGCATGGTTCTTTTATGATGACTGTTTATAATTGAATACTTTTCTTTCCTTGAGAACCTTCTGGGAGAATTCCAGGGATTTCTGGATACCACTCAAATGCCAATCGCTCACAAAGGTCTCGATGGCGGTTCTATAGTCGGAACCCAAGCGTCTCTTATAGAACTTCAGTGCTTCTTTCTCCTGCTTCTCCGTCGTGTAGGCCATATAGCACTCAGGAGGTTCCTCCACTCCAAAGACATCGCCCACCAGACCTCTCTTGATAAAGACCTCCTTGAACGGAGACCTGCCTTCCTTGTTGTCAAGGCCATTGATTGTGAAAATCTTCTGGCAGTCATTCTCTGTAAGAGCTAGGGTTGCTTTTATTTCCGAGAACTTATCCTTGAATTTGCTCTGGTCCAGCAACATGAACACATCTGAATTGTTGACAATGGCTTCCTTGACGATGGGAGAGGAGGTGATATCCTGGATTTCCTGGGTGACCACACCCACCATTGCCCAATGTTTGCGGGCCGTCTTATAGAGATACTTGATATAGTTGGCCATCACGGGTGTGGCGATAGCTTTCCATGCCTCTTCTATGACCAGGCATTTTCTGCCTTTCTTGATTCTCATTTTCTGAGTGAAGACATCCATGATAATGAGAACGATAAGAGGAAAAAGGATAGGATCATCCTTCACTTTGTCTATCTCAAAGACGATGAATTTCTCGTCAAACAGGGATGCATCCAAGTCATTGTTAAGGATGTGTTCCTGCTCACCACCGCGATAGAAAGGCTTCAGAATGGCCGCAAAGTCATGGATTGCGAACTCAATGTTCTGCTGGACAATCAACTGCGGGATTCTTTCAAGGGCAAACTCATAATAGGAATTGAACGAAAGTTCCTGAACTCTGAGATTCTTTCTCTGTCTCTCCATCTTATCAATCTTACGCTCAATGCGAAGGAGATAATTTTTCTCTATCAACTCTGGAGTAAGGCGCTGAAGCTGATGAAGGGCAGCTTTCTTCTCTCCTTCAGTAGCAGCAGTATCGTCCAAAACAGCCTGGAGCTTATCAATGAGTCGTGCATTTCTGGAAGAAGTCTCCTTTTCCTCCATGATACGATCATAGCGTTCCTCCATTTCCTGCTCATACTGGTCATACTTACCATTTTTCTTATCTTCAAGTAGCAGCATCTCTTTCAGCTGGCTTCTTTCCTTGGTACTGAACTTGTCAAAGGGATGAAAATAGGCCTCATAATATTCCGTAATGGTTTGATTGATAATGGTATCTTCAATCTTTGTGGGATAATCTGTTCCCTTGAAAAGCTGAAAGACAAGACTTTTCAGGAAGTTCTTCTTCTCACCAAAATTCTCCTCATACTCCAGCTCTGTTATCTTGAAGGGATTCATAGAGATGGGCTTTTCCTTACTGTAGGAAATGTAGGTTCCCTCAAAATAGTTGCAGATTCCCTCATAGCTGTCGCCCGTATCCACGATGACCACATCTGTATCCTGCTCATAATACTGTCGCATCACGGAATTCATGAAAAAGCTCTTGCCGCTTCCAGATGGACCCAATACAAAGAAATTGGAGTTATTGGTATATTTCACCTTACCTTCCTTTCCAGTAATGTCAATGGGAAGAGGCAGTCCCTGTCGGTCTGTATAGTAACACTTCAGAGGCGAATTGTCACCCTGCTGCTGATGTTCCTTATACATCAGGCAAAGAGCCGGCTCCGAAAGCGTGAGGAATCTGTCATAGTCCTCATTGAGTTTAAAACAGTTGCCAGGGAAACTGGCTACAAAGAGTTCCAACTGGTTATAGGCTCTCTTCGATATATGGATACTGTGCCTAGAGAACATATTCTCCAGGGAATTTGTAATCTTCTGGAAGTCTTTATCTGCTGCTATCTTGACCACCATATTATAATGAGCATAAACAAGCATCTTGCCGTTTCGGGCGATTTCCGACTGAACCTTTTCTATGTCCTCAACGGCAATCTGGTTGTTAGGATTGGGAATGGAAGCATGACGGTTCTTTTTCTTGTCAAGCTTCATGACTTCCTTCTTTTGATTTGGCAAAAAGATCACCTGATTATAAACCAAGGTATCTACATCCGGGAAAGAATCCAATGCTGAGAGCAAATCCTCTGAAAGAATGCTGTTACCCACCTGATTCTCGGAATAGGGACGAATCATGCCAGGCAGACCTACCTGATCCACATCCAGGAGACTGTAAACCTTAAGATGATTGTTTCCCATTCCAATCTCCTCACCGGTAACCCTGAAGTTACTCATGGATACACGAGAATGATTGAAATCCATGGCAAAGAAACGGTCTGCAAAGATTCTGCAATCCTCAGCTCCAAGAAATGAGCTTTCCACGTCACAGCCATTCAAACGGTCATGAACCTTTTGGAGCTTCACTAGAAAATCCTTCCACTTGGCAGTGTCATAACTATGTATTGTTCCACTTTTACCCTTCTGTGTAATAATCAGATAGGTTTCATGTGCCACATATGTGCGGCCATTGAAAAAACGGAAGTAGGAATCGGACAGAAAACGTTTGGCTGCAGTTTTATCCTCATGAGTTGCAATCTTGTTCATGTCAAACTGCTTGCGTACGAAAACATCCTGTTTATGCAAGGCATATCCTTCACCCAACAATTGCAGTAGAGAAGTGAAGAGATCCGTGAATTCATAATAGCTGGCCTTGGAAGCAGAATACTTTCTGATAGGGTTCTTGATTTTGAGAACAGCAGAATAATCACCACCTTTTGTATAAACTATTCCCATACCATTTACATCTTCCACACTGAAATAAATGTCTTCGAAGACCTTGGGTCTCTTTCCTCCAGTGCCAAAGGCACAAACGGATATGCCCATGCCTGCCAGTATGGCGACAAAGAGCGTTACCACTGCGATTGCTACCATGTTGTTGAATCAATTTATTTTGTTATTATACCTAATAGCTTTTAGAACGGGCATAAATAAAGATGCCCTTGGGAGACTTCTTACTATGCAGGCCCTTATGCTGCTTGATGAAAATCATCCCTCCACCCACACACAAGAAAGTGGTAAGCAGGATGAGTCCAACAATGAATTCAAATATGATATAGCCCATGAGAAAACCCAGAAGGCCCCCTCCTACAGCACCTGCGGCCCAATAGATGTATCTTCCCTTCAAACCCATGAATTCAAGGGGCTTTTGAAGCCCCTTGAAAACTGGATAATCCTGGAATCTTTCCTGGTCTATGTTACTCATATCCAAGGATTAGAGACCAAAGAACAAAGGCAGACACTGAGCTGCTGCGATGAGGAAGATACAAGCACCTACAATCATCATGATGCTCTTCTTGACATCCTGCTCCTCGTTGTTCATCTTCACATACACACTGATGGCACCAATCATGGCCACGATACCGGCAATGGCGTAGCACAAGTTGGTCACAACAGGTACATATCGTTTCAAGCTCTCAGTGGAGGTTTCGATAGCAGCGAGACCTGCATCCACATCCTGAGCAAAAGTTGACACGCTCACAAAAAGGAGCATCATTGAAAGCATACCCATACGAGGGTTCACTACGAAAGCCTTGGTTTTCTTAACTGTGGCTGCGGCACCCTTTTTTGCGCCACTAACCAAATTACTGATTACTTTGTTCATTGTTTGTCTTAGAATAATTAAATGAATATATGTTATATTTTTTCTACCATAAATGGTCTGTTACTCCATATCGGAAACCGAAAAACGCAGGGAAAACAAATGTTGCCGAAGCCAGGAATATCAGGCTTCCGATGAGTATCAGAACACTCTTGGCAAATCCATCCTCACCTGTTTGCAGCTTGATGTAGATGTTAATAGCGCAGTAGAAGCTCAAAAGAGTGGCTATGACATACGTAAGCTGTGCCACGTAGGAACACATGGTGAGTACATAAGTCACCATATCGTAAAGCCTGCCGGTGTTTCCGCTATAATCGGTTGTTCCACAATTGGCCATCGCCAGTTGGGAAATGGACAGCAACAGGAGAAACATGGCTGGAATCTTGACTTTATCCTTCATACGAAATGATATTTATAACGACATGTTGGCAAGACTCTCTGACATTTGATCCAACAGCATTTCACCCTCTATCATGTGTTGACGGAAATCCTCGGATGCCAGTTCATGCTCGGCATCGGCACGATAGGTGATCATCTCATTCTTGGCATTGCGAATTCTCTCATACACCTCACTCGTCTTCATGTTCTTGACATCTTCAACAGTCATATAGGTGCCTTCATTATGAGGTTGGCCAGATGCCGGCTGAGAGTCACCAACTTCATGTGATATAGGATGAAGGATATTGTCCTCGTCCACATCCACAGGTTGTTCCTCTTCTTCATGCTGAGTTTCTTGCTCCTCAGCAGTTTTGATAAACTCTACATCATCCTTCCTGATCTCTGGATTGATTTTCCTCAGATCCATTAAAATGACCACGGCATAATAAAACACCAGAATGAAGGTCAATACTAAAGCAAATATGCTAAATGTTCCCATTTTTATTTTATTGTTAAATTCCTGAATCGGCTGCAAAGGAACAGAGTTTTTTTGAGATAGAGGGGATAAAATAAATTAAACTTATTTTTTAACTAAAATATGGGCATTTATGTAAAAATACGGGCTATGAAGTGTTAAAATTAAGGTGTTTATTTAGCAGCTATTTTGGCATAAGGATGGAATTTTCGACAACCGGATTGGTTGATTTGAGTTTTTTCTATCTAACTACTTCGTTTTTGTCATGCGGGAAAACCTCAATTTTTCAATACCATCTCCAGGCTGTCCTTCACCACAGGCTTTTTTCTTTGCAAAGGTATGGTTGTCCTGGCAGACTCCAAGCACCACCTAAATGATTAGAAGCATAAAACTTGTTTCGGCAGCCTTCCGCAATCAGAGATTGGGTATTCCGAAAAAGTTTGATGTTTCTTGCTTGGCTTTCTGCCTTTGGTGGACAAGCCATCTTTTATGCACGAAAAAAGGCATAGTGGTAAAGGTTACGCTGGAATGTAATTAAAAAAAAATCTCGGATTCTCCCAAAACAAAAGTCCTAAAAAGGCTAGGTTTCAGGAAATCTAGAATATATTTTTAATGTTGAACTTTTAAATAGTAGAAATCATGGGAAAAGTAATTTCACCAAATGACAAGGAGTTTGCAGACGTGTTCTCACGTTTCGTTAATGGCAAGATGGGTAGTGCTCAGCTCACTGGAGAAGAGTTGGCTAATGACCATCGTTACTTAGTGAATGAGAAATTCAAGGTGGCAATGGCATTCATTGACAAACTCGCACAATGCCACGAGCACGGATGGTATGACCCACGTGATGAGTGGGCGTGTACATTGGCGGCATCCATCATGGCGCATTTGAACGAGAAGCAGCTTTATTATTCACAAATAGAAAATCAGTAGGACTATGGCGAATTGGGCAACAGTCGGATACCGAATTGAAGGTAAGCAAAAGGACCTCCAGGAGATTTATGAACTTTTCGGAGAGTTTGACAAGGGTGAAAGAAAGCCATTTGATGAGCTTTCTGCCAAGAATTGGGAAGGTAACATCGCTTGGGCTTTGGGAGAAGACACCAAGGATTACTATCTCAGAGGTTTCATCCAAAGTTGTGAAATAGAGAATGGGTTACTCACCATTGAGGCAGAGGAGGCATGGGGAACTTCGGATTTCCGTCATATTCTTGAAAAGCACTATGAGGACATGAAGGTTTATTTCATGGTGGAAGAGGAAGGAGACGAAGTTTATGCCACGAATGATTCAGAGGGTAAGTATTTCAGTTGCCGTTTCGTGGTGAACTCCTGCCTTGACGGGTCATATGAGTGGGAGTATTTCAATACGGAACAGGAAGCACTCCAGTACATCGCAGAACGCTTGGAACTTGATACCATCACCACCGAGCAGCTGGCAACATGGCAGGAATGCCACGTGAATGGGGATGATTACATGAATTTCAATCAATACCAGATTGTAGCATAAAAAAGGTAACGGAGAGGTTAACCACCTCTCCACATATAATAAGGTATGGAATACATCGATTTTACGAAAAAGAAGATTGAACTTCACAAAGAAGTTGAAAATGCCATCAAGAACATGATGACGGAAAAGGGTGTAACGGAAATTGACCTCACACAGGATGAGGAGAACTATGACGCGGGATGGGTGATTAGAAGTGTTGAAAACGCCAGTGAACTTGAAGAAGTACAGGTGGCATACATCAAGCTCTATGGCAATAGCCTTTTTTATAAAGGCGAGCTTCGTCGTATCAAACACCCTGAAAAGCACAAAAGCCAAAACCATAATCAAAAAGTCGTGCGGCAAAAAGAACATTGCGGTAAAATAACCGGCTATTTCGTCTATTACGATTTTTGGATTGTCTTTTTTGTCGTCTTTAAATTTTACTTTGTCGGAAACGTAAACCGCCAGCAATATGACGCCCAAAGTCGTCATCGCCTGATAAAGCCTGTCGCCGGGCATAAAAAACAGGAAAAGGACGAAAGCCTCAAAAGTGCCCAGAAGGCCTGCGCCGCTGTTTTTTTTATTTCTTAAAATGGCCGTGGGTATGTAGCTGATAAATGCGCCCGTGGCGAAAAATTTTAACCAAAAATTAGTCATTTACGGGCAGGCTCCAGGATCTTTTAAGCATATTCCAGTTGTTTCTTAAATAAGAAACTCCGCTTAAAGCCGTTACAACAGCCGTTATCACGGTTATACTGTAAGGCAGGCAGCCCAGCAGATTATCCAAAAACGTCAGCGCGGTCTTTAAGCTGCCGCCGGTTATCGGGAGCAATAATTTTACGTCTACGATAAAAAATATAAGCCCTAAAGCTATAAGCTGAACCGTGGTTTTAAATTTGCCCCAGCGTTCCGCCGCCATTACGTAATTATCCAGAGCGGCCAAAACTCTTAAGGTGGAGACCATAAGTTCCCTTAAAATTATTATAAATACGGCCCATACCGGCACATTGATTATGGAAAGCTCGGTAAAAGCAAAGAAAGCCGCCCCTACCAGCACTTTATCCACGAAGGGATCCACAATCGCGCCGAAAGGGGTTGCCGTATTTGTGCTTCTGGCTATGCGCCCGTCGATCCAGTCTGTGCTGGCGGCGACGCCGAACAGTAATGAGGAGGCTATAACCGTCCATTTGTTTTCCGCCACCATAAGCAAAAACATAACTATCGCCATGGCGGCCCTTATCAAAGTTATTTTATTGGCAAGCGTCATTTTAAGTTTCATTTGAATATGCTCTCTTTAAATTTTATATTTTTCTTGACGTTTTTGAGCGTCGTTTTTGTTCTGACACCTTGGTTCTCAAGCGATATTTCTTCTATAAAAAAATCTTTCGCAAGCAATTTGAAAGAAAGTTCATAGCTTTCCGGCCCTTCTTCTAAAGGAAGCAAAACCAACTTGTAAAATTGCCTGTCGCAGTCAAAACTTTTCAGTTTGTGTTCCTTTACTACCTTCCCGTAATTGCCGAAGTCAAACAAAGCCTTGTTGGTTTGGCCTTCCCGCCACTGATCCCATGGCAGAGAAGTAATTAAAGAGCCTTCGCCGTCTTTAATTTTTATAATTTTCTTATCGGTAACCGCGCTTTGCGCCAAAGTTCCTTCTTCAAAAGTGTCCAAACGTATATTGTTGTTTTGTTTGTATATCGTGCCTTGCGATGACGATATGGGCGTACCCTCGAAATCCGTTTGCTGGATAAAATCAGCCTGCAGAGTTTTAAGTTTAGCGTCCCATGCTATAAGGCCGTCCAAAGCCTGACGGGCCGTTATTTGGCTGTCGCAGACTTCTTTTTTGACGTCGGCCTTTGCCGTTTTATCATTTTGCTTTGGCTGAACTTTGGCCGGCTCCTGCGCAAAAAGCGCGGCGGAAGAGAAAAGCAAAATCGTTAAAATTAGATTTAATTTCATTTGTACACCGTATCATATTGAGTTTGGCCGGATTGCATTTTTTGCAGTTCTTCAATTTGCGCGTCAATGGCGTCAAAATGAATTTCCCAGCGGTTTGAACCTTCCGGCTTGGTTATAAAGCCTTTCATTTCAAGTACGCTCAAAATATTTGTCGCGCGCGCGCTGGAGCCGAAATTGGCCTTAAGCAAATCTTGGGAAACTCTGCGTCTTGTCTTTATAAGGTTGAGCGCGGATAAAAGCTCTTCCGGGGAAGTGCCCAAGCCTTCTCCGGGCCTGCCGCCGGGAGCGTTTTGTTCGGGCTGAACCTGAACGGGGTAGTCCGGGCCGCCCTGCGCTCTTAAGAAGTCCGCCACTTTGGTTATTTCCTCTTCGGAAATATAACAGCCCTGTATGCGGTTGGGCTTCGGGTCGGAAATGCCCAAATAGAGCATATCGCCCTTGCCCAGCAAAGCGTCCGCGCCGTTGGCGTCAAGCACAACGCGGGAATCTATTTTTGACGTTACCTGTAAAGCTATTCTTGAAGGCAAATTCGCTTTGATTACGCCGGTAATGACGTTTGTCGAAGGCCTTTGCGTACACAAAATAAGATGAATGCCCAAAGCGCGGCCCATTTGCGTAAGCCTTTGCACGGAATCTTCTATCGCGGCTTTGGTTTGAAGCATAAGGTCGGCCATTTCGTCTATTATCACTACGATGTAAAAAGCTTTTTCTTCGTTATTTTTTTCGGCCCAAGCGTTATAGCCTTCTATATTTTTGACTTTCGCCAACTCAAAAATCTTCATGCGTTTTTCCATAACCTTTACAAGAGCCTGCAAAGATTTTACTGCGCCGTTGGCGTCTTTAACCACGCTGACGTCTTCGCAGTCGGTCTTGGGGTCATAAAGGTGAGGGATGCCTTCATACAAAGTAAGTTCAACGCGTTTCGGGTCAACCAAGAGGAATTTTATCTCGTCGGGTTTGGCCCTGTAAAGCAGGGAAATTATTATTGAATGCACGCAAATGCTTTTACCGCTGTTGGTTGCGCCGGCTATTAAGAGGTGCGGCATTTTTTCCAGCACGGAAGTTGCCGGAAGACCGTCGGCGTATCTGCCCAGCGCGACGGCGGTTTTATATTTTGAGTTTACAAAGCTTGCGTCCTGCAAAATTTCGCGCATGGTCACCATGACGGGCTTATCATTGGGGATTTCAAAGCCTATGGCATCTTTGCCGGGTATCGGGGCTTCCACGCGTATGCCGCGCGCTTTCATAGCCAAAGCGATATCGTTGGAAATTGACACTATTGAGCTTATTTTTACGCCCGGTTCCGGTTTGATTTCGTATCTTGTTCCCACCGGGCCTGGGGCCACGCCGGTTACGGAAGCGGCTATTTGGTTGCTGCGGCTATTTCCTCGTCCGTAGGGCCGATTATATTCGTTGAAGCCGGTTCCTTAAGCAAATCAAGCGGGGGCAAAATAAATTCCCCGGCCGGTTTCTTATCTTTATGTTCTCCCGCTTTATCTTCCGCCATATGCGGCAAAGGGCGGTTTTCTCTGGGAGGCATTTTTACCATTTCCGCCACAGGGCGGCTTATTTTGGGGGGGAGTTTCGGTTTTTCTTCGCCGGCCGCTTCGGAAGGTTCTTCTTCAAC
>OQVQ01001221.1_pt1 | contig 10640 bp, 7 predicted proteins | sample 1691491 | NCBI WGS metagenome assembly OQVQ01 (sample SAMN03418252, study PRJEB22391) | human gut metagenome | biome: human-gut; feature: organic feature; material: feces | host: Homo sapiens | place: Tanzania | collected 2013-01
CTATGCAGCATTGGGCGACAGCATCGCATACGGCTACGGACTTGATGACAGGGCGGATTCATATGCCGCGCTGACAGCAAAAGCCATAAATGCCAATGAGTATTATGACCTCACTCAATGCGGAGCTGATGCTGCCGATGTGATAGAGATAGTGTCCGATAATTCGGACAAGATAGCACAGGCTGATGTGATAACTCTTTCTGTCGGAGCAAACAGTCTCTTTATACCGTTCCTGCGTACGGCAGCGGAATATGCGGGAGTCGATTTCCCTGATACAGAGATCTCAGCGGACAAGCTTGCAGATTCCATAACTCCCGAAGTCGTTCTGATGCTCTACCTTGCTTATTCAAACAAAAAATCTCCCGAAACAGCGGCACTCAATAAGGAATTTCAGACGTTTACCGCTGACTGGAATACGCTGATAGATGATATACGTGAGATAAACCCGGATGCTGAGCTTGTTGTAACAGGCTATTTCAATCCGTACCGCCATTGGAATTTCAAGCGGCTCGGAATACATATGGGAGATATAGTTCAGACATATATCGACAAGATGAACAGATTTATTGATGTAAGCTGTGCAAAACGCTATCTTATCGCCGAGATATCCGATGTAGGGAAGGATAATTTTCCCGATATAATACATTTTGAGAATAACAAATTTGATCCTCACCCCGATGCGGACGGACACAGGATAATAGCAGATGCGGTCATATCCGTACTGAAAACAAGGAGAAGCTTGTGAAAACAATATTAAATTATATTCATCAATATTTCAGAAAACTGGATAAACAGCTTCTGCTTGCGGTCCTGCTCGTTTCGGCATACGGAACGGTTCTGCTGTATTCTATGAGCTGTGCGGATATTATTGATGTTTCTTATGTAGGCACACAGATAAAAGGTATAATTCTTGGTGCATTTGCCGCACTTGTTCTGTCCTCGATAGACTATCATTTTTATGCGAAGCTGTGGTTTCTGTATGTTCCGGTGACGCTCGGAATGGTACTTCTGACGTTTACAAGCCTTGGATTTCAGCCCGAGGGAACGGACGACAGAGCGTGGATCGACCTCGGATTTACAACGTTACAGCCTTCGGAATTCCTGAAGCTTGCGTTTATTCTGTCGTTTGCCTATCATCTGTCTAAAGTTGAGGAGAACATGAACAGCCTTTTGAATGTCGCACTGCTGTGTCTGCATGGCGCAGTTCCTGTTCTGCTCATCTCAAAGCAGGGCGATGACGGAACTGCCATAGTCTTTCTGGTGATATTTGCGGCAATGCTTTTTGCAGCAGGCATATCGTGGAAATATATCCTCTGCGCGGCGATCGCAGCACCGTTTGCCGGATGGTTCATATGGAATTATGTCATGCAGGATCACCACAGGCAGCGTTTCCTTGTACTTTTTTCAGATGATCCCGACCCTACAATATTCTATCATCAGAAGGTCGGACTTATTGCGCTCGGCTCAGGACAGCTTTTCGGCAAAGGACTTTTCGGCGGCGATTACAGCTATGTTCCGAAGGTACACAATGATTTTATCTTTTCATATGTAGGTCAGTCCTGCGGATTTATCGGCTGTGTTGCACTTGTCGCAGTATTGTCATATATATGCATAAAAACAGTTGCGGACAGCCGCATAGCAAAAGATACTCTCGGACGGAATATCTGCATAGGCGTGTTTTGAATGATGTTTGCGCACTGCACAATGAATATAGGAATGGTGCTTGCGGTAATGCCGGTTATCGGTGTGCCTCTGCCGTTTATGAGCGCAGGCGGAACAGCTATGCTGAGCATGTATATAGCGATAGGCATGGTAATGAGTGTATATTCACATTCGGAAAAGAATTACCGTGTGTTCTATGATGCAAACTAAGAAATAGAAATTATTATATTTCTTAATAAAAAATATAAAAGGAGAAGATACAATGAGTAACTTCAGAGAAACACTTGAGAAGCTTTACGGTGCAGATGCAGTTGAAGCGCAGCTTGAAAGATACGAAAAGGCTGAGAAAGGCTTTGCTGAAACATTCGGAGTTTCGATACAGCCTATGATCTTTTCTGCATCGGGAAGAACTGAGGTCGGCGGAAATCACACTGACCATAACAGAGGAAAGGTGCTTGCGGCGGCTGTCGGACTTGATGTTATTGCCTATGTTATCCCGACAAATGATCCGATGATATCAGTAAAATCCGAGGGATTTCCCCGTGACGATGTAAAGACAGATATCCTCGAACCTGTTGAATCCGAGAAGAATACATCAGCGGCTCTTATAAGGGGTGTTGCGGCAGGATTTGTAAAGAATGGCTATAAGATCGGCGGATTTGAAGCATATACGACATCAAACGTGCTAAAAGGCTCGGGAATATCCTCATCTGCTGCATTTGAAGTGCTTATCGGAACAATTCTTTCCCATCTCTACAATGAAGGCGAGGTATCCGCTGTAAAGATCGCACAGATAGCTCAGTATGCAGAGAACGTTTTCTTCGGAAAGCCTTCGGGACTTATGGATCAGATGGCATCTTCTGTCGGTGGATTTATCACTATCGACTTTAAGGATACCGAAAATCCTGTTATTGAATCTCTTGCTTTTGATTTTGCAAATAGCGGTTACAGCCTTTGCATCGTTGATACAAAGGGCAACCATGCTGACCTTACTCCCGAATATGCTGCGATACCTGCTGAAATGAAATCCGTTGCAAAATATTTCGGAAAGAATGAGCTTCGTGACATCACAAAGGAAGATGTATGGAAGAATGCTGCTGATATCCGCGAAAAGCTTGGCGACAGAGCATTCCTGAGAGCTATGCATTTCTTTGATGAAAACGACAGGGTTGACCGTGAGGCAGCAGCTCTTAAAGCAGGGGACATCAATGCATTTTTCAAGGAAGTAAATGCAAGCGGCAACAGCTCATACAAGTACCTCCAGAATATTTTTGCTCCTAAAAATCCTGCCGAGCAGGGACTTGCTTCGGGACTTTATGCTGCTGAGCAGATACTTGACGGACAGGGCGCATGCAGAGTTCACGGCGGAGGCTTTGCGGGTACAATTCAGGCATTTGTACCCAATGACAAGCTCGAAAACTTTACAGCTGCTATGGAAAATCTCTTTGGAAAGGGCAGCTGCCATAAGCTTCACATTCGCCCGTGCGGAGGTGTAAAAGTCAAGTAAATACGACATTTTCCGACAATTTATAATTTGATGATACATAAAAAATCGGGGTATGTAAAGTTTAGCTGCTTTACATACCCTGATTTTTGTTTATATCTGCCAAAAAAGGAAATCATCCTATTTCTGAAATGGAAACAAGCTCTTTGAACTCTTCTTTGTACTTATCCCCCGATATATTTGACTTATCCAGAAGCTCATATATCTGCTTTGCGGACGATGTTCCCGAGTAACTGCTGTCCCTCAGAAGCATTCCGAATTCTGCGACTGCTGCCGCAAAATTGAAATCCGCTGACGGGGACTCTGTATAGTCTGCATTATAAACGGGATGAGATATAAGCTTACTCGTGTCACCGTCGGGATCTTTATATCTGATATTGACTGTAAGAAGTTCATCTGTCAGAACGGGCTCGCTTGTTTTTGTTTCAGTCTCGGCGGGCTGATATTTCAGCTCGGGAACTCCGCCCATATTGAAATCGGAATCGGCGGGGACTATCTCATAAAGTGCTGTTACTGTATGACCTGCGCCCACTTCGCCTGCGTCCTTTTTATCATCATTAAAATCCTCGGGGGCAAGCGCACGGTTCTCATATCCGATAAGACGGTATCCGCGGACGTTTGCGGGATTGAATTCAAGCTGGAATTTTACGTCCTTTGCAACGGTAATGAGTGTTGCATTCAGTTCCTCAACAAGCACTTTTTCGGCTTCGTCGATCGAATCTATATATGAATAGCTGCCGTTTCCGTTGTCTGCGAGGGCTTCAAGGCGGTTATCCTTGTAATTTCCCGTACCGAATCCGAGGACGGAAAGGAAAACTCCGCTGTCTCTTTCCTTTTCGATAAGCTCGGTAAGCTCGTCAACGCTGGATAATCCGACATTCAGATCGCCGTCGGTTGCGAGGATCACACGGTTTATGCCGCCGTCTATGTAATATTTCTCTGCGATCTCATATGCAGTTATAATGCCTGCTGCGCCTGCCGTTGCACCGCCTGCTTCAAGATCGAATATCGCTTCGCATATCTGACGGGTCTTATTGCCCGAAACGCCTTCAAGGACGACTTCATCTGCGCCTGCATAGGTCACTATCGACACCCTGTCGTTTTCGGTCAATCCCTCTGCAAGGAGAGAGAACGCCTGCTGAACAAGCGGCAGCTTATCGTTTGAATACATTGATCCGCTGACATCAAGCAGGAATACGATATTTGATCCGGGACGCTCTTCTTCAATATCATTTGCCTTGATGCCGACTGAGAGGAGCTTTGTTTCACTGTTCCATGGGCAGTCGGAAAGCTCCGTTGTCACTGAGAAAGGTGTTCCGTCGTCCGAATTCGGGTAATCATACGAGAAATAGTTTATCATTTCTTCTATGCGGACTGCCGACGGCTCGACGTATCCGTATTCCCTTATCATTCTTCTTAGACGGGTATATGACGCTGTATCGACATCTGCGGAGAAGGTGGAAAGCGGTTCATCTTTGACCGAAACATAACCGCTTTCGGTTATTTCGGTATATTCTTCGGAATTGTCGTCGATCTCGGGCGAATATGATGGAGTGGTTTCATCGGTCATTTCTTCAATGGAAGCATAATTTTCACCTGCTTCGTTTTTGACTGTTTCATGATATGTCTGTGCGGCTGTTGTCTGCACGGGCGGGTAATACGGTTCATCTGCGCCTGCGCCCGATGCATCGTTTGACTGTGCGCTTGAGCATGATGATAACACACACGCTGTAAGTGCTGACGCTGATAAAACTGCTAAAAATCTTTTTTTCATAAAATATCCGTCCTTTCATAAATGAAAAATATATTTAATATCCAATTTCTGTTTTTTGCTTTAATTTATATTAATGATACTGTACACATCTTCTGTTCGGGCGATCTCCATTCTGTCGTAGAAATAGTCATCATCTCCGAACGGAGCGCATTCAAGATATCCTGTTTCAAGCTCGTTCAGCTTTTTCCAGCCGTTATGGAATACTGCATATCCGTCGGCTGTTGTTTCGATCTGCGGGGCAGAGGGGAATACTATTTTTATGCCGTCAGATGTTTCACGTATCGGCAGGATATATTCATGTTCCTCTTTGAGTGCATATGCCGTTGATGACAGTGTGTCGTTTTCGCCGTTTCCCAAGGGAGTTTCAACAGTGATGATGTCATTTGTTAAAACGCTCATAAGCTCATATTTTACGGCATTTTCTGTTCTTGAATATTCTGCCTTTGTGACCTTGACATCAATGAAATATTCCGTTTCGGCAAGAACGCTCTCCTCTGAAAAAAGTGCGGTGTTTTGGTATGTTATGTCGGGGATATCGGACAATGCGTCGGATCTCGGTATATCAAGCTCGCTGTAAGCGATCCTTTCGGGGACGCTTATATATGCTTCTTCGTCAGCTGCCGATGCGAAGTTATCCGAAGCTTCCTCTTCATCATATGATGGGATCTCTTCGGCTTCCTGATCGCTCTTTATCATCGTATCTGCCGGATCCATGCTTGATGCTGAACCGTTTGAGATGCTGATATTGCTTGATGTGAATGAAATGCCTGCGGGAATGAGAATTGCTGCGAGTGCCGCCGCCCATATTATCTTTGCGGGCTGTATCCTGCGGGAAATACGTATCTTTTCGGCTTTCGGACGTTCGGGAAGATTGGATTCTATGCGCTCCCAAAGCCTATCCATATCGGGTGCAGACCGTGAAAGCCCGTTAAGATATTCGGTTTTAAGCTTCTTCTCAAATGAATCTTTCATCGGGTATGCACCTCCTTAGTTTTTCTATTGCTTTTCGGTATTTCCATGAAACTGTGCCCTGCGGTTTTTTCAGTATTTTCGCTATTTCCGCAAAGGTGAGTTCTGCGGCGAATTTCAGATGTATTATCTCTCTTTCCGTATCTTCGAGGATATTCAGCGCTTCGGAAAGAGATACCTTTTCGGTGATGCTTTCTTCAAGCTTTTCGCCTGACGGTGTTTCATTCAGACAGCTTTCGTCATCATCGTCGGCGGGAAGCTCACGGCTTTTTCGCCTGAGAAAATCTATCGCCATATTCCGGGCAATGACAGTCAGCCATCGCCTGTGACCTTTGCCGCCTGCATATGTATCGGCTATCGACCATAGCCGGATAAAGAAGTCAGAAGTTACGTCCTCGGCATCGTGAGAAGATTTTACAACATTCATGACCGTGCCGTAGATAAGCCTGCCATATTCCTCGTAAATGTCCTTCAGACCTGATCTTTCGCCGCATAATATGCGTTCGATGCAGTCTTCAAACTGTCTGTCGTTCAAGTTTTTTCACCTCGCTTTCATTATAGATACGAACGGGAAGGGGAATATTTATGGTGATTTTTAAAATTTTTTTGTGATTTTCGGAAATATTCAGGAGATTTTCAGCGAATGAACACAATCAAGGTATACAATAAATAAAGCAGCGGGGGCAGTATATCCCCGTGACGGACACACTGCGGCAGGGCTGAACATCGGTTACATATGAAAATGCCGCAGATATCACATTGCGGCGGTAAGCAAAAAAGGCTTCTCATTCCGCAAAGTGAAATTATAAAAAATATACTATTGAATATGTCGGAAAGATGTGATATAATAATTTATCCGATGATTGAAAGGAATGGTCATTGATATGGCTGATTATAAAGGAGCAAAATGCATTTCCTGCGGACAGGTGTTCAAGGACGGCGACGATATCGTGGTCTGCCCCGAATGCGGAACACCGTATCACAGAGAATGCTATGAAAAGGAAGGAAAGTGCATAAACACTGAACTTCACGCAAACGGCGGCAGCTGGCATTCCGATGTCAAGGCGGCTGACGGATATGTCCACACAGGCGACGGAAAGGTGATATGCCCTGTATGCGGCGGGGAAAACGACGAAAGAGCACCGTTCTGCACACGCTGCGGACACCCTCTCGGAATTGCATCGCAGGTGAAGGACGAGGAATATTCACGTCCCGGAACAGATCCCGATGATATGACGGGGAATCTCAGCGGCTCAGATCTTGCGGCATTTATGATAAATTATTCCGATCCTCTCTGCGGATACGATCCCAACGAGAAATTCGGAGATACAAGAGTCTGTGAAATGGCTGATTATATCGGCTCGAATACGCAGTATTATCTGCCTGTTTTCAAGCATTTCAAGCTGACGGGAAGAAAACTCAGCTTCAATCTTGCGGCTATGGTCGCTCCCGAGCTGTATTTTGCAAACAGAAAGATGCTCCTGCCTGCGATATTCTGCCTTTTCATGAGATTTTTCCTGAATATCCCCGATTATATCGCAATGGGCGCAAGCAAGACGGTATATCTCGGATTTCTTTCGGATATCGCTTCACGGTTTGATACTATGAGTGTGGCATTTCAGATACTTTCGGCTATGTTCTCGGTCCTCAGCATCGCATTTATGATGGGCACATGCTGTCTGGCAAACTGGCTTTACTACCGCAAGGTGCTGAAAGCTGTCCCGAAGATCAGAAAGAACACGCCTCCGCAGTATCTCAGAAACACGCTTTCTTCAAAGGGCGGCACATCTCCGCTGGCTATGAGCCTCATGATCGTGCTGGTGGTCGGCATAGTTTTCGGATTCAGTGCGTATTTTACAGCCGTTTCCGCAGGATAACACAGTCTTTTCGGATCCGCAGATATCTGCGGGTCTTTTTTTATGAAATGCTATTTTACTTAAAAGCAGTATAACATAAATGTGATATTCCGTCAATAATTATCTTTATTTTATCGAATATATCCTCGGATATACCGCTGAAAAATTATCCATAAAAACCTGAAATTCGTTCTTGACAATTAAAATTGTATATAGTATAATTAGCATATGAGATTTACGAAACAAACGTTTTCAAAGAAAAGGAAAGAATGTTCAGAAAGGGATTTTTATGGCAAGGGATAAGATCATCATCAAGGGCGCAAGAGAGCATAACCTGAAAAACGTTGACGTTGAGCTGCCGAGGGACAAGCTTATCGTTATGACGGGTCTTTCGGGCTCGGGAAAATCTTCGCTTGCGTTTGATACTATTTACGCTGACGGTCAGCGCCGTTATATGGAAAGCCTTTCGTCATATGCGAGAATGTTTCTCGGACAGATGGAAAAGCCTGATGTTGACAGCATTGAGGGACTTTCTCCCGCTATTTCGATAGATCAGAAAACGACCTCGAAAAACCCCCGTTCGACTGTCGGTACGGTCACGGAGATATACGACTATCTGCGTCTGCTTTATGCAAGAGTGGGTGTTCCGCACTGTCCCGTCTGCGGCAGGGAGATACGTCAGCAGACTGTCGATCAGATCGTTGATAAAATAATGCAGCTGCCGCAGGGAACAAGAATACAGCTGCTTGCACCGGTCGTCAGGGGAAGAAAGGGCGAGCATGTCAAGGAGCTGGACGCAGCAAAGCGTTCGGGATATGTCCGTGTGCGCTGCGATGGAATAATCTACGATCTTTCCGAGGAAATAAAGCTTGAAAAAAACAAGAAGCACAATATCGAGATAGTTGTTGACAGACTTGTTATCAAGCCTGAGATATTGTCCCGTTTAACGGACAGTATCGAAACGGCATCGAATGTGTCGGGCGGCATGCTTATCGTGGATGTTATCGACGGTGAGGAGATGCTTTTTTCGCAGAGCTATGCATGTCCCGAACATAATATCTCGATCGAGGAGCTTACTCCGAGAATGTTTTCTTTCAACAATCCGTTCGGTGCGTGTCCGAAATGTACGGGACTTGGAGTGTTCTCAAAGGTCGATCCCGATCTGATCGTCCCCAACAGGGATCTCTCGATACGTCAGGGTGCGATCAAGGCAAGCGGCTGGAATTCGCTTGATGACACGTCGATAGCGATGATGTATTACCGTGCGATCGCCGATAAATATAATGTATCTCTCGATACGCCTGTAAAGGATCTTCCCGCAGAGGTCATGGATATTTTCCTATACGGTACAAAGGGCGAGAAGCTGACTCTCCATCGCAGAAATGAGTTCGGCGGCGGAACATATTCCGCTGAATTCGAGGGAATAATCAACAATCTCGAACGCCGATACAGGGAATCAAACAGCGAATGGTCCAAGGACGAGATCAGGGAATGCATGAGCGAGGTGCTTTGCCCCGAATGTCACGGCGAACGTCTTAAAAAGGAGAGTCTGTCGGTCACTGTCGGCGGAATAAATATCAGTGAGCTTTGCAGAAAATCCGTATCGGAATGCCTGGAATTCTTTGATAGCCTGGAGCTTTCCGAGCGTGATGCATTTATCGCCGAAAGGATCATCAAGGAGATAAGGTCACGTCTCGGCTTCCTTTCAAGCGTCGGACTGAACTATCTCACGCTTTCGAGAGCGGCGGCAACGCTGTCGGGCGGCGAAAGCCAGAGAATACGCCTTGCAACGCAGATCGGATCATCGCTTGTCGGTGTGCTGTATATACTCGATGAGCCGAGCATCGGACTTCATCAGCGTGATAATGATAAGCTAATCGGCACGATGAAGCGTCTGCGTGATCTCGGAAATACGCTGATCGTAGTTGAGCATGATGAGGATACGATGCGTGCGGCGGATTATATCGTAGATGTCGGACCTTATGCGGGTGTACACGGCGGCGAGATAATCTTTTCGGGAACATATGAAGATATCCTGAAATGCGATAGATCTATAACAGGACAGTTCCTGAGCGGAAAGCGAAAGATAGCTGTCCCCGAAAAAAGACGTGCGGGAAACGGCAATTTTCTGACGGTCAGGGGAGCGGAGGAGAATAACCTCAAAAACATCGACGTATCCGTTCCGCTCGGCACATTTACCTGCGTCACGGGTGTTTCGGGTTCGGGCAAATCTTCGCTTGTCAACGAGATCATCTACAAAAATCTCGCCGGAAGACTGAACCGTGCGAAGATACGTCCGGGAAAATTCCGCGATATGGAGGGACTTGAGTATCTCGATAAGGTCATTGCTATCGATCAGTCGCCTATCGGAAGAACACCTCGCTCCAATCCTGCAACGTATACAGGCGTTTTCAACGATATAAGAGATGTTTTTGCGCAGACAAATGACGCTAAGATGAAGGGCTATACATCCGGAAGATTTTCGTTCAATACCAAGGGCGGACGCTGTGAGGCGTGCGAGGGCGACGGAATCATCAAGATCGAAATGCATTTTCTGCCCGATATTTATGTTCCGTGTGAGGTCTGCAAGGGTAAGCGGTATAACCGTGAAACTCTTGAAGTCAGGTATAAGGGCAAGAGCATATACGATGTTCTCGAAATGACGGTAGATGAGGGTGCGGAATTCTTTGCAAATATCCCGAAGATCGCCCGCAAGCTCAACACCCTGCGTGATGTCGGACTCGGCTATATCAAGATCGGACAGCCCGCAACCACACTTTCCGGCGGCGAAGCGCAGCGTGTAAAGCTTGCGACGGAGCTTTCAAAGCGCAGCACGGGCAGGACAATATATGTGCTTGACGAACCCACGACGGGA
>OQVQ01001223.1_pt1 | contig 10625 bp, 13 predicted proteins | sample 1691491 | NCBI WGS metagenome assembly OQVQ01 (sample SAMN03418252, study PRJEB22391) | human gut metagenome | biome: human-gut; feature: organic feature; material: feces | host: Homo sapiens | place: Tanzania | collected 2013-01
TGTGATATCGGCTGCCGTATTCTGCTTTTGTCAGATGGAAAATTTTCCGCTTTTCCGTGTATTATCAGAACTTCTTATTCGGATCGTCGAGAGCATCGGTTGAGATGCTTGAAAGATCAAGCTCGTCCATTATGCCCTTGCCTGCGCCTGTGTCCTCAAATCCCACACCGACCTTGGATGCTGATGAATTGTCTGAGGATGATGAAGTCGGAGCGCTGTACATATTCATAGGCTGTGCTGCCGACTGCTGCGGCTGAGAGTTTGTCGGACGCATATAGGAAGGAGTTGTTCCCGATGGCTGTGCGTAAGACGGAGCTGCATTGTTCGGCTGCGTGTAGGACGGTGATGCGCTGTTCGGCTGCATATAGGACGGTGATGCGCCCGTTATCGGCATATCGCCCGATTCTCCGCTCTGACGGAGACCGCCTGCCGCACGGAGAGGGAGATGTCCGCCGTTCTTTTTGAACAGCATAACGAGGATAAAGATGAACAGTGCGAGAGGGATAAGTCCAATAATAAGCATTACTCCGCCGAATCCCTCTGCATTATATTCGATGCAGTAAGGGGATATGTGCTTTGAGATCTCGCTTCTGTCGGTCGTGCCGAAATATTCGGCTTCAATAAGTCCGTCATAGAGGAAATCCTCGAAATCCGAGTCAAGCGGAGCTACCTTTCCCGTAAATTCAATAGATGCGGGTGTGTCGGCATCGCCCCATGTATAGTCTATGATCTTATCCATTATTCTCTGCTGAGAGCTGTTTCCCGTTTTGTAGGATATGTAGTCCCACTTGGTGTAATCGTCTGTTTTTTCAACGGATGACGGCAGCGGAATGAGATAATACTCCACTGTTTTGCTGCTGTCGTCCTCATCATATTCATAAGCATAGTTGTATACGCCGAGGTCGATGGTACCGCTCAGCTTGTCACCCTTTTTTATCTCGTATGACGATACGCTGCTGTAATCCTTGGCGGGTTTCATCTCAAAGGCTGTCTGTGTTATTCCGAAGCCCGTGAACAACACTCCGAAAATTCCCAGAGATATTACCAGTCTTGTTTTCATTCTTCCCATATCATATTTCCCCCTGTTTTTTTGATATAACCTAACTGTATAATTATATCATATAAAATTATGAATATCAATGTACTTTATTCACAATTATAAGAAGTCTGTAACGTATAATATATACATATAATAAAAAAGGAGCTGTTGATCATGACACAGGAAAAGATAGACCGTATAAACGAGCTTGCACGCAAATCCCGCACTCCCGAGGGACTTACTCCCGCCGAAAAGGAGGAGCAGACCGCACTCAGAAATGAATACAGAGCGGGTTTTGTCCGCAACCTGAAGGCTCAGCTTGATAACATTGAAGTGGTCGATGCGCCGAAGCTTGCCGAGGGTGACGACAGAAAGATAGATGTTGTTGAGGAGGATCAGTGACATACAGCTGTCACATTTGATATGATACAATATTGCGGGAAAGGGTGATATGATGATTGAAACTGTTCCTGCAAAGACGATCATAACAAAGACAAAAGGCGGCTGGTTCGGCAATGACTACAACATGAATATTTACCGAGGCTGCTGTCACGGCTGCATATACTGCGACAGCCGAAGCGAATGCTACGGCATAGACCGCTTTGACACGGTGCGTGCAAAGGCAAATGCGCTTGGGATCATTCGTGATGAACTGCGCAGAAAGGTCAGGTCGGGCGTTGTCGGAACGGGCGCAATGTCTGATCCATACAATCCGTTTGAGAAAACGGAGCTTCTGACAAGGCATGCTCTTGAGCTGATAAACGCTTACGGCTTCGGTGCGGACGTGCTGTCGAAAAGTGCGCTTATTGCACGGGATACCGACATTTTCCGTGAGATAGCCGAACATTCGCCGATGCTTGTGAAAATGACCGTCACTGCCTGCGATGATGAGCTTTGCAGGCTGATAGAACCGAACGTTTCCGTATCGTCCGAGAGATTTGATGCGCTGGCGAAAATAGCCGAAAACGGCATATTCACGGGGATAATGCTCATGCCCGTGCTTCCTTTCATTGAGGACACGGAGGAAAATATCATCGGCATAGTGCGGACGGCGCATGAGATAGGCGCAAGGTTTGTCTATCCCGCATTCGGCGTGACGCTGCGTGCAAATCAGCGGGAGTATTTTCTGGATAAGCTGGGCGAAATATTCCCCGAAAAAAATTACCGCCGCAGATATGAAGAGTTCTGCGGCGGAAGATATGAATGTGTATCTCCGAATGTAAAGAGGCTGTGGAAGGTGTTCACCGAGGAATGCGGGAAATACGGCATTCTTTACGATATGGGCGATATTGTTTCGGCATATAAGTCGGGCTATGGAGATACTCAGCTGAGTTTCTTTTAATCCTTGGGAAATGCGCAGTTTTCAGCGATAACAGTCATAAGCGAATCGTTCAGCGAATAAAGATTGCGGCTGCAAAGAATGTCAAAAATCGCTTTTCCGGCTTCAAGGTTATTATCATCTGCATATATTCTGCTCAGGGCGGGAACAGCATCGCAGGAGAGATCGTTCAGGTCAAATCTGTCAAAATCGGTGATGGCTCCGTTGTTATAAAGCCTGTAATTTTCTCTGACTATAAAGCTGTCAACATTTGCAAAGCTGAAAACGGACATCATGACTGCTGTTATAACAAATGCGGTCAGCGAGAGATCAAAATCCGGCACAAACTGCTTGATGATAACGCCGATAAACACAAGCGCCAGGGCTATCATAAGTATTGAGGCATAAATGCGCTTCTGCGTCCAGCCGAATTTGCTGATGTAAAGCACCATCTTGCTGAGGGCGGTAGCAACAAGAAGAACGGTCGATACGGAGAGAAAAACCGTGAAGAACTTCAGGGCTTTCGGCTTCTTTCCGTCCTCGGTCTTTAAGCATAAGCCGTTTATGATAATGATGATGCCTGCGTTTATTACGGCGGTCATGCAAAGCTCGAAAAATCCTCGCCTTGCATATTCCGAATAGGATATTCCGTCGGGAAGATAGCCTATGAATGCGTTCATGAAATAGTCAGCCTGAAGTGCAAAGAAGATGATGTAGATAAGGCATATCGGCACGGCTGCTGTGTAAAGGATAAGTCCGTGTATCTTTGCATATGCGTCGGCTGATGCCTGCTTTTCCAGTTCATGTTCATCGGCTGTTTTATTGCAGATTATTGCGGAAAATATCATGCTGAAAAGTCCGCAGGCGATGAAAAGCGAAAATCCGAAGGTGATGAGCCGTGATATAAATTCATCGGGGACGATAAGCGATGAGAAAATGCTGTCCATGGTTTTTTCCATGCGTTCATCTGCGCTCATCAGCAGGAAAAGTATCAAGAGAAAGGCGGGTATCGCAAAGATAAGTCCGGTGATGATATATCCGATGGACTTGGTCCGCTTTTCCGAATTTTTTCCCTTTACAGCAGATACAGATGCGGGGAAAACTGAAAAATATTTCTCAAACGGACGCTTTACAGCTGCGCCTGTCAGGTCGGCACCGAAAAGGTGACCGACTTTTTCTATGCCGAAGGAGGTGCAGTAGAAAAACAGTGCGGACGATACGAGTGAGGAAAATCCGCTTGCGAAGCGTGCATATTCATTGGCTGTGATGAAAAGCTCTGCTGCGAAAACGAGTGACATCACAAAAAGGAAAATACCGAAGCGGCTGAATTTTCTGCCGCTTTTTTTCAGCGCAAAAAATCCTGTCAGGGAGAAAAGTGTGAAGAATATGCCTCCGCCTATGCCGTGTCCGCCGTTTACGGCAACGCATCTCAGATAGAAATATCCGAGGACAATGCAGGCTATTGCGGTGAGGGATTCGGTAAGTGTGTATTCGTGTTTTTCTTCGGGGACGCAAACAGGTCCGTCAAGTATTGGATTTTCAGTCATGGCTCTTTATCCTTTCGTCATTTTCATTGTCGGTGTATTCGAGAATGTCGCCCGGCTGGCATTTCAGCTCATGGCACAGGCTTTCAAGAGTGGAAAATCTGACGGCTTTTGCTTTGCCTGTTTTCAGTACGGACAGATTTGCGGGGGTTATGCCTATCCTTTCGGCAAGCTCGTTCGAGGATATCTTCCGCAGTGCCATCATCACATCGAGATTAACTATTATCGGCATCGCAATACCTCCTCAGACCGTCAGATCGTTTTCTTCACGCAGCTCGACAGCCTTTGAGAAAACATTTTTCAGAACACGGAGGATAAGTCCCATAAATGCCGCAGCAAGTGCGATCGCCAGGGAAACATAGGTGTATATCCCGAAGAAAATGAATATCACGGTGACGGCGAAGCAGCAGTAGGAGAGTATACGCAGGAGTTTGACGTTATTCTGCACGAATATGCGCTCATCAGTGATGTTCGACAGCAGCTTCCATACGGAAATGACTGCTGTAAGAGCGGGTATCTCGGCGGCATACAGCACCGCACTCAGGGCGATCGCAGCTTCCTTGTTGTCAGTCGGTCGGATCGCTGTCGCATGGGCAACTGACGAGTACCATTTTCCGACAGAGGGGATAAAAAACAGCATCGCAACGAGGAAAACAAACAGCATTATCGTCAGTATCTGCGTCAGCATGACTGACTTTGATTTGGTTGAAAGAATCATGGTCGTATCGTTCCTTTCGCTTTTGTTATTTGCAGTATATCACATTGATTTGCAAATGTCAATACTTTTTTATCGAAAAACGATAATTATTTTCTGAAAAGGAAAAGCCGACATATCACAAAGACTGTCGGCTTTCGGGATCTGAATATTTACGATATGGGAGAATAGCCTGTTTCTTCGACTATTTTCTGACCGTTTTCGGAAAGAAACCATTCTATCAGCAGCGGGATATTCGGGTTATCGTTATTTTTGTCATAGACCGCATAAAAATCACTGACAACAGGATAGCTGCCGTCGGAAATATGCTCGGGATCAGGATAGATGCCGTCTACCGCAAGCATTTTTACGCCGCCGTTTGCTGCGACCTCCTCGGCATAAAATCTGAAAGAAAAGCCTATTGCGCTGCTGATAAAGTCAATGTCCCTGACCGGCTTTTCATCGCCCATGAACCGCAGAAATGCTGACTGACTGCCGCTTCCCTCGTTGCGCTGAACTGCGCCTATCGGGATATTTTTGCCGCCAAGCTCCGACCATAGGCGGTATTTTCCCGTGTAGATGCCCCTTATCTCATCGGCTGTGAGGCTGTTTACGGGATTGTCCGCTTTTACGAGAAACACGAAGGCTTCACGTCCGATTGGGACAAATTCAAGCTCGGCATTCATATCAGCGGCATACTTTTTCTGTTCCTCCGACGGTGCGGCGCAGAGGATAATATCCGCATTTCCCTCGGCAACGGCTTTATATGCGGACGGGGTATTTCTCATTTGCAGGCGGCTTTCGGCAGTGAAGTCGCTTCCGTCGAATATGACCGAATCTTCGGGATAAAGTGCGTTTACGAATGCCGATGAGATCGGGTACAGGGCGGCTGCGCTGTCGATCACCGGGAGGTCGTCCGTCAGCGGCAGTTCGTCCTTGATTTTTATGATCTTTGAATTATCATCAAACGGGAGATAATCCGCAAGCTCGATTGATTTTGCTCTCATTACGCCGCTTTTGTCGGGAATGCAGCGCTTGGTGAAATTCTCATAAATAAACAGATCGGTCAGTATTATAATAAGCGTGAGAAGCGAAAGAATGAGTATTTTTGTATGTGCTTTCATCGGAATGTCCTCCCGTTTGCGATAAAGGTTATCACGGAAACATCAGAGAAAAGCACGGCTGTGTATACGAGGAGAATTATCATCGAGATAATTCCCGCTGCGGCGATGACAATAAGCAGACGCAGAAATGTTTTATCGCTCATACTTCCTCCTACATATGTGCAACGGAAAACGAAAGGATTATCACAAATGCGATGACAGCTATGACCTGAACAGCGACCAGTCCAAGAAGTATGGACGCTGTTATCATTGAGGCTTTGTGGGCTTTGCGTTCTTCAGCGTTTTCTTTCGGGATGCAGCTGTATGTTATGACTGTTTTTACGAAAAAAACCACGGCGGTTATGTCTGCGAGGATTATTGATATAAGCAGTATCCAAGCAAGTATGTCGAGTATCATAATAAGTCCCCCTTTTTTAAAAAACTATAACATATCTGCGATGAATTGTCAACATAAAAAGCCGCTCCCGAAAAGCTCGGAAGCGGCATGGATATCAGTTGTAAACAGCAGATCAAACCTGGCTGTTGTTGTCGAGGAAGTCCATAACAGCGTCAACTGTTGTGAATGCGAGAGCTGTGCATGTATCAGCGCAGCCGTAGTAGATACAGATCCTGCCTGTGTCAGCGTCAACGAGGTTAGCGCAGGGGAATGTTACTGCGTCTGTATCGCCGACCAGCTCATAGTACTCCTGAGGGCTGATGAGGTAGGAAGCGCCTCTCTTGAGGACCTTCCAAGGCTCGTCCTTATCGAGGAGTGCAGCGGAGAAGCTGTATACGTAGCCGTTGCAGGAAGTCAGAACGCCGTGGTAGAAAATGAGCCAGCCGCGGTCTGTTTCGATAGGAATAGGACCTGCGCCCATCTTTGTGGATTCCCAGCCCTTGGAGGGACCCATTACGTGTCTGTGCTGACCCCAGAATGTGAGGTCGGGAGACTGGCTGATGAACATATCGCCGAAAGGAGTATGACCGCTGTCGGAAGGACGGCTCATCATCATGTACTTGTCATTGATCTTTCTGGGGAACATAACGCCGTTTCTATTGAAGGGCAGGTAAGCGTTCTCCAGCTGTGTGAATTCCTTGAAATCGTATGTATAAGCGATACCGATAGTAGGCTTCCAGCCGTAAGCGTTGCACCATGTTACAACGTACTTGTCCTCAAGCTTGCAGACTCTGGGGTCGTAGCCGTACTGCCACTCTGCAACCTCAGGGATATCGCACTTGAACTTGATCCTCTCCTCATTGATGTCCCAGTTGATGCCGTCCTTGGAGAAACCAACGTGGAGTTCCATGTTTCTCTCTCTGTCGTCAACTCTGAAAACGCCTGCGAACTTGTAGTCGCCGTTCTCAAAAGGAACTACGGAGCTGTTGAAGATGGAGTTGGAGGGCTCACGGTAGCCGTTAGCCTTCTTTACCATGATGTGATCTCTCTTGATGATGGGGTTTGCGTTGTAGCGCCAAACTACGTCCTTGCATCCCTCGGGCTTGTCCTGCCAGGGAATGTTGGGGAGGGAAGTGCCGTTGATAACTTTAACCTTCATTTAAATGCCGCCTTTCGGTATTGATTTACTTTCAAACTCACCGTGATCAACAGTGATTTACTACTGTCACTTTAACATTATTTTTTACACTTGTCAATAAGGAAATATGCTTTTAGCTGATTTGCACATATTGCGATATTTAACTTTGTTTAATATTACGAAGCAAGGTTAATTTACTAATAAAAAATCGTTTCAGTGAACAAAAACAGAGGGAAAAACTAAACGTTATGCATAATAAAATCTAATCTCCGAAGGGTACTTTTATTGATTTGACCGAATGAGAAATCGTTTTCCCTGAAACGAAAAGGTTTTCGATGATTTTTTACGGGAAAAATTTTATGTTAAATTAACTTAATCAAGTTAAAAATAAGGTTAAACAAACACGATAATATAAGTTAAAAGTGAAATTAAGTTAAGTGGCTTTTAACTTATTGACATTGTATCCGAATTGTGATAATCTTATTTACAGAGAAACATATCTTCACGGCTTCAGGGGAGGTCAGGCATGAAAAAAACAGTCAGAATGCAGGATATAGCCGACAGATTGGGGATAAGCGTGGCTGCGGTCTCCAAGGTGCTTGCGGATAAGCCGGGCATCAGCGATGAGCTGCGTGTCAAGGTGCGTCAGACAGCACTTGAGATCGGATACCGCACATCAACAGCAAAAAAGAAGGCGCACCGCACTGCTACGAGGAGCGTTGCAATAATTGCGGCAGAGCGTTTTTTAAGTGATGATTCGTTTTACCTGAAATATTATAAGCACATTTCCGACATACTTCAGTCGAATGACTACTGCGGATTTTTCCACAGCATAAGCGATGGGGACGAGAGGGATCTCACACTTCCGAAAGCACTTATAACGGGCAGCGTTGACGGAGTGATAATCCTTGGAAAGGTTTCAAACAAATACTCCGAGATGATCGCAAAGAGCGGTCTGCCGATGATATTCCTCGATTATTACGATGAAAGAACGGAGATCGACTGCATAATCTGCGACAGCTTCTATGCCATGTACGATATGACAAACTATCTTATAAGAAACGGTCATGAAAGGATAGCTTTTGTCGGAACGGTCAGGGCGACCAGCAGTATACAGGACAGATATCTCGGATATATGAAGTCGCTTATAGAGCATGACATATATATCAGAAAGGATTATCTGATCGATGACCGCGACGAAAGCGGACGCATAACTCTCGGCAAGCTGCCCGAGGATATGCCGACGGCGTTTGTCTGCAACTGCGATGAAACGGCGTGCGTGCTGATAAGAAAGCTGCGTGACATGGGCGTGAGAGTGCCCGAAGAGGTGTCTATCACGGGCTTTGACAACTCGGTATATTCGTCGCTTTCCGACCCGAAGATAACAACGGTCGAGGTAAATACTGAGCTTATGTCCCGTCTTGCCGTCGATGCGCTGCTGAAAAAAATAACAAAGCCGGGTACGGTGATAGGCCGTATCAGGGTCAACGGAAGCATTGTTTACAAAAATTCCGTCAGGGCGATAAAAACTTAATTCCCATTTTTTAAAAGATCGGGCGCATGATTTTGTGTGCCTGATTTTTTTTGGTATACCCTATTGACAAATTCATTCTACTGTGATAGAATAAAATCGTGATCACATTCTATTGCAATAGAACAGGAGAATTCATATGAATATCAAGATGTTTGATTCAGAGCTTAAAGTTATGGAAATATTGTGGAGGGAGGGCGATATACCTGCAAAGGAAATAGCGGCTCTGCTCGCCAAAGCGGCTGACAGCACCCTTGTCTATGCACTTTTTTGGCGGCTCGGCGGATAAGCTGGCGGCGTCGATGGTCGGAAGCGGAATGCTTTCCGCAGAGGGGATAGCTGCGCTCAAAAAGCTTGTGGAGGATATGAAATGCTGATACTCAGAATGTCCGCATCGGCTTCTGTGCTGATAGCTGCGGTTCTTCTGCTGCGGCTTATTTTCGGAAAACATCTGCCAAGGCGCACGTTTACGGCTCTCTGGGCTATAGCGGCACTGCGCATGCTTATCCCGTTTTATGCTATGCCGATGACGGAAAATGCGGCTTTTTATGATGCAATGCCGCCTTTTGTTCAGCGGACAAATGTCGGATATCCCGAAAAAGCGGAGTCGGACGGCAATAAAAATATCCTGCCGATAGCTGAGACTGTTTATTCCGCGGGCGTGCTGCTGACGGGGGCTTTCTTCCTCATTCCCCATATGCGGTTCATGCGGGATATTTCGTCTGCGCTGCCTGCGGAGGACGATCATCATGAGATGATAACGCCGTTCAGCATCAGGCGGAAGGTCTGCGTGAAAATAAGCGACAGGATAATATCCCCCGTAACGGTCGGCGTTATCCGCCCTGTTATCCTGCTCCCCAAATGTATGGATTACGATAAAAAGACAATGGATTTCATTCTGGCGCATGAGCTTGTGCATATAAAAAGATTTGACGTGCTGATGAAATATCTGTCAGCAGCGGCGGTCTGCGTTCATTGGTTCAATCCGCTTGCTTGGATAATGTTCCGCATGAACTGCCGTGATATCGAGCTTGCCTGCGATGAAGAAGTCCTGAAAATAACCGGCGGCGATCCTGCCGAATATGCTCTGGCGCTGATATCCGCAGAGGAAAACAAGGCGGCGCTGACCGCAGGCTTCGGATCGTCCGAGATAAAAGAAAGGATAGGTGCGATAATGAATTTCAAAAATAAATCAGTGATATGCATTGCGGCTGCTGCTGTGCTGGTCGCTGCGTCAATGACCGTGTTCGTTTCGGCGGATTTCTTCCGCAGCGATGCATCGGCTGATGCGGCTGAGACTTCCGATGTGCAGGAGGATAAGACTGCATATATTGCCAAAAAAATATTTGTTGGCACATCGCAATATCTCACCGAGGCGGCTTTAAATGACGAAAAGCCCGCTTCGCCGCTGACATTTGATGCGATCAACAAGGATTATTTTGCCGATATTTCGGAATATTTAGGCAAAATAAGCGTGACGATAGATGCTGACACGGAAAATTATTTCGTAAAAGGCGTTTCGGTCACGATGGACGGCGAAACAAGGTCATATCCCGGAGCTGTCGCAGAAACGGAAGATGAAACAGCTGCGGCAGAGGTTACTTTTGCAAATACCGATGAAAATGACAGTGCTTCGGTCGTGATGAACAGCGAAGCGGCAGATGAAACAAGCAATGCAGATGTCACTTTTGTATCTCCCGTTAAAAACCGCAGCGTTTCGGCAGATTATCAAAGCCGTAATGAGGACGGCGAAAATTTTCATCACGGAATAGATTTTGCATGGAACGGCTGTGAAGGCTCGGACGTTTCGGCTGCTGCGGACGGCGTCAGCGTTTCACACCAACTGATGTGAAACGCCTTT
>OQVQ01001224.1_pt1 | contig 10623 bp, 8 predicted proteins | sample 1691491 | NCBI WGS metagenome assembly OQVQ01 (sample SAMN03418252, study PRJEB22391) | human gut metagenome | biome: human-gut; feature: organic feature; material: feces | host: Homo sapiens | place: Tanzania | collected 2013-01
GTGCTGTTCTGAAGTATCGTCTGCCAAACGGGCATCGTCAGGTTCCGCTTCAGGACGTGCACAACGCATTCCGCTATTGCAGACACCATTCAGAGGAATGGGGCATCAAGCAGATCGGTGTGATGGGATTCTCCGCCGGAGGACATCTTGCCAGCACGGCGGAGACAATGTACGTGGACTCCACTACAAGACCGGACTTCGCGGTTCTCATCTACCCTGTCATTCTTATGGACGAGAACGCCACGCATCAAGGTTCCGTGGACAACCTTCTCGGCAGCGAGGTTTCCTGGACAAGCAGGGAAGACAAGCCTTTCGAGGAATGGTACAATGGTTTGAATGAATATGAAGGGCTGAAAAGGATGTACACCACTTACCGGGATGTCACTCCTACCACTCCCCCGACATTCATCGGTGTGAGCACCTACGACAAGACCGTGCCCGTTGTAAGTTCCGTGAAGTTCTATCAGGCTCTTGTCAGGAACAAGGTTCCGGCCGAGTTCCATGTCTATCCTCAAGGTGGTCACGGCTGGGGCTTCACGGATCTGAGCATCGGGCTTGATCCGAAAGTCTGCAAGGACAATCTGGGATCATGCAGGCCGGAGTTTTCGGCGGCGTTGGAAAGATGGCTCGGCCAGCAGCTTGAAAGCGTGAACGGCAGGAAGGAGGCTTCTAAGGTTGCCCGTGAGGAGTTCACATGCAAACCGGACAAGGTTGTCTATCTGTACCCGGAAGGACAGAATGTTGATAAGGGAATCGAGGGCATAACACTCGGCCCTGGAGAGTCCAACGGCTGCACTAAGTCGGAGGAACTGACCAAGGATATGAATCTGAAATTCACCGGTGACAGCGCGAGGTTCGAACTTTATCTGGCAAAGAATCCGAACGGCAAGATGGTCATCATCTGCCCAGGCGGAGCCTATTGGTTCACAGCTTACGTGCACGAGGGACAATACGCCGCTCAGTGGCTTAACAGTCAGGGCATCAGTGCAGCCGTGCTCAAGTACCGTCTGCCATACGGCCACTGGAACGTGCCGCTGAACGATGTGCAGAACGTGTTCCGTTATTGCCGCCACTACGCTCCGGAGTGGGGCGTGAAGCAGATCGGTGTGATGGGATTCTCAGCCGGTGGACATCTCGCGGCCACTGCATCCACGCAGTATATTGATGCAGAGACCAGGCCGGACTTCTCAATCCTTGTCTATCCGGTGATCTCCTCCGAGCCTGGAGTCGGTCACGAAGGCAGTTTCAACAACCTCATAGGAACGGAGAAAGGCTGGTACAACAGGAAAGGTAAGGATTTCGAAAACTGGGATACCGGCAAGAAGAAATTCGAGGCCCTCAAGGAAAGATATTCATTGGACAAGCAGGTCAGCGCGGACACGCCGAAGACCTTCATCATATTCAGTTCCAACGACTATGGTGTTCCGCCGGAGAACGAGGTCCGCTATTTCAACGCCCTCGTGAAGAACGGTGTCCCTTGCGAGATGCACGCCTTCCCTGGCGGCGGCCACGGCTACGGCTTCCGCAACGCCAAGTACTGCAACGACCCTATTCAGGAATACAGGAACGACTTCCTCAGCGCTATGGCCCGCTTCCTTAAGGAGTTGTAACACATAATAAAACTATCACAAGCCCCTATGGCGGTTTTGCAAACGTTCGCAAAATTGTCGTAGGGGCGTTTTTTAGGAACATGAAAAAAAATAAGTTGCTTCAGATTAAGAGAAGATTTTCGAGGATAGATCTTTTTTTGAAGAAGGAGTGTGCCGGTGGCACATGACTGATGAGAAAAGAGATCTAGACCGAAAAGATTCCTTAAGATGATGCAGGTTATTTTTTGAATGTTACTTAGGGGGTATTTACCGAAAAAATTTACGTTTCTTATGATTCGTATATGTTTCTTTTCGTTTTTTACGTTCACTATGCCGATATTGCGCTGGATTCGGGAACAGATCCCGAACCAATTTGACATCATTAAAAACTACTTCAACTATGGAGAATTCCGAGACAACAAAGGTCGGCATCCAAGACGCGACCGGCCAAACAACCATTAACCATGAGACCATATCCAAGGAGAGGCTATACCTCAAGCGGTACGAACATTGCCGGCGGCTCATCGAAAAAGACAGCCGGTTCAACGGTATGTCGGAAGAAGAAAAGGACTCCTACGCCCAAAGTCTCGCCACACCTGAATATCTCGACCTGACCTGTGACTGGGCATTCAAGTACTTGTTCCAAAATCATCCAGACCTTCTCATCACACTCTTGAATGATATTCTTAAAGAGGATATCTCATCTGTGGAGTTCCGCAATACAGAACTCACGGAGGTTGCCCCATCGGATAAAAGGATACTCTTTGACCTCCTCTGCCAGACTCCAGACGGGACCATCTTGGTGGAAATGCAGAAAGCCTCTCGTTTCGATCAACGCGACCGGCTGTTCTTCTATGGATCAAGACTTGTGACAAGGCAGATCAAACGTGGAGATGAAGACTATGTTCTGGCTCCGGTCAAGGTTATCTGCATTATGAATTACGAGGACGAGCATCCGAATTCCCCTGATGACAAGATCCTCTATCATTATCGTACTCAGGAAATCGAAACCGGAGAGCCTTTTGGTGGCCAAATGTCGTTCTTTCTTCTTGAATTGCCAAGAGTTATGCGATACAATGATGAATATGACAGTCCCATCGCAGGATGGTGCAGGATATTCAGGAATTTCACTATATTTGCCAAATCGAGGTCTGAAAAAGATGCCGTGTTCAATAAATTGGAAAGAGCGATGCGCGTCAGCGGCCTTGACGACAAGGAGATTGACAACTATTTCAGTGATATGATGACAGAAAAAGAAATGCGCCCGTACATCAAGGGTGCCGAGCAGCAAGGTTACCGCAAAGGCTTTAAGGAAGGTTCCGAACAAGGCAAGGCGGAGGTCGCAAAGTCATTGTTGTCTTTGGGCTTACCCACTGATCAGATCAAGATTGCCACGGGGCTGTCTTCTGAACAGATTGAGGCCTTGAGGTAAAATTAGGATTTGAATATTTTTATTAACGACAAAGAGGGCGACTGATAAAGTCGTCCTCTTTGTCGTTAATCCGGACGGAATGTCCAGGAATATATTCATTACTCGGCTTCGGTGGTCTCGCCTGGCATCATCACAACCTCGACGAAGTTGCCGGAGTTGTAGAGTCTGGCGGCGGCGTCACGGATGGACTCCTTGGTCAGGCCACCTACCGCGGCCTCCCACTCCTTGTCGTAGTCGTAGCCGCCGCGGAAGTAGCGGAGCAGGTCTGACAGCCAGTAAGAGTTGTTGATCCTGCTTTCCGGAACATTCTTCTTGAAATGCTCGACTGTCCTTGTAAATTGCTCATCGGTCGGGCCTTCCTCGGCGAGTTTCCTGAAACCGTCCTGAGCCAGAGCCCTGAGCTTCTCGGCAAGGGCTGGCTTGCAGTTGAAGTAAACCTGAAGAAGATACCTCCCGTTAGGATCCTTGCGGGCATTAGCCACGGTGGACGCACCATAAGTACCGCCTTCGTCCTCACGGAGAGTGTCGGTGTAGATCTGATCGAGGATGTAGCTGACAGCGCTGGCAAGAGTCTGCTCCTTGACGGTGAACGGACGGTAGTCGCTATAGACCTGAAGGACGGTTGTCAGCGGAGTCTCCATCTTCTGGTCGAAGACATCCACGACCTTGCCCTTGACAAGCTGCGGCTGCACATCAGCCCACTTGGCGGCTTTCTTGCCCTTTGGAAGAGATCCGATATATTTCTCTACCAAAGGTTTGAGAGTGTCAAGACTGACATCACCGACAATCACCATTGTGGCACCGGCAGCATCGGCGAAGAGCTTGCGATAGTTCTTCTCGATGGTCTGGAGGTTGACCTTCTCAAGTTTCTCCATAGAAAGCACCTCATTTCTTGGGTTGTCGTTGTAGAGAACCTTGTTGAATCTCTTCTGGAAAGCGAAGTTAGGTGTGTTCACGAGATTAGGAAGAACGGCTTTGATCTGGGCGATGGCGTTGTCAAATTCCTCCTGATCGAAGCGAGGCTCCATAAACTCAAGGTAGAGAAGCTGGAACGCTGTCTCAAGATCCTTCACGGAAGAGTTTCCGGAGATTCCGTTATAAAGATCATCTATGAAAGGACTGACACTCACCATCTTTCCGGAAAGCATCTTGGAAAGTTCTGTTCCCTTGAATTTTGACAAACCTTGAGCGTTCTGGAACACACTGTAGATGCTGCCGTCGAATGAAGGAAGATCCTCGGTAGCGATAAGACTTTCGCCACCGTTCTTGTAGAGCGAGAACAGGATCTGATCCTTCTTGTAGTCTGTAGGCAGCACAACGACCTTCACGCCATTGGAAAGAGTCCATTCTGTCGCGCCATAGAGTGTCGTTTTGGTTTTCTTCACCTTTGCGCCCACCAATGAGGACGGATCCATAAGCGGCTCACTGGCCTTTTCCTCAGCCGGTGCCTCGATCTCGGATTTCTTCACATCCTCGACCACCTGAAGCAACTGCTCTGCGGTAGGTGTGGCGATGCCCTCCTTCTCAGGACCGCTGTAGATGACTACGAGACTGTTCTCTCCGGTGAAAGCCTGTGCAAGGACCTGGTTCATCACCTGTGCGTTAAGCTGAGCCAATATGGCCTTCACCAACTCAAGCTTGGTGGCCGGCTCCATATACGCATAGTTACCAAAGAAGTTGTTGATCAGAGGGTTGACGAACTCGCTGTTCTTTCTGGTCTCGGCGCTGTTGGCCGCCTTCTCATAAACAGCGATGATCTTGTCCTTGGCCCTGCTTACCTCGGCTTCAGTCAAGCCGTATCTCTTCATTCTTTCAAGTTCGGTCACGAAAGCCTTGAATCCGCCAAGGATGTTGTCTTCCTTCAGGGCGACATTGGCATCAGCGCCTTCGATGACCTCGCAAAGTTTCCCGAAACCGAAACTACCGTAGAGGTATGGCGCGTCAGCCTTGGAGGTGATGTCATCAAAACGCTCGCTCATTACGGACTGAACAACGCTCTCAATCAGATCCATCATAAGGCCGGCCGAAGTGGAATTTAGAGCCTCGTCGCGAGCCTCGCTTTCCCAAACCATCTCAATGGAAGCGGAAGTGGTCTCCGGGTCGGTGAGCACGGCCACACGTGGCTCGGTAAATTCCTTGAACAGGATCTTCTCCTTGGCCTTAGGATTCACGGCGGCAGGAATGTCAGCGAAGATCGACTTGATCTTTCCCTCGACAGCGTCCACGTCAACATCACCCACAACGATGACTGCCTGCATATCAGGACGATACCACGTCTTGTAGAAGTTCACAAGGCTCTCCGGCTTGAATGTCTCAAGGTTCTCCTTGCTGCCGATCAAGGTGCAGGTGGCATACTTGGTGTCACCGTAGAGGTAAGGAAGGGACTTCTCGAAAGTCCTCCAGCCGGCGTTCCTGCGTGAGCGCCTCTCCTCGATGATCACCGGACGCTCCTTGTCGATCTCGGCAGGATCGTTCGTCACGAAATGCGAGTAGTCGTGCAGGATCAGAAGGCAGGTGTCCACGACCGACTCCCTCACCAAAGGAATATTATTGAGCATGTAGGTGGTCTGGTCAATGCCTGTGGCGGCGTTGACATTGCCTCCGAAAGAGGCTCCGATGCTCTGCAGCCAGTTCAGAATGCCCTTGTCAGGGAAATTCTTCGTGCCGTTGAAGCACATGTGCTCAAGGAAGTGCGCGAGACCATCCTGGTCGGGAGTCTCCTGAATCGCTCCGACGTTGGTGGCGAGATAGAACTCAGCCCTGCCGGCCGGCTTGTCATTGTGTCTGATGTAATAGGTCAGACCGTTCTCCAGCTTGCCGACCTTGACCGCAGGGTCATTCGGAAGCTGCTGCATCTGAGCCTGAGCGATGAACGCCGAAGCGGACAGCACAAAGGCAGAGACGAAAATCAAAAATTTTTTCATAATCAACTCTATATTAGGATTATTATTGTTCATCGGAATATTCAAGGACATCCCCCGGCTGGCACTCCAAAGCCCGGCAGATCGCCTCCAACGTGGAAAACCTGACAGCCTTGGCCTTCCCCGTCTTCAGGATGGAAAGGTTGGCCGGAGTGATCCCAACCTTCTCGGCAAGCGCGGCGGAAGACATCTTTCTCTTCGCCAGCATCACATCAACATTGACTATTATAGACATCTCATTCTATTTTTTCAACACAGCAAACTTACATCAAAATATTCGTTATTCCAAATATAATATTCGATTTTCGATAATTAATTATTGAATATATCGGCATCGGTAAAAATTGGGGCAAAAAACGTTATATTTGCAAGGTGAAAAGCAAAATAACTATGTTAGAGGATTTCAAGTTGAAGGTCTTTATGGCCGTGGCGGAAAACGGCAGTTTCACCATCGCGGCGAAGGCGCTTGGCGTTACCCAACCAGCCGTGAGCCAAAACATAGCCGAACTTGAAAGGAACATGGGAGCGGAGCTTTTCACCAGAAGCCGCGGCTCGGTGACCCTGACAGCGGCCGGGACCATTTTCAAGGAATATGCGGAAAAGATCCTCTACTGGTACTCCGCCGCAGGACAACTGTTCGGCCCCACAGGCAAGATCACCGCAAACAAACCCGTCAGACTCTCCGCCGACGGCTTCATCGCCAGCCATATTCTACCCCAGGCGCTTTCAAAACTTCTGGCCTTCAATCCGTCCCTGACTTTCTCCATCCGCGGCGAATCTTCCGGTAATGATTCAGACATAAGGATTTACGCCCAAAGGCACGTGACAGAGCCATCGTTCGAGGACATCGGCACGTTCTTGTTCAGCGTGACGGCATCGGTGGTCAGTTCCAACCTGGCATATTCAAAAATCACTGATTTGAAAGCCCTTCCGCAGAGCGCCAGGCTTGCGGTTCCGAAGATATATTCAGAGATTTTGCCGCTTGATTTGAAGGCGCGCGTGGCGGTCGTGTCGGATTCTGCCGAAGCCATCGTGAAGTTGGTCGCAGATTCCCCAGACATCATCGGCCTGCTCCCCCATCCTGCCACACGCCAGGACCTCATCACGCTTCCCGTCTCTCTTCCTGACCTCACCCTTGACGTTCATTTAGAAGCCCTCGAACCATCCAATCACATCGCAACAGCACTCCACCGCATTCTTTGTGACCAGTATCCGGCTTAAAAATCAACCTAATACGTTCCTGATCCATTGATTCTATCGAGAGTCTTCCTTGCCTTTGAGGATCAAGGCGACAAGGTCTTCGACATCCTCGTTTGCGATCTCCAAATCAAATTCCTCAGGATCATAGGTCTCTCCTTCCTGAAGTCCGAGCCATTCCTCGTATGAGGCCTTCTCCTCCGGGTCATCAACCTTCCCGGACAGGATGTCAAGCATTTGCGCATAGCCCCACACACCCCCGACATCTTCCGGTGGGCAGGCTCCTTTGCCTGATGTCACACATATATCCTCGCCCCGGAGAGGCTCGTCACTGACCGATGAGACCCTGACATTGTGGATCCAGCCATCTCCGAAATCATATTCAAAAGAGATTGTGCTGCCTTTTTGCGGCAGAACATCCGCAACGGTGACGGTCATCTCGTCAATATGCCTGTTTCTACAACCAAAATTGAAACTATCTCTTTCATCAATGTTGTCTCTGGACGTATAGTACACATCGCCTTTGGTGAATTGTGAGAGATGATAACCGGCCCAACCGAACGCAGTGATGAATATCTTTCCAAGATTCCCAAGCCAAAGGTTTGACGGCACTTTTATCCGTCTGAACACCTTGACAGGACATTGTTCGATGGAAGCGTATAATATGTAAGTCTTCGATGGTTTGCTTGAGTCCACCAGCCGGTCGGCCTTTGATTTTTTCTTGCCTTTGGCTCCTCCGGCATTTCCAGTCCCTTGGCTATTCTTAGTGTTTGAAGTGGCCGTCTCACTGGCACCCACAGTTGAATATGCCGCTGTCTTAGCCTGCATCATTTCGAAGAACGAAACCATAAATGAGATTTCCGTCTCCGAGATTCCCGGGTAATCTTTCCTGATCACCTCTTTGAGTTCGTCACGTTCCTTATCAGTCATTGAAACCGCAGTATTTTTCGCAAGGTAGTCATTTTATCCGGAATCCAGATGAGATGCCGCCAAAAATCTGCATGGGTATATTCAAACTTCCGTCCCACTTTACCAACTACGGATAGGAGGAGGAAAAGACCCCTGAAGAAATAGATTTGTTCCAAGTCCCAAATCTTCAATAACTTTTCATAAATATGCAAAGACAAAGGTGACAACGATTATGACTAATGCCGAAATACAAGAACTCATCAAGAAAGACGAAGCACGAACTCTCGAACTGAAAAAATCCACGGGAGAGTTGAAGCGTGATTGATGTGCTTCGCTTTTTTCCAAAAAGCAAAGTGCGGACTATTCAACACATCAATAAAACTGGACATCTTAAGATCACCTATAACAGAGGGGAAAGACGGAAATAATGTCAATTTGCCGTCTGGAGTAAGACAGTAGCTCGCATATCCGGCAGCGCATATGTTCTTATCGTCCGTCACAACAACCTCTCCATAGTTCTCAACTTCCGAGCCTACATAAGATGTTAGATCTTCCGCAGAGCGCCAGGCTTGCGGTTCCGTAGATATATTCAGAGATCCTGCCATTGTACCTGAAGGCCCGCATGGCTGTCGTGTCGAATTCAGCCGAGACCATCTTGAAGCTGGTGATGAACTCCCCTGACATCATCGGACTGCTTCCGCTTCCTGCCGTACCGCTGGATCTCACCATTATTCCCGTCACTCTTCCGAGCCTCGCTCTTGACGTGCATCTTGAGGCCCGGAAGCCCCCAATCCTCTCGCCTCCGTCCTCCGCCGGATTCTCTGCGACCAATTTCCGGCATGAGGACTCACTCACGACACCAGTTTTGCAGATCTAAGAAAAATGACTATCTTGACAAAAACACGATTGATGGAAACCAATAAATACTGTAAGGCACTGTTCGCCGCCACAAGTTCTGTCCTGCTGGTCATAACCGCTTTGACAATCACGCCAATTCGCGCGGACGCTCAGGTTTTTGACAAGCCTGTCGTATATGGTGTAGATGACATTATCACTGACGACGAGTACCCTGCGGCGGTTCATAATTTTATGTTCAAGTACCATAATGCCATTATATCTTCCAAGTACAAGCCGAAAAGATTGAGTCGGATTACGGAATCTTATGCAGAGGCCTGCACTCGCGAACCGTCATGGAAACTGTATTGTTCCGCATACTACGGCCGCTGCCTGATGGCTGGGTACAACCCAGATCACCTCAAGGCGCGCGGTGCAAAAATGCTCGAAGACGCATTAAGCGATCCGTCTGAGTCACAGCTTACAGTTCCTGACCGTCTCACATTCATCATTGACCTTGCTAATGCCTACTTGTACGGTGATGGTGTGGAAAATAATGACGCAAAAGCTTTCGACCTGTACCGCCAGGCCCAGAATATCAGCCCTATATTCAATGGCATAATAGCGACCTGCTATCTTGTAGGTATTGGAACTCCGGTTGATGTGGACAAAGCTTGTTACTACTATGCATTGAATTATGATGACCCTGAACTGAATATCATACGATGCAAGGAAAGAAACTATGAAAGGATATATGCAGTATCCTACAACAGGACAAACGATGTATCAGCAGATATTCAGACAGGTTATTATGAAGCCTTACGTTCAATTTTCAAGCATGATTATGACAAGGCTAAAGAACTGCTGGACAAGAACTGCACTCTCGGTCATACTCCATCAATGTATGCGTTGGCCGTTGTGTATGAGGAGACTGGTGATGACAAATCTGCAACAGAACTTTACCGTCAGGCGATGTCCGCCGGATACCTGCCGGGGGAATTTGTTTACGACATGAAACAGATGTACCAAGGCGTGAACAATCTCTCGATTTTTGAAAGCCGCGGGGAGTCAAAAGCATTTCCTGCCTTTGAAGAGCTTGCGGACAAAGGCTATCTCCCGGCAGCGGAGATGTGCTCATTGTATGATTCCGGGACATTCTCCAAGAAATCAAATGTCGGAGCCGCAATCGTCAACGGCCTGGCTAAAGGCATAGCAGCGACCATGATTGCCGCCAATGAAATTATGGATTCCGGGCTGTTGGACACAGGCAGCGGCATCCAGAATGAGCAATGTGTGGCTGCCATAGGCGGTTCGGGACAAAACAACCATCCGAACTACAACTCATCCGTGAATTCCGCTCAAAAAAATGGGATGACACGGGAATATGAGTATGTAAAGACTGTATCAGGCATCTACGAGCCGGAGCAAACCGCGGCGAAGCTTCATATTTACCGCAGCCGCGACAACGGTGACTTCCGAGCCTCTACCGTGTACAACACAAAAGGACTGGACAGAGCCGCGACTTATAGAATCAACAGCGGTTGGAAGGTTTTCTATGAGGAACGATATTCCAACTATATCTCCTACTACGGACTCTGCACTTATTTCAATTATTAGTCACCTGATAAGCCCACCATGCGGATCACATGCTTTCGCAATGCCCGACACACAAATCGAGTAGGAGGAAAACGAAGTGGTTTTCTTCCTACTTTCGTTTCATAGCCTACCTATGCCCGCAGAG
>OQVQ01001225.1_pt1 | contig 10623 bp, 7 predicted proteins | sample 1691491 | NCBI WGS metagenome assembly OQVQ01 (sample SAMN03418252, study PRJEB22391) | human gut metagenome | biome: human-gut; feature: organic feature; material: feces | host: Homo sapiens | place: Tanzania | collected 2013-01
TCGTGAGCAGGGGACGGTTCTTCATCTTATCGGCTATCGAAACATCGGCGCTTCCGTTTGTTTCGATCTCAACGCTCAGCTTATCATCTCCGCAAAGCTCCGAAAGCAGCTCATCGACGTGCTTGTGGAGCAGAGGTTCGCCGCCTGTCAGGGTAACGCAGCGTATGCCGTATGCGCTGACTTTTTCGTGTATCTCCCGTGCCGTCATTTCCTCGCACGGCGCATCGGGACCGTTTGCCCATTTTGTATCGCAGTAGGAGCAGTTCAGGTTGCAGCCCGCAAGACGGACAAATACCGCAGGCTGTCCCGCTCTTGTGCCTTCGCCGTTTATGCTTTGGAATATCTCACATACTTTCAGTCTGTTCATATCTCATTCCTCATAAACTGCGCAGTTTTCGGGTGTTTCGTATACTGTGACCGATGAAACGGAATATCCCGAAACAGTCAGGCGATAGTAAAAATACTTTGCAAAATTCTCCGCTGTCGGACGGAAATCGACTTCATTGAGCGCAAAGCTTTCCTCTTTCAGCGCCGCAAGCAGCTTATCGCCGAGCGAGCCTTTTTCGTAGATCAGCGAATGATCGAGCTTGTCGGCTTCGGCTTTCAGCAGCTTCTTGAAGTCGCCGAAATCTATTACCATGCCGTCCTCCCGGCCGCCGTTCTGAACATCATCGGCTGATATCTCAGCGACTATTCTCCAGCGGTGGCCGTGGATATTTCTGCATTTTCCCTCGTAATTCCATAAAAAATGCGCAGCGTCAAAATGCGCTTCTGTTCTGAGCTTATACATAAAAATTCTCCTTACAACAAAAAAGACGTATGCATATCCGAATGCACACGCCGATAAAACCCGTTGTTTAACAGGTTTCAGCCCTAGTTTTACAGGATGGTGCAAGCGAACTGTATATTCAATTAAAAATACTGTAACAGCGGCTTTTCACCGCTATTACAGTATATCACGTTAATTATTTCTTGTCAACAGCTTTTTTTATTTTCACTGCGAATGCCGCAGCAGCAAGCATTATTACGACTGTAAGAGCCGTATTTCCGCTTTCCGCAGTTTCGCTCATATCGCTGATGCCTGCCGCAGAATCAATATTCTCCGCTGCCGGCTTGTCGCTGATAACGATAGCATACTCCGATGCGTGGCTCATGACAAAGCCTGCCTTTCCTCCGATTATCTCGGAGGAATCAATGATCTCCATTTCCTTGGACTTTTCGTTGTAGTAATAAAGATCTGCATATCTTCCGTCATTCCTGCTGCCGAGATCAACGGAAAGCTCAGCAAAAAATCCGAATTCTCCGTCATATTTAAGGCTCATCTGAACTGTGAAGCGTTCGCCCGTGACCGTGTTCAGCACGCTTGCGGGAATGTTTGACGTGCCTTTCCTGATGCCCATATCAACAGACTTTGCTATTTCGACCGACTCGCCGTTTATTGTCCATGAAGTGCCGTTTCCCATATTAAGAACGAGGTCGATGTTTTTGCCCTTGACAAGTGCGAGTATCTCGGCGGGGATAACAGTCTTTCCGTCACGCATATCTATTGTGACAGTTCCGCTTGTCATTCTGCTTATCTCGCTCATTGCCGTTTCCCATTTATCCTTTGTGGGATATGACGAGGGATTTCCTGTCGGATAGCTCGGAGCGGACGGTGCAACAGGTGTGCCGGGGTGTCCCTTGGCGGGAATGACCTTGCCGTCCTGTATCTTTTCGCCGCAGACCTTGCAGTATACATCGCCTGTGTAGCCGTCCTTGTCGGCAGTTGCTTCGACAGCGTTTCTTATCTCAGTTTCGCCGTGACCCTTTGCGGGAATGATCTCCTGTGCGCTGATGATATATCCGCAGACGGAGCATTTTTCGCCCGATGAATAGCCGTCCTTTGTGCAGGTAGGCTCAACTGCTTCAAATACTTCGGGGATATGCTCTTCATAGCCCGACTTAGCGCCGCATGAGCATTCATGCCAGTGAGCAGTTCCGTCGGATACCCATTTATCGGAATAGGAATGGGTATGGAGGGGAGTGCTGCTGTAAACAGGCTTGACTGTGATATTGTCTGAGGGGATCCTTACAGTGCAGCTCAGTCCCGATGAAGATACGGGAGAAACTTTAAGAGCGCCGTCTGTTACGATGTCCCAGCCTGTCAGGAACATTCCGCTTTTTGGTGCATCGGCGATAAATGTGACTGATGCGCCCTCTGCCATGTAAACAGGGGCAAAGTCAATGCCGTCGCAGTCGATTTTGCAGTTATCGGAAAGAGTTATGCGGCGGAATACATCGCCGACAGCGGCTGTTTCATTGAAATATCCGCCTGTTATGCCGCAGAATGAATATGCGGGTGCCGAGGTCAGCTTAAAAATGCCGCCCGATATTTCGGTTTCGTCCGCTTTCAGACCGCCGAGGAAAAGTCCGTTTGATATTATCCTGGCGGACGGTTCGCTTTCGCCCGTGCAGTCTACTAAGCATTCAAACTTTCCTCCGCTTATCGTTCCATGGTTTTTAAGCGTTGTCAGATATGAGAAGAAGCCGTCCTTTATCTCGCCCGATGATTTATTTATGACATTTTTGAAGTTATTATCATTGTATTTTTCGGGCTTGATATTTATTATGCCTTCATTTTTGAGAGTTCCGTTAAAAGATCCTCCGGTGATATTGCCGTAGTTCGTGAAATCAACGACAAAGTCGCCGCCTGAGATAGTACCATTGTTTGTAAGAGCTAGTTTGTCTGAGAACGTACCGCTCTTTATTTCGCCTTTGGTTTCATTGATTATCTCCTTGAATGATGTCTGTCCTAATGAGTAATAAGTGTCGATCACACCGTAGTTTGTGACCTTTTTAAATACTCCGCCTTTTATCGTGCCGTTGTTTATTATATTAATGTCTGAGAAGTCGCCGCTTTCAATAATTCCGTTGTTTACAAATTCAGCAGGAGTATCCGGATTGTCACGGATAGATATTTTTCCTCCCGGTTCGTTGATAACTTTTCCGCCGAATATCAGATAGCTGGCATCAAAAAGAGTCGCATTTTTTATATCGCCGTAATTGTGCAGCTCGGAGCTTTCGGTAAATTCGGCGTAGGATATCTCTCCTCTCAGACCCGTACCGCCGTCAAGGTTATTGACAACAGATGTGAATATAGGCTTTGGATTGACCCCACTGCTTAAAGTCATTGTTATCCTTCCGTAATTGTTGACTTCTCCGTTGAATATTCCGCCTGCAATGGTCGCATAGTTTGTTACTGTGCCGTTAAAGGTGCCGCTGTATATTTCAGCTTGATAGCGGACAAAGTTTTCGAGGCTTGGATTGCCGATGGTAACGGGACCGTCAAAGATACCGTCTTTTATTCTGCACACATCATCTGTAAGAGCTACGGACTTCTTGAAGTGACCGCCTTCAATGGCAGAAGCACCCGAAGCACCCGAAGCATTCGCATGAATTGTTACATCGGCATCATATGTTCCGCCTTTTATAGAGGCTGAGGTAAGATCCATTGATTTGCAGGTCACATTTGAATCTGCGGTTATCACACCGCTTCCCGTTACGGATACGTTGGGGTTATCGATCTTCAGTGTATAGTTGTTTCTTGCTGTTGAAAGCGTAAGCACATTGTTTGTAAAGTCGGGGTTCGCTTCGCTGCTTGTAATATTTCCCTCACTGTCTATTTCGATGGAAATATCAGCCGCAGCCGCTTTTACGGACATTATGCTCACTGATGCGAGCAGTGTCAGCAGAATAAAAAATATTCTTTTCATATGTGTCCTCCTTTATTACCATTCCCACTCTTCCTCGTATTCATCAAGGTCGTAGTCATAGTCATAGTCTTCATCGCCGTAATATTCGGGGAAATTCTCTGTGAAATAATCATCGGTAAAGGTGATGTATATAGCTTCCGTGTAATATGTATTGTTGTAAATGTCGGTGATAACGTAGTAAAGCTGATATTCGCCCGCACCCGAGGGATAATACTCGACCTTCATTGAGCTGTCGTATTCGAATTCCTCGCTTATGGTGTAAAGGTCGTCGTATTCGCCGTCATAGGTGTAATAATCGCAGGTCAGCTGGATAACATCGCCGTCCTCAACGGGGATAAGTCCCTTCATGGAAAGACCTGTGTCATAGAAACGTTTTGCGCCGATGATATCGCCTGTATGTGTTTCGTCCCATAATACGACAAGCTGAACATACTCATCGTTGAGGTATGCGGGGATATAGCCCTGAGTATAGCCGTCGCCCGACTCTGTGATATAAAGCGGAGTGATGTAATCGCCTAATGAGAACCAGAGTCCGTCATAATCGACCATAAGTGCGCCGTCGTCGTCGATCTCATAATAGTTGTCTGTTCCAAAGTCGATGTAGCCCTCGCCGTCGTCATAGTAGAGCTGTATCTGAATGTCGTTGATTATATCCCAGTCCTCATCGGAGAGAGCAAGCGCATAATAGTCGCCTCTGTCCTCGACAACAAGGCTGCTTTCATCGTATGCGCTTTCCTCGTAATATTCCTCATATTCATCGGAATAGTCGGAATCGAACCAGTCATAATCGCTCCAATCGTCAGTATCTGTGCTGCCGCTTCCGAACGGATCGGATGCCGATGCGCTGCTGTATGACTGACCGCCTGCCAGAATGCTTGCGAAAGCGGTTATAAAGTCGGTGTATTCGCCCTTAAGACCGATATCGGTGTAGACGTTCATCATCTGGTCAAAGGTATAAATGTCGTTATACGGGAAATAGATAGTCATTCCGTTGGAGTTCTTCACGGCTTCGGAATTGCCCGAATATACAACTGCCGCATTTATCGCAGAGATAAGCTCCTCGGACTCGGGGATGTCAAGATTCTGCGCAAAATGCACGAGGTCGATGGTATCATATTCATCGCCGCCGAAGGATTTTGTATTGCTTCTCGAACGTGAAACGACGCTGAATTCGCTGTTGTCGAGCTTGTATTTTGCTGCTGCGGAGAAATCGCAGAGAGCATTGTAAACATTGTCCATCTCGGTCAGGTCGATGATGCTGAGTGTGCATTGTTCGGAGGAATCATAGCTTGTCGATTCCTGAACGAAGTCATCAATGATGATCCTTCCTATATCCTCGGTAGGCGTGGAGGGATCGGAGCAGATCTCATTGAGCCAGTTTGTGTAGAACCAGCCTGTACCGGGTTCGGTCTCCTCGGAAGCGATCATGAAGTCGGCGTGATTGTTTATCATGTATGCGGTTTCGACAGTCGCCATCAGGCAGGCATCGAAGCCGATGAAATCGAAGGAAACGCCTGCATCATCAAGCGCAGAGTCGATCTCGTTTATCTGCATCGCAGAGCCGTTGAAGATCTGGTCGGAGCCGTAGCCGTAAAGCGCTCCACCGCCGTGATCCCAGAGGATAAGCGCATTTCTGTTTGCGGGGAAGTTGTCTGCGCAGTAGGAAACGAACTCGGTAAGCGTTGCGGGATCGGTCATTTCCTTTACGCCCATATCGTCCTCTATGCAGACAAGGTCTTCATTTTCTATCTTCCAGATCTGGTTTCTGTCGGAGCTTATGTAGTCGTTCTGCCATTCGAGAGTTCCGCCTGTATAGATGACAACATTCACATTGTCGTTCAGGTCTGCTTCCGCCATTTCGATGATATCGGAGGTAGCTGCGGCATAGTCTGATTCAAGGTCGGTTCCGCACATATATACCATTACGGTGAAAACATCGTCGCCGTTGCCGTTGATCTTTGTACGGCGGGAACGCTTTGCGCCTGATGCGGTGTCGGTGTCAATGAGATCGCCCTTGCCGTCGTCCTCGGGGATAGTTTCCTCCGCTGCTGTTTCGGACAGGGATCTGTCCTCGGTCTCGGGACTATCACCTTCATCGGAGCATGCTGTGAACATTGCCGCTGTCATTGCAATAGCTGTCAGGTAAGCGAAAAGTTTTTTCATAGCTAGCCAAATCCTTTCGTAGTTGCATTTATTTGAACCTTTTATAACATATTTCTTATATTGTAACACAAATCTGCTGAAAATTCAATAATTTTATGATATATTTAAAATAAAATCAATAAAAATCGGTATGATTATGCCGCCGCATCAAATTATCCGGCTTGCATGCATTTCGGAATCCGATAAACAGAAATTAAGGAGATTCGGGGGAAGTCCTTCAGAAACGCAGCACTTTGATGCGGGCGCATAATCATACCGCTTGGATATGATATATGACCGTTTTCCGCTGATGTCGGACAGGAATGTCATGCATCATGCCGGCAAACGGTGAAGTAAGGAGGACTGTCCGCCGCATTGCAGCGGGCAGACCATGGAAAAAAGGTTTATCTGATGTCGTATGATTATTCAGCCTCGCCGTTCAGAGCAGCGATGAGGTAGGACATAACATCTGTTGCATCTTCTTCGCTCAGCTGTGTGTACTCTCTTGTGTCGCCGTTGTTGTCGAGCTGGATAACAGAGCCGTCATCAGCGATGCTCCAGCCGAGTGCAGCGATAAGATCTGTGCCTGTCTCGTCATAGAGGTAGAGGCAGTCATAGTCAAGACCCCAAACAAAGTCGTTTGTTTCAGCAGAGCCGTCGGGGCTTACTGTGATGGATTCAAGTGTGGAGCCTGAGAGGTACATAGCCTCAGCGTCCTCGTCAGTGATGGATACCCAGTATGTATCCTGGAGGTAGGATGCAACCTGTGCAGCGGAAGCCATCTGAGAAACAGCTTCAACAGCCTGATCGAAGGAATAAGCATCTGTCTGAGCCATTACAGCAGTATCGTTCAGGATAAGAGTATCTGTTTCTTCATCGAAGTTCCAGCCGATCTCTGCAAGCTCGGAGGACATATCCTCATCTTCGTAGATGTAAAGAGTTGTGTCGTCAACTGCCCAGTAGCCCTCGATGGAGGAACCGTCGTCAGCAGCGAAAACTGTTGTTGTGCCGTCAAAGCCGAGTGCATAGCAGTTGAACTCAGCGTCCATGCCTACCCAGAGAGTGCCGTCGAGAGCGTTTGCAAGGTCCTGAACAGCAGCGCCCAGCTCGTCGTCCTCGGGCTCAGCGTCTGTTTCTTCCTCAGCGTCGCCTTCTGCGGCTTCTGTTTCAGCCTCTGTTTCAGCTGCTGTTGTTTCTGCAGCAGTTGTCTCAGCAGCGGTTGTTTCGTCTGTGCTGCTTCCGCCGCCGCATGCTGTAAGAGCTGTTGCAGCGAAAACGATTGCAGCTATTGAAATAATAGTCTTTTTCATGATAGAATTTCTCTCCTTAAACAATTAAGCAATAAATATTTATGAATTCTTCTGAAACTCACAAAAAATATTATACACTTTCATTCTGAAATTTCAAGCGGTTTGGCGTAAACGTCAGATTTTTGGCGTAAACGTCACACCCGGTATACATCCTGATTAAAAAATTAAAACTGTTTTTGTTCACATTGCATAAAAAATAAATGGGGGGTCATAGAATGAATATTGCCGTTGCGGACGACAGCACATCGGATTCGGCGTTTATTGCGGACATTATAAGGGGATATGCAGCAGAAAAGCGTCTTGATATGAACATTTTTACTTACGGCAGCGGAGAAGAATTCCTTGCGGACGGAGGAAAGCGGGAGTTTGACATAGCTTTTATGGACGTATGCATGACAGGCATAAGCGGCATTGAAACGGCACTTTCCATGCGCGAGAAAAATACGTCCTGCCTGCTGATATTCCTTACATCTTCCGCTGAATATATGGCAGATGCATTTTCCTGCCATGCCTTTGATTACATAGTGAAGCCCGCAGAGAAAAGCAAGGTATACAAAGCACTGGACGATGCGATGAAGCTCATTCCCGGCAAAAGCGAATGTATTGCGATAGAAAACGGAAAGGAAACGATACTCATGCCGTTTTCGTCCTTCTGCAGTGCGTCCTGCTCCGACCATTATATGTTCATAACCGATGTGAACGGTCATACGATAAAGTCGAGAATGGCATTTTCGGCATTCTGCGAGGCATTTTCGGGAAATCCCGCATTTCTTGTCATAAACAGGGGAACGGCGGTCAATATGGACTGCATATCCGACATAGCGGACGGTGCGTGCGTCATGAAAAACGGCGAAACGCTGGCGATAAAGGTGCGCGAATACGGAAAGATACAGAACACCTGGCACAAATACCGCTTTGACAGGATACGCAGCGTTCAGAAGGTGTGACAGATATGGATATGAGAACGTTTTTGGAGGAGATATCGCAGTATCTGATAATCATTCCGTCGGCTGTGATGTGCTATCTTCCCATGCACAAAAAGATGCGTTATCCAATATGGAAAACAGCGGCGGCGGAACTGCTCATGCTGGCTGTCATGATGCCGATAATGGCGCTTGTGCGCGTTAAAACGGGCATAGGGATAAACGATGTGCTTATGCCTGCGCTCGTTATCTGCTTTTTTGTGTACAGGCGGACGGTGACGGCGGGGCTGATGCAGTCGCTTGCAGTGTATATTGCGACGATGATGCTTGTTGCGTTCCCGTCGTCATTTTCGGTGCTTTATGATGCCTATCTCCACCCCGATTCAACGCTTGCGGAATACAGCGTGGAGGCTAACATCTTTTCGATAATACTGACCTGCCTGATGGCGCTTCTGTTCGGCTATCCGCTGGCGAAAAGAGGGGCGGAGCTTACAGAATGCCTTGTCATAGAAAAGGTATGGGGACTGACTATCCCCGTGTCGCTTATGGTCATTATGATCGGAATGTTCACTCAGCCGCTTTATTATTCAACGCTGTATGTCGGCAGGGTATTTGCGGTGTACTCATTCATAATAAGCTCATTTTTTATCCTGACGATATTCCTTGTCGTGATCTTCTATTTTGTCGCAATGGGAATATACAATACCGAGCGTCTCAAAGAGAAGAACCGCATACTCGAAATGCAGGAGAGCCGATACAATCAGCTTCAGGAATATATCGAGCGGACAAAAAAGCTCAGGCATGATTTCAGGCAGTCCGTTCACGTAATGGGCACGCTTGCGGCGGCGGGTGATTATGCTGAACTGAAGGATTATATAGATCAGTATGAAAAGTCGATGCCGCTTTCGGATATCACAGACTACTGCCGCATAAACGCCGTCAATGCACTGCTGAATTATTACGAGCAGATCGCCCGGCAGTACAATATAGATGTAAAATTCCGCATTGCTCTTCCCGATGAGCTTGACATATCCGTGTCCGACCTTTGCAGCATTCTCGGAAATCTCATTGAAAATGCGATAGACGGCTGCAAAACTGCGGAGGAGGGGGAGCGCTACTGCTATCTCTCGGTTGTGGCGGAGCAGCATGCTGTATATATAGTATCGACAAACAGCTTCAGCGGTGAACTGCGTCCGTCGGGAACGGCATTCCACTCGACCAAGCACAGAGGTCTGGGAACAGGTGTGCCGTCCATGCGCGCGATGGCTGAGAAATACGGCGGAACTGCGGATTTCAGAAGCGATGGAAAGGAATTTCAGGCTGACATCATGATAAGAATATGAAAGGACGTTTTTTATGACTGTTTATGAAATGCTCGACTCTCAGCAGTTTGATGATATATGGGCGTATTATGCGGCGGAATACTGCCGTGAACGCACTCCCGATGAGTCTGCAAGGCTGTATGTTGCGATGAAGAAGATGTTCGGCGATCTCATGGAGCGCACGCCTGCGGAAAATCCCGATATGATGATACTTACCGTTGAAAAATATGCTGACGGGAACGGTTCATCGTGGGAAACTGCGGCATATTCCGGTGCGGACGGCGAGCTTTATTCGCTGTCATTCATCGGCTGGGATATCGTTCTCGGGTATTATGTGCTGGACAGAAGCATTGAGAAATACGGTGCTGCGAGGGTGTCTGCGCATTTCCTTGAGGAGCTTTCGTTCGATGGATTTTCCGAGGAGGATATGATAAGGCGGCGTGATGAGCTTGAGCAGGTCTGCCATGAAACGGATCATGAGGAAGTATCACTGGGCGAGCTGATGGAGGAACTCGGATTATCCCCCGATGATGAGATATTCATGACATCGGACGCTAACGACAGAGAGAATTCAAGGATACATGATGAGCTTATAAAGGCGGCAGCGGCGCAGTACGGCAGATATAAAAAATAATCATAACAGCTTATCCCTCCGAATAGAATTGTAGAAACAAGCTATTCGGAGGGATCATTTATGCCTGAAACAAGGAAGGGATTATCCTCGGCGGAGGCTGCAAAGCGGCTTCGTGAGGACGGTGAAAACTGTCTTGCCGAGGAGAAAAAAACAAGTGCGGCAAAAATTTTTCTTGGACAGTTCAAGGATATAATGGTGCTTATTCTTCTCGGCGCAACGGTCGTTTCCGTCTTTCTCGGCGAATATTACGACGCTGCGACAATTATAATAATCGTTCTTCTCAATGCTCTGCTGGGATTTATCCAGGAGTACAGGACGGAGCGCACTCTTGAAGCACTGAAGAACATGACTGCGCCGACTGCCCGTGTTTACCGTGACGGCGAGCTGAAAACAATACCTGCGGCGCAGCTTGTAAAGGGCGACTGCGTGTTTCTCGAAGCGGGTGACAGAGTGCCTGCTGATATTGCGCTGACGCTTGCAAAGGGCGTGCTTGCCGAGGAAAGCATACTGACGGGTGAATCTGCGCCCGTTATTCCCGCC
>OQVQ01001227.1_pt1 | contig 10615 bp, 19 predicted proteins | sample 1691491 | NCBI WGS metagenome assembly OQVQ01 (sample SAMN03418252, study PRJEB22391) | human gut metagenome | biome: human-gut; feature: organic feature; material: feces | host: Homo sapiens | place: Tanzania | collected 2013-01
AAATAAGCTTTCGCTAAATTATATTTTTTCCTCCATCTTTCATTTTCAAAGCGCATTCCTATTTTTGATAATAAATATCCACGCTCACTTTCTTGTGGAGTAATCTGTCTTTGGCTACTAATCCATTGGCCTAGTCTAATTTTACCTTTCTCTTCATAGGTATATCCATCATTTGTCCTGAACTTAACAGGCACTTCTAAATTATTGTAATGTTCATAATAGATTTTTGCATATTCATACATTTCTTCCCACCAATGATTGCGGTACTCCAAAATACCTCTTTCTACTCCATCGGTACAAACATGTTTAACTATTCGTAATTTCATTATCTACCTTTTTTAAAACAACTTTAACTGTCTTCCCATCACACTTGAACACACGAGTCTTAATTTTATATGTAAGATTGTTTATTACGACCTTATCTCCAACACAAGGCATGAAATGGAAGTCGTAATTTTTCCAAATGATATTCCCTTCAAAGTAAAATTCTACCAATTTTCCTCTTCTTTTAAAGCTTCAAACTTATCCTTCATAATAGAATTGGTCTCTGTCCAAAAAACTATAATAATATTTTTGACATCAACCCCTTCTTCTTGTGCAATATCCTTTGTGGTCTTAACAAAATCAAAATATCCATCATCTGATTCCGATATTCCGGCGGAATACCTCATACGTCCATCCTTGATGAATCTTGCGGAAAAATAAAAGTATCTTTTCATCGCAGTAACTCCCTAGTAAATTCGTTACGCATCGGCTCAACGATGCTTGTGTACAAACTCTGCTTGCCTTCAGGAATATCATCCTGTGTAATTGAGAACATTAACAAATAGGACACCGGAATCCCCAACACCTTGCATATTGCATCTATCTTACTCTTACGTGGAAACGTTCTTCCGGTCTCCATAAACTACATATTCGTCTCACTACAACCGATAGCCATAGCCAGTTGTCGTTGGGTCAAGCCCTTGCTTACCCTAATTGTCTTAATCGCCTTACCTAAATCCATTAAAACCTCCTATTTATATATTTCAAATCTATTCTTTATTGCTATTATAGCATCCTTGACTCCATCTTTGTATCCAACAGAATACAAGGTACAATCCTCTTCGCTCGGTTTCCCAGACTTGGGCTTAAGAAATTCTTCTATCTCACGGAAAACATGCTCCAAGAGTCTAAGGAACATCGCATTCTTCGTGATAGTTGGTCGTAGGGTATCTTTAACCCAATCCCAACCATCACCATAACCTAATGTGAAATTTGAATTGCCACAATATTTCACTTTTGGTTCTTCAAGCCATTGTTTTAAAATTTCTTTCTTTGTCATTATCACCAGTTTTTATGGTGTGTCTCACCTTTTCAAATTAGTAATCTTTGTCTCTTAATTACAGTGCAAAGATACAAACTAATATCGAAATATGCAAATTATTTAATGTGTTTATGTACACGTTTAAAGTATTTTAATCTTTAAACATTAATACAACCATTCATTTAGTAGATTTTTGCATTTTATGCGTTCTAACAATTGAAAGTTTTTGTAACCATATTAATCAAAGTCAGTTTTTAACGTGTGGCTCACGCTTTATAATTTCTGCATCTTGCAGCGATTTCTGTCAGTCGCTTCCCTTGCACTTTCGTAGTGCTACCCTTCTTGCATTTCAAAACGTTTCCTGTACTTGTATTTTGTATTTCCAAGAAATGGACGCAACAAAAACAACTTCTAAAATTCTTATCCATTTGACATTTCCTTTTTAAGTTTCTTTCTTTGAGCCAAGAACATAACAACCTCCTCGAAATCTTCGGAATTCAGCAGCATCTGACCAACTTGCCACTCCATGGCTTTCTGCTTTGCATCCTCTATACCATTTGCTAAGAATGTGATTTTCTTGTCTTGGCTTCGATTCTCAACCGTTACTTCAAGTGTACCGAATTCAAGTTCGGTAGTCTTCATGCAGAGCCCCTCATCAAAGAGCCTTTGCAAATGATTATAAAGATTGCTCTTTTCCATTTTTCAGTCTTTCGTTTTCTTGTTTCAACAAGTCCTCAAACTCCTTGCGCTTTGCTCGCATATTCTCAAACCATTTACTTGGTGTTATAGGACATCCCATCAGCCAATGGTCGAAGTTTGGAACAGGTAAATTGAAGTCACTGGCTTCAATCGTATAGTCATACCATTTCAACAACTCTTCCTCTGGAGCCTCCTTGTCTATATCAGTTACAATAGTAGCCATATCGAAGGTAAAATCACCGCAATTGGCTATTCCTCCAACTTGGTCTCCTATCCAAAATGTCTCCGGATTATCTAATCCGTAAAACTCATGCTTCTCACAAAATGCCTTCAAATAAGCATTACAAGCATTCTCGTAATCTTTCTTTAACTTTTCTTTATCCATAATCATTAATCCTTAAACTGTTTCTTAACCTCGCAATTCTCCTCCTTTGGATGGGAGCACGTCACAACTTGCGCTCTTGGGCTATGCCTTACCTGCCATTTGCAAGTGTTACATCCCAAATCACCAACCTTATTAATGGCGTTGGTATATCTGCCTTTCTCTCCATAGGGGCAGTCGGTAACGAAATCCTTACGTCCCCAGATGTACTCCTCTATCTTGTATGAGATAGCATTTGCTTTCTCCTTTTTCTCTTTATTATTCAAAAACATCATATCATCAATATTTAAAATAAGCATAGCTGACCATCATCAGCGACCTTTACTTTACTTTCAGGAAACCAGAGTTCCTCTAATATCCTTTCCATGCATGCTACAACTATTGAATTGCCAGCAGCCTTTTGAAGACTTGACTTCGACACTCCACTTTCTAGCATTCTGTCTATGTATTCTTCATCAACGTCCATCAAACGGAAAAGTTCTCTCGGAGTCAAACGTCTAATGCGTAACCTTGCATTTCCAAGAGCAACCAAGGAGTCTTTGCTCGCAGATGTAATGGTATTGGCTATATTCTTTCCTAGCTCAACCTTTGGGCTATGCTTTTCGCCTTTTATCCACTTCCCTTCAGAGCGAGTTCTTATAGCTGCACTTATAGGCTCTTTCCATCCATTCGACACAAATTTCTCTTTACATAGCAGGGTATCGCTCAAAAAGTACTTCTCGTCCACATTTTCCTCCAAGACATCAACTAAGTGTTTCTCCAGCTTTATCTTTCTCGGAAAGTGATAATCGGTCTTTTCTCCATCATTTCGTATAGAGAGCATAAAGACACGCTTTCTGTTCTGAGGAACACCACAATCGGCTGCATTTATCACCTTAGCATAGTTGACATATCCATAGGATTCCAACTCCTTACGCCACTTATTGAAGAACCCGATGAACTTTGTTTGAACCAAAGCCTCAACATTCTCCATCAAGAGGTATTTCGGTCTCGTGGTAATAATGGCGTTTCTTGTAAGCCAAAGGATAGAGGAACGGGTGTTACTCCCCTCCTCTATTCCTTTCTGCTTTCCGGCTTGCGAAATGGACTGGCAAGGTGTTGAATATGTCAGCAAGTCAAAGTCTTCAACCTTGCTCCAATCTATCTTTGTCATATCACCGAAATTCTTGCAGGATAGACTAGGAAAACAAGCATTATGCAAGGCTATTGCACTTGGCTCTATCTCCGACCAGCCGATGCACTCGTAATCGAAATCAGAATATTTCTTCTTCAACCGCTCTAAAGCCATCAGTTGAGAGTCATATCCGGCACAAAGTTCAAACGTCCGTATCCTCATTAAATATCATGTGTTTTACAAAAATCCTCTACAAAGCCATCACCCCAATCATCCTCATGCCATATCTTTGCAACTTCAAGCTGTCCCATTTCCTTTATAGCCAAAAGAACTTGCTTTATATCGTTTTCGTACTTAGGCAATGAATTCTCCATAATCGGGAATACATCCTTTATCTCTTCAAAAGACAACACAACATCAAACGAACCACCTTCACTTGGCGTTACTTCAAACAACTCTTCAGAAAGATTCTTTGAGGATTTCAACCACTTCAAGAATTGCTTTCTACTACGATACTCACAATATAAATTGCTAAAATTTACGTATAGCTTATCAAAACTTAACTCTTTCATAATAAATCAAATTTTTCTTTAATTATCTGTTTCAAACACAGTCTGCTTGCCTCGTCTCATAGCACGATACTTCTCAGGAGCCATTGGTAAGCCATTCTCTTTTAATGCTTTCTCATATGCACCAAAAGCCAAGCAATCCGCTTGCTCGTTCAAATCATCACCATTATGTCCCTTTACCCAAGTCAAAATAACAAGCTTATCCTTTGCACACTTACGATACAACTTGATTAAGTCTGTGTTCTTTATATCTGCGCCTATTTCCCAATCTGTATAGCGGAACATCTTTAATGCGTACTTGGAATCACTTCGAACCTCTATGATAGAACCTTTCGGGCAATAATTAACGGCTGATATTATCGCTAACATCTCCATTCTATTATTGGTAGTATGCAAGCAATGGTGTGTCTTGACCTTTTCAAGTTCACCTGTAGATGTATTCACAACAATATACGCAGAACCACCTGCCTTATGGGTGGAATAGTTATCGCAGCTGCCATCTGTATAGCAAATATAGTTTGGAAGAAGCCTTTTTCTTTCCACAACAGTTTCTTCTTTCTTAGGTTGAACCTTGCCATACTTTGCATTCTTGCCTGTTCGCAAAACGGAATTGTAAGCACCTGCCAATGTTCGCCAATCATCACAATAGTTTCCATCTTTCTGTCTCCATTCGTTTTTCCATAACAAGTCCCACAAATCTTCGATAAAGCCCTTTTCTATCCAATTTTTCTTTATACAGAAACCCGAAAAGACTCGGGAAGATGGTATCTTCGCATACAAATCCTTTGCCATTTCGTCAATAGCATAATCTTTTTTGTTTGCGGTACACCAATTGGGAATAACAATTATCACCTCCCTCTTGCCAAGCAGACGTTTGAATCTAGATATATTGCCAAAGTAGCGATTAGACTCTTCCGCAAAGTCAGCATTCTTCACTAAATTCGCAAAAGTTTTGTTTGAAACACGAATCGTAAACAAATCTATATCCTTACAAGTTTCCAACATTCTATTAACCAAGTCAAACATAGCCTCTATTTTGTCGGCTTGTTGCTCGTTGACCAGGAAGTTGTCACGAATGAATTTGTCACCATCATACAATCGACTACAAGCCAACACTCGATTTGCACCTTTCACACGATATGAACTCAGATAAACATCATAAGCTCTAACTTGATGTTCTGATTCCAAGTACTTTTCTTCTATCTTCTTCATAATCTCGTATATATAATAATAACACGTAATATGTCAAGGAACATCTTCTTAGCTTCTTTTATTGAATAGTCTCCGACAACTTTCCATTCCTTTGAAGTGTTGCCTTCAGGAAAAATCTTAAAGCCATAAATCATACTGTCCTTTTCATATGTCGATCTATTCATAACATCTTTTGCTGCTTCAAGCATATCTGCATCAAGCTGGCTGAGATCTGCATTCTGCATATCTTCAGCCGCAGCACGATATGTTATTCCGGTTGCCGTGTATGTCTTTTCGGTTTCCTTAAGAACATAGTTGTCTTTTTCATCAGAAATATCAATGATCTTGGCTTTAATAATTATTTCTTCGCCATTGCATACAGTGTACTGATCTGCATCGGTGGTGAATGAGACATAATCCTTTATGTACTCATCATTTCCGGTATATTCGAACTTCATAATTCCATATGGTTCTATGCCCTCAAATGTTACGGTAAGATCAGCAAAAGCATCAAGCTTGGTCGGTTCTTTCAGCCCTTCAACAGTATATGAATAGATGCTGTTCTTTTCATCAACTCCGAAGCCGTATTCTTTAAGCGCATCATTGTCGTAAGAAAGCGCAACAACCACTTTATCTCCATTCGAGAGCTTTTCAGTGTTATCAGCACTGATCTTTACATATTCATACAGCATAAGTTCCGCCTTTGCAAGCTCGACTTCATCGCCATCACCTTTATAAACATCATTGTTTATTTTATCCATAATGGCATTTCTGTCGATCATGACATTTGCAGTACCATTTCCGTCTGCTCCGCTTACATTTACGTCTACAATATCATCTGCTGTGTAATACTTTGTGCTGCTGCATGCAGTAAGAAGTATGCCTGCCGCTGCTGTGATCATTGCGAGTGACATTTTTTTGTGCTTATTCATTGTGTTTACCCCCATAAACTATTATTCGTTGACTTGTTTTATAATTATATCATGCTTCTTCGCTGATGTCAATAAAAATGTCATATAAAGACAAATTGTTATTTTATAAGCAGCTTTTCATCTTGATTTCCATGCTTTTTCACAGTTCAAACACATTAAGATGGTATATTATATCAAAAAAACAAAATAAGGAGGTGTAAGCAGTGCTTGAATCTAATGAAATTGCTAATATAGTTTTTAATAGCTATATAAAAGCATTTGAGATCTTAAAGCCGTACTTGGTTGCAGCTATTTTAGGCATGATCGGTTTAACCCTGATAAAATTGCTTATCGGAAAACTGATTGAATTCTTCATGTTTGAAAGCAGTGCAGCTGAGATACGAAAAACAAAGAAATCCGCTTTTAATCTGATAGATCTTATATCATCTTTATCCGACATTTTCTCCAAAAAGAACAAATAAAGCGAATACATAATTGTTTATCATTATCCGTCAGCCAAATTACTTGACTGACGGATTTTATATGCTCAGCATTTCTCCGAATCATCATTAACATAAGCTGAATTAAAATACATTTCAAGTGCCTGATCCATAATATCGTTAATGTAATCATCACTTTCATCGCCGTCAAAGTATTTTGTAACGATCTCCGATCTGATCTTGAAAGACTTCTTCCTGGGCTTTTCATTGACTTTTTCAAGTGCATTGAGCATATGCTCAGCCTGTTCGCACGTTCCGATAAATCTGCCGAACAAATCACGGAGCTGTTCGGCAAGTTTCATGTCGATCTTCACACCGTCACGCCATACATTATCGACCACAATGCTTGTTTTGTATTTACTAAAGATCATTTCCAGAGCAGCAGGGGAGATGTACGACAGTTCAACCGCTGCTCTTGCCGATAAGATCTTTTCATCGACAGCGATCGTATATTTGTCACAGGCCGTAAGCAGCTTGTTTATCCGTATAAGCCTTGCGATCGTGTTTTTCGATAATTCGTATTCCTCTCCGACCTGTGCAAGCTTACTTTTTGATCCATCATTATGCTCCATGTCCGAAAGCTCGCTGCGTATTTCCTTGAGTTTTTTTTCATCGAACATTTTTGAATGTCTGTATGCGATCACTGCTGCCTGTTCGGATATGCGCAGCTCCTTGAATCCCCTCTGAAGAAGATTTGTCTCAGTAACATACATATCAGCTTCTTCGTCCGAAAGGCCTGTCTTAATTACTGCCGGAACAGCAGCAAGCCCGGCAAGCTTGGCAGCGTTTGTTCGGTTATGCCCTGCAAGTATCTCATATTTTCCGTCAAGCTCACGCACAAGGATAGGCGTAAGAACTCCATTTTCTTTTACCGAGCGTATCATATCTTCCAGTCGTTCGCCCTTATACAGAGTAAACGGGTGATCGCTGTACGGGACTAACAATTCTATCGGTATATCTCTGACCGCAGTTCCCGCCGATGCAGGAGATGCGATCATGCTGGTTATATCAAGTTTCATAGATAGTTCCTCCGATTACATTCGATTTGCAATCTCTGCCGCAACCGCTTTGTATTCCTCGCCGAGCTTCGTCTTATTCAGGCAAAGCGATCTCATGCGCTCAGAACTGTTGGCAGCTTCAACAGATTTATGTACAGATGTACGGAACATCTTATCACCGTAACGCTCCGAGAGCTTATCGGATGTGAGCTTGCTGATATTTGTGTTGTCCGTCATAGTTGCAAGCACACCAATTATTTCAAGTTTCGGATTTATTGCAGTCTTGACCTGACTGTATATCTCCGTCAGCATATCAAGACCGTCCAGTGCAAACTTCTGTGTCTGAACGGGAATTATAACACCATCTGCCGCTGTCAGAGCATTGATAAGGAGTATGCCGAGTGACGGCAGACAGTCGATAATTACATAATCATATTCCTGCACGCTGTCATCGGAAAGAATATATTTCAGGATGCTTTCCCGCTGTGCCGCCTGCATCATGCAAGTATCGGCATAAGCAAGTCCGATGTCTGAGGGAATATACGATACCTTGTTTGCTTCGCTGTATCTTATGCATTCACTCATGAGCGGCATATCACGCTTCATTGCTCCCATCGTAAAGTTATTTGCCGCCGTCACGATAAGGTCACTCATCGTAGCCTTATCATCATCTTCAAATCCAAGATATGCCGACATATTTGCCTGTGGGTCAAGATCCGCAAGAAGCACCTTATTGCCCTGCATCGCAAGAGCTGTGCCTATGTTTACGGCAGATGTGGTTTTTCCCACACCGCCCTTCTGATTTGCTACTGCAATTATCTTTTTCATGGTCGTTCTTCCTTTCTGTCGTTAAAATGGCACATTCGAATCAATTACTTCTTCAAAATCTTCAAGGTCAGTATAATCATCGTTTCTTATAGTTGTATCACGCATTTCCGTGTCAGGTGCGTTGATGTCAGAACCGGAAGCTTCGTAATTTGTCTTATCGCCGGCAAATTCAACATTTTCGGCAATTATGATGTTTTCGTATCTTTTTACGTTATCCCTGCCAACAAAGTTGTTGTTTCTTAGAACGCCTGTCACAAGTATTTTCTTGCCCTTTGAGAAATACTTGCTCACAAAATCAGCTGTTCCTCTCCATGCCTGAACCGTGAAGAAGTCTGTTTCCTGTTCCGCATCTTTACGTTTAGGGCGGGGGACAGCAACGTTAAATTTGCATACGCTTATACCACTTGCTGTGCTGCTGAGTTCGGGATCCGCTGTCAGACGTCCCATTATAAAAATCTTATTCATATTAATCCTCCTCGTTTTTAATAAGACCCTTTCTGTCGTACTCACGATATTTTCTGCCAATCAGATCGCTTAAAAGCATTTCTGCATAGTCGTTATAAGTCATATTTGTTTCACCTTCCACTTTCTTGACATGGTGAAGCTTATCAAAATCCCTATCCGAAAGCCTGAATTCCATTCTTACCGCCATAAATCATTACCTCCATTTGATTTAGCAATCACATATTCTGTGTTACTTCAAGCTGTCTTTCAACAGCCTTTCTGTACTTCGCCGTGTTGGTATCGTCGTATTCCTCGTCCTCTGCAAGAGTGAGCAGCACTTTGGGAACAACATAGTCATCAAGGTATTCGATGCGTTCTCTGAGATAACGTTCGAAAGCGGTTTTCACGCCCATAGCCATGTTCTTATCGGATGATGATTTATCATCTATCCACTCCCTGAGTGCTTCGCAGGTCATCTTGAACTGTTCCGTGTCAAGCTCGTCCATGAAACTGCCGATCGACGATGCGGCGATATCCTCCCATTCATTGTAGTCGTCCTCTGTTTCACAACAGATATTGATGTCCTCGATGATGTTCTGTACTCTCTCGTAAGCTTCTTCACTGATGATCATAATTATTTCCTCCTGTTTTTGAATTTTTGGAATTTTCTATAAGTTCACGCAGTTTGCGCCTGTTTTCTTCACGCTGTTCGGGTGTGATAGGGTGCGTTCTGCGATACTCTTTTTCGGCTGCATCATTGGCAGCTCTTTCAGCACTCCTTTTGCGCCTTATCTCAGCAGCTGCTGCCGATTTTTCGGCGAATGCCTTCTTGCGCTCTGCTTCCTTTTCCGCATATTCAACCTTTGCTTTTAGGAATGCCTGCTGAACCTTGATCTGCTGTTCAATTGATGAATTTGGATTATCCATTTATATTTCCTCCTTTTCACGGTATAAGTTCTATTTCGGATGATATTTCAAGTATTTTTCCCTTCAATGAGTATAATCCTGAAGCTGCCGCAATGATGAGCTGTGGGACAAGTATCTCAAGCAGAGCTGCGCATATTCCCGTGAGAACAAGTGTCATTTCCTTGTGGAATATCAGTATGCTAAGAGATGACAGAAGTGTCATTCCTCCCACAAAAGCAAGTAAACGCCGTGTTATTGCTCCTGTGAACGCAAGAATAAATCCTGCTGCTCCGATAGTTGCCGCTGCAATATGACATAAAGCCTTTCCAAGCAATTTGATAGGGAATAATAAGATTACTGCTGCCATAACAATCAACCTTTCTGTTCCCCGGTGGGGAATTTGTTTTTTTAGTACAATCTAATTATAACACTGTCAACAGTGAATGTCAATCATTAATATTAACAAAGTTTAAATGAAAAATTTGTGCAGATTATACACTATCAACAGTGAAAGATGTGTGCTATACTATAAACGGAAGGAGATGATCGTTTTGGGAATTTCAGAAGCTCATAAAATCGGCAACAGAAAGTGGGACAAGGATAATATGCGTTCGGTAAGCTGCCGTCTGCGCACCGATGAAGCCAAGCACTTTAGAGAATGGTGCGAGATCAACAAAACCACACCCGGTGCTATGCTTAAAAATTATGTGTACAAGTGCCTTGAAGAGTATAATGATTATTGCGAAAAGCATTACGGCGGGCAGGGT
>OQVQ01001231.1_pt1 | contig 10600 bp, 9 predicted proteins | sample 1691491 | NCBI WGS metagenome assembly OQVQ01 (sample SAMN03418252, study PRJEB22391) | human gut metagenome | biome: human-gut; feature: organic feature; material: feces | host: Homo sapiens | place: Tanzania | collected 2013-01
AAAGCTTTTTGATATCGATCTGATGACCAATTTTAAGAGCCCGATATTTTTCGGCAGGCGAAGCCCCGCCTCACGGACTATCTCGTAGAATATCAGTACGATAAGTGCTTCGGCGGCAAGGGGGAGAGGTGCGTCAAGCTCGGTCTCGGCAAGCTTTTTCAGCAGATCAAATCTGAACATTTCGGGGTGAAAGGTCGCTGCGGCAACGTATACTCCCGGAAGAAAGACAGCAAGCAGGAATGCCGCAAATTTTATCAGCCTGATGAATGTCGCATAATACGGACGCATATTGTAATCATCCATAGTCTGAAAGTTTTCTATAAAAAGGTATGGAATGATTATCGCATACGGCGTACCCTCTATCATAACGCCTATGCGTCCCTCAAGCAGCTTTCCGCAGAATGAATCGGGACGTTCCGTGACTGACACGCCCGAAAAAAGCGACAGGGGAGAGCGGTCGAGAAACGGTTCAACATATCCGCTGCCGAGGATAGTTTCAAGCCTGATGTTTTTCAGCTGCTTTTTTATCCCTTTTACAGTGGACTGCGGAACTCTGTCCGCCATATAGCAGACTATGACATCAGTGTTTGAACATTCCGAGATGGGGAAAAGCTCAAACCTGAGCAGCGGGGATTTTATTCTGCGTCTGACGAGTGACATATTCGTTCTGACAGTTTCGACAAAGCCTTCGTGTGAGCCTTTCACATTGCCCTCGCCGTTAGGTTCGCCGATCCCTCTGACTGCATATCCCTGAACGCCGAGTGCTGCCGCTTCGTCAACTCCGTCGATAAGAAGTATGGCAAATCCGCTCATCGCACGGCGCAGAAGATCGCCGTAATCCTCGGAAAATCCGCGGTCGATGGTCATAAGCGTTCTGTTTTTCACGAAATCCATAAGCTCGTTCGGATCGGTCGAATCGGTTCGGTTTTCGATGTCCATTATCGGGTGGAGAACAAGCTCGGTTATCGTTGATGTTGCGATCATTCCCTCAAAGCATATGAGATTGAAATTCACGCCGTTCACGGTTATCGGGTTTTCGAGCAGGTCAGAGGTCTTTCCCGTTATCCGCCTGATATTTTCAAGATTTTCGCTGAGGCTTTTTTTCAGCCTGACGTTTTTGAAGTTATTCATATCGGGAATATTCAATTGAGGATCACACTGCCTTTAATTTTTTTTGAAAACCCTCTTGTCAAGGAGGATTTTATGTAGTATAATGAGAATAAATGTTCTGATAAAATCGAAAGGAGCGGTCGTGAAGATGGCGGACAGCACGGATAATCCCCATGAGGGACACAGATACAGAATGAAGCAGCAGTTTATCGAAAACGGATATAATTTCGATAATTTCCGCACACATCAGATACTTGAATTTTTCCTTTTTTATGCATGTCCCAGGAAAGATACCAATGAACTTGCACACAGCCTTATGAACCGTTTCGGGACGCTTTCGGGAGTGTTTTCCGCAAGTGCCGAAGAGCTTATGTCGGTAAACGGTATTTCCGAGCATACGGCGATAATGCTGAAATCAATTCCGCAGCTGATGAAGCTTTACAGCAGGGAGTCAATGAAGTCGGACAGCTTTGATTCACCGGATAAGCTGATACATCTGTTTGAACATTCATTTGACGGAACTTCCGATGAGGAATTTCATGCGGCGTGCTTTGACAATCAGCTGAGAATGATATCAATGACTGTTATTTCAAGCGGCACGCCATCATCGTCTGCTGTTAATATGCGCAGATTATCGGAATTTATTCTCAAAAATAATTCCACAATGGCTGCCATAGCACATAATCACCCGAAGGGAACATCTGCGCCCTCTAAGGCTGACATAAGCACGACACGCATAATAAGCGGATTTCTCAAAAGCATAGGAACTACACTTCTTGACCATATTATTGTCGGGGACGACGGCGTTTTTTCCATGAGAAAAAGCGGCACGATCGGAATTTTTGATTGATAATGAAAGTGAGATCATATGGATAAATTTGAACTTGTTTCACCCTACAAGCCCGCGGGCGATCAGCCGCAGGCGATAGATAAGCTCGTTGACGGTCTGAACAGCGGAATGAAGGAGCAGACTCTGCTCGGCGTTACAGGCTCCGGCAAGACGTTTACGATGGCAAATGTCATTGCAAAAGTGAACCGCCCGACGCTTGTTCTTGCACACAACAAAATACTTGCGGCACAGCTCTGCTCGGAATTCAAGGAGTTTTTTCCGCATAATGCCGTTGAATATTTTGTCAGCTATTACGATTATTATCAGCCTGAGGCTTATATCCCATCGACAGACAGCTATATTGAAAAGGACTCGGCTATAAATGATGAGATAGACAAGCTGCGTCACTCTGCTACCTGCGCTCTTGCCGAAAGACGTGACGTTATCATAGTTGCCAGCGTTTCCTGCATATATTCGCTCGGAAGCCCCGACGAATACCGTACAAACGTTGTTTCACTCAGAAAGGGCATGGAGATATCCCGAGAAGAGCTGCTCGGAAAGCTCGTTGCTATCCAGTACGAAAGAAATGACATCAATTTTATCAGAAACAAATTCCGTGTAAGGGGAGATGTTGTCGAGATATTCCCCGCAGGCTCGACCGACACGGCTATCAGGGTGGAATTTTTCGGAGATGAGATCGACCGCATAACAGAGTTTGAAACGGTCACGGGAAATTCGGTATCACAGCTTTCACATGTCATGATCTATCCCGCATCGCATTATGTTGTATCCAAAGCGAAAATGCATGAGGCTATTGAGGATATAGAAGCTGAGCTTGACGAAAGAGTGAAATATTTCACCGATAATCAGATGCTTATCGAAGCACAGCGAATAAAGCAGCGGACGCTTTACGACATCGAAATGCTTGAAGAGATAGGCTTCTGCAAGGGCATCGAAAACTATTCGAGAGTGCTTGCACGCCGTCCCGCAGGAAGCATGCCGTATACGCTGCTGGATCATTTTCCGAAGGACTGGCTGCTTTTCGTGGACGAGAGCCATGTTTCGCTGCCGCAGGTAAGAGGAATGTATGCAGGCGACAGGGGACGCAAGCAGGTGCTTGTGGATTACGGCTTCCGTCTGCCTTCAGCATTCGATAACAGACCTCTCAATTTCGATGAATTTTACAGCCACATAAATCAGGCGATATTCGTTTCCGCAACTCCCGGAGATATCGAAAAGGAAAAGTCACAGCAGATCGTTGAGCAGGTCATCCGTCCTACGGGACTTGTCGATCCCGAGATCATCGTTAAGCCTGTTGAGGGACAGATCGAGGATCTGCTTTCTGAAATAAATATCCGTGCGGCAAAGGACGAAAGAGTTCTTGTCACAACGCTTACAAAGAAGATGGCGGAGGATCTCACGGAATATCTCAGAAAGATGGGCGTAAGGGTGCGCTATATGCATCATGATATCGACACTATTGAGAGAATGGAGATAATCAAGGATCTCAGAATGGGCGAATTCGATGTGCTTGTCGGAATAAATCTGCTGAGAGAAGGACTGGATATTCCGGAGGTATCACTTGTTGCTATACTCGATGCTGATAAGGAGGGCTTCCTGCGTTCTGCGTCCTCGCTTATACAGACTATAGGCCGTGCCGCACGAAATTCCGAGGGCAAGGTAATAATGTATGCCGACAGCGTTACACGTTCGATGGAATATGCGATAAACGAGACAGAACGCCGAAGAAAACTCCAGCTTGCTTTCAACGAGGAGCATGGCATCGTCCCCAAGACAATCAAAAAGGATATCAGAGATGTACTCGAGATATCTTCAAAGGAAACTGTCGCAAAGGAAACAAAGCCCGCAAAGAAGCTTACAAAGGACGAAAAGGCGGCGCTTATCGAGAAGCTGAAAAAGGAAATGAAGGAGGCGGCAAAGCTGCTTGAATTCGAGCATGCCGCATTCCTGAGAGATAAGATAAAGGAGCTTTCCGAGTGAGAAAATTCGTTATAAATAAAAATGATGCAGGTCAGAGGGTTGATAAATTTATCACAAAAGCCGTCCCCGACCTGCCGCAGAGCATGATGTACAAATCCATCAGAAACAAGAATATCAAGCTCAACCGCAAACGCTGCGAAATATCCACAAGACTCTGCGAGGGGGATATCCTTGAGCTTTATATCAAGGACGAGTTTTTCTCCGACGCTCCCGCAGAGCATGATTTTCTTGCCGCACCTGCCGATATCGATGTTGTTTTTGAAGATGAGAATATCATGCTGATAAACAAAAAGGTCGGTCTTGTCGTTCATGAGGATGATACAAATACCCGTGACACGCTGATAAACAGGATCAGGCATTATCTTTATGATAACGGCGAATATGATCCCGATGATGAGAATTCATTTGCGCCGTCCCTCTGCAACAGGATAGACAGAAACACGAGCGGCATCGTCATCGCCGCAAAAAATGCCGAAGCACTGAGAATATTAAATGAGAAAATAAAGAACCGTGAGCTTGAAAAGCGGTATCTTTGCATAACTGTCGGAGTGCCGCCGAAAAAGCACGACACAATGACGGCATATCTCAAAAAGAACAGCACAGACAACATGGTGAGGATATCCGACAAGCGTCTGCCCGACTATCTTACCGCAGTTACGGAATATACCGTGCTGAGGACAAAAGGTCAGCTTGCGCTGCTGGAAGTGCTTCTTCACACGGGCCGCACGCATCAGATAAGAGCGCACATGGCACATATTGGCTGCCCTCTTCTCGGCGACGGAAAGTACGGCATAAACTCTGTCAACCGTGAATATAAATTGAAAACACAGGCACTTTGCTCGTACAAGCTGAAATTCGCCTTTACATCGGACGGGGGAGTGCTTGAATATCTGAACGGCAGAGAATTTCAGATAAATGATGTATGGTTTGTTGACAAATTCTTTTGTAAATAAAAAATATTGCCGAATATTCCATTTAAAATGCGAAAATCGTGCAAAATGTCGAAAAAGCTCTTGATTTTATGATGAACTTTGTGCTATAATCAGATCATATAGCATTTGCAAAGCGGTTTTCCGCTGCATCTGTATTCCGCAACATGGAGGTAATTCATATGGTAGGCGACCTGCATTGTCATACTAAGCTTTCCGACGGTTCTCTCGGCATCGAGGATATCGTTGTTCAGGCTAAACGAACCGGAATTGATTTCATTTCGATAACAGACCACGATACGATGGCTTCTTTTTCAAGGGCTGCCGTTCTGGGCGAACGCTACGGCGTGCGTATGCTTCCGGGAGTTGAGCTTTCCGCATGGGATAAACAGAGGGGAAGAAAGGTACATATCCTCTGCTATGCGCCGCAGAAGCCCGACAGACTTGAAGGCCTTTGCATAAAGTGCTGCGAAATAAGAAAGCAGTGCGCAAAGGAAATGGTCGAAAAGGTCATGAAGCTTTACCCAATTACCCCCGAAAGCGTAATGAAATATGCAACGGGAAGCAAGAGTATCTTCAAGCAGCACATTCTTCATGCGCTTATTGATTACGGATACACAACGGAATTTTACGGTGAGCTTAACGACGAGCTTTTCAACATGAAAACGGGAACGTGTCTTGTTGAAAGAGAATATCCCGATGTTAATTTCGTTCTCGACCTTATCCATTCATCACGGGGAATCGCAGTTATGGCGCATCCTGTACTGTATGATTCATTCGAGCTTATGGACGAGCTGGCTGCAAAAGGCAAGCTTGACGGTGTTGAGGCGTATCATTATACCGCTGATGAAAATGCAAGAAAGCAGATCCTTGAAACCGCATCAAAGTATGATCTTATTGTTACCGGCGGATCGGATTTCCATGGATTATACAACGCTCAGCCTACACACATAGGCAGCGAAACTACCGATAAGGAAAATATCGACAGGATCTACAAGCTTATAAAACAGAATAAAAATTCATGAGATATGCCGGGGCGTGATGTTCCGGCAATTCTTCAGTGAAAAATTGAAAGGATGAAAAGAAATGACTATCGATTACACACCGAGAGGAGTCTGTTCCAGACAGATAACAATCACCGTTGACAACGGCATCGTTGAGGACGTAAAGTTCACAGGCGGCTGCAACGGCAATACACAGGGCATCTCAATGCTCGTAAAGGGCATGAGAGTTGACGATGTTATCCAGAGACTTGAAAACATCAACTGCGGAGGAAGGGGAACTTCATGTCCCGATCAGCTTGCAAAGGCACTGAAGACGATCCGGTAAGAATGAGTGCTCTCAGAATTTGCTTTATTGTGTTCTTTTCGCTGTGTCTGCTGGCTTTTGCCGCACCTGTTTTTACGGGACGGATAATCAATGCGGGCAATATTGCAGGATTTGCCGCATCGCTGATATTTCTTGTATGCGCGGTGTTCTCGAGCCGTTTCTTCGGATTTGTCGGAAAGCTTTGGGGGACATCGGGCGGAAGGATCTTTGTGATATTTATCTCATCGGTCGTTGCGGTGCTGCTTCTGACGGCTGCTGTCATTTCGGGATTTATGATCGCTGCAATGAACGACAGACCGCAGGGCGGGGAAACTGCTATCGTCCTCGGCTGCAAAGTCAGAGGGGAAAATCCAAGCAGAATGCTGAGAGCACGCCTTGATGCCGCATACGACTATCTCACCGAATATCCCGATGCATTATGCATAGTATCGGGCGGGCAGGGCAGCGATGAGGAATATGCCGAAGCGTTCGTCATGAAAAAATATCTCGTGAACAGAGGGATAGACCCAGACAGGATCTTTGAGGAAAGCAGGTCGGAAAGCACAGCTGAAAATCTTCGTTTTTCCATGAAGATCATGGAGGACAGCGGTATATCGGGAGATGCTGTGATAATCACGGACGGATTTCATCAGCTGAGAGCGAAAATGATCGCCGCAAAGTTTGGCATGAACGTCAGCGCATGGTCTGCAAATACCGTTGTCTGGCTTCTGCCGACATATTGGGTGAGAGAATGGTTCGGAGTGCTTTATCAGGTCTTTCTGGGCTGATATAATGCTGTCTGACAGTTATTTTTTCATGGTGATTGTGCAATTTATATATTAAAATGGTCTGCTTTGCAAATAAAAAAATTGTGATATATGAAGCAGTTTGAAGATTTAAATTGTGCAAAATGCCGAAATTTGTGATTGCCATGTAAAAAGTCATAAATAATCGTTGAATTTATCAGAGGCATCTGTTATAATTAAATCGTCAAAATAGCTAAAAGCTCCGTTGTGTCTTGACATTTATATACTTTAGTGGTATACTTAATGACGGATACAAAAATATATATGAAGTATCATATTTTCGGGACTTTGCATGCGGGCATCCGGCTTATCCGCCGTGTGCCAGGCGGGCGCCGTACCACGGTGTCTGCGCAAAAATATTGCAAAAGACGTAACATGTCTTTTGAAAGGAGTAGAAATATGACAAAGGAAAATTTTGAACAGTGGGAAGGCTTCGTACCCGGCAAGTGGACAAGTGAGATCGATGTAAGAGATTTCATTCAGAAGAACTACACTCCCTATGACGGCGACGAGAGCTTCCTCGCAGACGCAACCGATGCTACCAAGACACTTTGGAGCGAGGTTATGGATCTTGCTAAGAAGGAAAGAGAAGCAGGCGGCGTGCTCGATATGGATACAAAGGTTGTTTCCTCTCTCGTTTCTCACGGTGCAGGATACATAGACCAGCCCCTTGAAAAGATTGTCGGACTTCAGACAGATAAGCCCTTCAAGAGAGCTCTTATGCCTTACGGCGGTCTGAGAATGGCTGAAAAGGCTTGCTCCGACAACGGATATACCATTGATCCTGAGATCAAGCACATTTTCACAGAATACAGAAAGACTCACAATGCAGGCGTTTTTGACTGCTACACACCTGAGATGCGTGCTGCAAGAACAAACCACATCGTAACAGGTCTTCCTGATGCTTACGGAAGAGGCCGTATCATCGGCGACTACAGACGTGTTGCTCTGTACGGCGTTGATAAGCTTATCGAAGACAAGCAGGAGCAGAAGGCATTCTATACATGCCCTATGACCGATGACAAGATCCGCGCAAGAGAAGAGATCTCCGAGCAGATCAGAGCTCTTGAGAACCTCAAGAAGATGGCTGAAATCTACGGCTGCGATATCTCCAAGCCTGCTAAGACAGCTAAGGAAGCTGTTCAGGCTGTATACTTCGGCTACCTCGGCGCTGTAAAGGATCAGAACGGTGCTGCTATGTCCCTCGGACGTACATCCACATTCCTTGATATCTACTTTGAAAGAGATCTGAAGGCAGGTACTCTTACAGAAGTTGAAGCACAGGAGATCATCGACCACTTCATCATGAAGCTCCGTCTTGTTCGTTTTGCAAGAACTCCCGAGTATAACTCCCTGTTCTCCGGCGACCCCCAGTGGGTTACAGAGTCTCTCGGCGGTATCGGAATCGACGGCAGACACATGGTTACAAAGAACAGCTTCCGTTACCTCCACACACTGGAGAACCTCGGCACTGCTCCGGAGCCTAATCTGACTGTTCTCTGGTCCACAAGACTTCCTGTTGCTTGGAAGAAATACTGCGCTAAGATCTCCATCATTTCTTCTTCTATCCAGTACGAGAATGATGATGTTATGAGAGTAACACACGGCGATGATTATGCTATCGCTTGCTGCGTATCTTCCATGAGAGTCGGCAAGGAAATGCAGTTCTTCGGTGCTCGTGCTAACCTGGCTAAGTGCCTCCTTTACGCTATAAACGGCGGTGTTGATGAGATCACAGGTGTTCAGGTAGGTGCTAAGTACCGTCCTATCACTTCCGAGTATCTTGATTACAACGAGGTTATGGAGAAGTATGATGACATGATGACATGGCTCGCTGAGCTTTATGTTAATACACTGAATATCATCCACTACATGCATGATAAGTACTGCTACGAGAGCCTCCAGATGGCTCTGCACGACAGAGATGTAAAGAGATACTTCGCAACAGGTATCGCTGGTCTGTCTGTAGTTGCTGATTCCCTCAGTGCTATCAAGTATGGCAAGGTTAAGGTTATCCGTAAGGATATCGAAGTTAAGAATAAGAAGGGCGAGGTTCTTTCCGTTGCTAAGGACGTTGCAGTTGATTACGTAACAGAGGGCGATTTCCCGAAGTACGGCAACAACGATGACCGTGTTGACGAGATCGCAGTTGATATCGTTAAGAGATTCATGAACAAGGTTCGTCAGCAGCACTGCTACAGAGGCGGTGTTCCTACAACTTCTATCCTTACTATCACATCCAACGTTGTTTATGGTAAGAATACAGGTTCTACACCTGACGGACGTAAGATCGGTGTGCCTTTGGCTCCCGGTGCTAATCCTATGCACGGACGTGATACACACGGTGCATCTTCGTCACTGTCTTCCGTTTCCAAGCTTCCTTTCACAGAGGCTCAGGATGGTATCTCCAATACCTTCTCCATCATTCCTGATGCTCTCGGTAAGGATGACAAGGTATTCATGGGCGATCTCGATATCGACGCTCTTGCAACATATCACTAATAAATAAAATCTCTGCTTCAATGTCGGATGCGGTATGTCTGCGTCCGATGAATGCAGATGTGTCTGAACTATAAATAGGAGGAATCTACCATGGCAGTAAATAATCAGCAGGTTGATAACCTGGTTGCTCTGCTCGATGGTTACGCTACAAAGGGCGGCCATCACCTTAATGTTAATGTATTCACAAAAGATACACTTCTCGATGCTCAGAAGCACCCTGAGAACTATCCTCAGCTCACTATCCGTGTTTCCGGATACGCTGTAAACTTCATCAAGCTTACAAAAGAGCAGCAGGACGATGTTATCTCCAGAACATTCCACAATGCTCTGTAATTTATGAGTAAAAAACAATTTGTATCGTATCTTTCTGATTCGATTCTTGCCGGACTGATGATCGGTGTCGGAGGGGCTGTCAGCCTTTCCTCCGACAACCGATACGTCGGTGCGGTTCTCTTTTCCCTGGGACTTCTGACAATAGTTCACTTCAAGCTGGGACTCTACACAGGCAAGGTCGGCAATATCGTCCGCAACGGAGCAAAATTCATTCCCGAGGTTCTTGTTACACTTCTCGGAAATGCGATCGGAACGTTCATAGCTGCGATGCTGCTGAAAATGACCAGAATTGCGCCTGCGCTTGTCGAAAAAGTTTCTGCAACTGTCGAGACAAAGACTTCGGATTCTGTCCTGAGTATGTTTGTGCTCGGCATTTTCTGCGGAATGCTTATGTTTATTGCAGTTGACGGATTCAGAAAGAACAGAGAAGTGTCGGACAGCACGGCGGGATATATGTTTGTTGTTTTCCCCGTAGTTGTTTTTATAATCTGCGGATTTAACCACTGTATTGCGGATATGTTCTATATCTTTTTAAGCGGCGCTTACTCGGTGTCCTCGCTTATATATTTGGTGGTCGTTATTCTCGGAAATGCTGCGGGAGGAATGCTGATCCCTGCGGTTAAGCTTTTGTCCGAAAATAAGCTTTGAAATTAAGCCATATGGCTGTAAAAATAATGGGCATATCAAACGATATGCCCATTATTTTTATGGAAAAACAGTATTATTTGCAGTATATCCTGATAGCCTCGGTCATGAATTTTGCTGTGCCGCTGCTGAATTTG
>OQVQ01001233.1_pt1 | contig 10596 bp, 6 predicted proteins | sample 1691491 | NCBI WGS metagenome assembly OQVQ01 (sample SAMN03418252, study PRJEB22391) | human gut metagenome | biome: human-gut; feature: organic feature; material: feces | host: Homo sapiens | place: Tanzania | collected 2013-01
GGTCGATGTTTCCGACGCCCTGAAATACGGCGTAACGCTGGATGGAAAGCCGATAGAGGCGGCTGTCCGACACACATTGAAGGCACGGCACACTTCTTTCTCCCTTGATGAGGATCTGCCGAAGCTGGCAGACAGCTATATCTACGACAGTTTTTTCGTCCCCGATATGCCGGTTCGGGTGCAGAGGTATTCCGTCACGGGCATAGATGAAGAATACGGCGCAGCCACCGCCGCATTTGTCATAAATGCGGACAGCGCAAAAACGCGGGTATTGTGTGAGAAGCAAACCGGCGGAGCGCGGCTGAAGAAGGGGAGTCCGGAAACATCGACCGGCCGATCCGTTGCTTGGTCATAGATGTATTCTCCGTAATGCGGAGGATTACCAAACGGGAAAACCAGCGTGGCCGTGACCGTATAGTCGGCGGGATTACGGAAGGTGTATTCCGCCGTGACTTTCCCGGTATAGGCAAGGAAGCTGTCCGTATCCGGATAATACTGCTCCGGGAACTCCTGCACATCGAAAGTCAGAAGTTCTCTCTCCACCACGATGGGGCAATCCTCTCCCGTCACGACCGCGCCTGTAACGTCCGTGCCGCTCCAGTGCCGCTGGGCGGAATTGGCATAGGCCGGCTGTGCACAACCTCCTGCCAGCAGCAGGAGCAACAGGATTCCCACAGTTATTTTCTTTTTCACATATATCGCCTCCTCTCGTTTGAGTTTCGTTTATATTTGCCTCATCGCCCGCTGATAATAAAGATTTTTTCGGGAATCCGAACAGCCGCTGTCTGACATGAAGGTCTAAAGTATGTATGCTGCAAAAGCCATAAAGGCTGCAAGCACAAGCATCGCAACATACATATATCTTGTTTTTCAGACTGTCTCCTCAAAAATCAGCTTGGCTTGTTTCAGGAAGAAATCAGCTTTCTTCCTGCTGCCTGAGCCACTCGGTCATATCCCGCAGGGTTTCCTCTATGGGACGAGGTTTGTAAGAAAGCACTCCGGATGCTTTCTTATGGCTGAAGTATCCGTTTGATCCGAGAACGGCAATCGAATACGGCGTAAAGAACAGCGGTTTCTTCTTGCGAATACACCTCTTTTCGTAATATGGAGCTGCTAATTTGGCAAGTCCGAGCGGCAAGCAGAGAGGCCGGCGACGCAGCCCCGCTGCTTTGCCTATTATATCAAGCATTTCCTTAACCGTGATATAATGCCCGGACAAGATATATCCCTCTCCGGACTTCCCTCTCATTGCACAGCCAAGGATGCCGCCTGCAACGTCTCTTACATCAACGAAGTCATATCCGCCGCGAACGGCAAAGGGCAGCTTTCCCTTGAGAAAGGCTTTCGCCATCGCTGTGAAACTCCCGCCTTGGAAATCTCCCGGTCCGATTATCCCGGAGGGGAATACAACGCAGGCGTTCAGCCCGTGACGTGCTGCGTCAAAAACCAGGTTTGTGGCAATAGCTTTACTCTTGGCGTATGCCCCGTCAACAAGATCGGAAGAGAAATACCAGCCCTCCGTGATAACATGATCCTTCGGAATATCCGGCATTACATGAACGGAGCTGACATAAATCAGTCTGCCGACATTGTGTTCTCTGCACTTGCAAATGATGTTGTTTGTCCCTTCCACATTGACCGTATAGATAATCGGATCGGGGTTGGAAGCAACGGAAACGATACCGGCACAATGAATCACGCAGGTGTGTATCCCCGAGCCGTCAAAAAAGGCCTCAAGCGATTCTTTATCGAGAACATCGCCGGTGACGCGTTGAACCCCCTTTGGAAGCTGCTCCGCGTACGGGTCGTTGGACAAAACCAACGCCCGAACCGGGATGCTGCAGGAAGCCAGTTTCTGAGATACAGCTCTGCCGAGGAATCCGGTTGCGCCTGTAATCAGATACCTGTCGTACATACGGATTCCGTTCATTGACCGATTGAGGAACACATTCTGAAAGCTTGCAACGGAGTTCCTGTCATACATATGAATCCCCCCCTCATAACTCATCCGGAAGCCATGCAGCATCCTTTGAGAGTTTTTTAATGAATGCCCGTCCGCAATCCCGGTTATTTTTCGCCTGATGGAACTTGAAAACCATCGACTCATCGTTCAGTTTTCCGATAATCTCTATCTTTCCTTTCGGATGCGACATGCAGTACTTGAAGCACTTTCCCTGACCGCTCTGCATCGCTTTCGCTCCCTCAACTATGTCATATCCTTCGGAAAACGGCACTTGGAAGATGTTCTTGACGCCGCTCACCGGGCGGCACTGGAATATGTAATACGGGACTACTCCGCAAGCGGTCAATTTTCTCAACAGCGTGCCCAGTACGCCGGGAGAATCGTTTACGCCTTTCAAAAGCACTGTCTGATTCTTTACAACGACCCCGCAATCAAGAAGGGCGCGTATGGCAGCGGTGGCTTCCGGCGTTATTTCTCTCGGATGATTGAATTGGGTAACAACATACAGCTGCTTCTTTCCGCTGTATTTTTTCAGACAGGCAAGCAGCTCTTCATCCATATAAATCCGCATGGGGTACACTGCCGGCGATCTCGTTGCTATTCTGATGAGATCGAGATGCTTCATCCTTGAAAGAACATCAAGATAGTGCTTGATGATACATGTGGGAAGGGTAAACGCATCGCCGCCGCTGAGGATAACGTTGGTCAGCTCGGTGTGCTCGCGGATATAATTTACAACGGATTCAAGATTTCCGGCTATCTCCTCATCCGAACGCCCTACAAGCCGCTTGCGGAAGCAATGCCGACAGTACATGAAGCAACGATTTGTTGTCAGTATAAGGGCACTCTCGGTGTATTTGTGCTGGACACCCTGACACACAGTGTTAGACTCCTCATCGCTCGTATCAAACTCTCCGCTCATGTCCGTTTCAAGGAACGTGGGGATGCTCATTCTGCGGATCGGGTCGTCCGTGTCGCTCCAGTCAATAAGTGACAAATAGTATCTTGTGACGGACATCGGGAATTTTTCACACAGCGCCCGCATCTGCTGTGTCAGTCTGCGATCAAACCGGAGCTTTGCTTCAAGCTCTCCTATGTCGGTAATGTTTTCGATTAAATCTTTGCTCCATGTCATAATCTTGATTCTCCTTTCTTTGTTTTTCGTTATATGAACAGCCGGGCAACGGTCAATTCGGCAAGAACCGATCACCATTGCCCGGCTGAGTGAGGGGGAAGCGAAATCACTTTTTGTTTTCCCGGTATCCGCCTTTGAATAAACGCACCGTGTTTTTCACGATTCAAAGGCAGCTTTTACGAGGCAAGGGGTTTTACGGTTCATACAGTCCCATTGCAATGCGCATTATGAGAACTGCGTCTGCGATCGTTATTTCTCCGTTCATGTCCACGTCTGCGAGAATGAGGCTTTCCCCTTCAAGCAAATATACACCCAACGCATGACGGGCGGCAAGGATCGCATCCGCGATCTGTACAATTCCGTTGCCATCAACATCTCCGAGGATGCCGGTTACGGGGGGCTGACCGCTGTCGTAGGGGATGAACATTCCCGTCCATTGACTGCCGTGACCTATCGTTCCCTTGGATTCTGCCTGCATCGTCTGCAAATCAATCTTGAAAAGCAGGTTGGACGGATTCCATGTTTCCGAAAATGTTGCATACTGTGCCCAGTATATATGTCCGGTGGAATGATCCATAGTCATGGACTGATAGTCGTAGCTCTTTGCCGGAACGGTCATGATTGTCTCGTACATTCCCGTGTCGAGATCAAGACTGCAAAGTTCCGATACGGAGAAGCCCATCGCCATGCAGTAAGCGTTGCCTTGCAGGTCTATTGCAAGTGTCTGCATTGTGTATGGGATGCCCTCCTCGTTGTTCATGTAAGGAAGCGGGATCCCTCCGCTCTCAAGATTCAGCATATTGCCGGTTTCAAGATCGACTTCGCATATGCACTGCGTCCCATCGCTGCTGTTTTGCAGGATGGCGAACATTTTGTTCCGACTGTAGTCATATTCCATATCGAGAACATTGAATCCACCGTTCTGTGCGAAATTGGTATCGAGAAAGTACTGCTGCGTTGTTTCCCCGGCGACCATATCGTCAAATCGCACCCTGAAAAAGTTATTATGCCCCGTATACCCGTAAATATACCCGTCATGATAGGCAGCAGCAGCAACGAGGCTTGAATATCCGCTCCCCGTTTCGGCGGGCATACCGCAGTGCATAGTGACTTCTTCCGGAGAATCGGCGTTAAAGCTCGACCAGGTATACCAGTTCGTATGGAACTCCGGATCGTTCGGTATGCGCTCCGAAACCCAGAAGCCGTATATGGTAGGCTCGTCCTCCTGTGCAGGGGGCGGCGTGGGCGTGGGCGGTTCGGGAGAAACCGGCGGCGTAGGCGTGGGCGGAATGGGAGTTGTACCGTCAAACTTAGCCGTAAGCATGGTAGCGGGGATATCGATGTCCGCGCCGAGGGGGAGCCGCAGACTCGAAGAAACAAGGGATTCACCCATATACCAGCCTCTGAACGTTCCGTTGGGGGTGGCCACGGCGGTTATCCTGTTTTCCCAATAGTTGTCGCTCACATATACACGCTCCCAGTCCACGCCCACATAGCCGTCGCCTTCTGAAAGGAGGGTTATGTCAAGGGAGAGCCCCGGTATAATGCACTTCCATTCGAGCGACATCAGTTTCGCATCATAACAGCGAAGCTTGTCTATGTTCGTGTTCTGTGAAAGATCCAATACGCTTATGTCGGTATTGTTGCAGAACAACCTTGCCAATGCAGGGTTGTTGGAAATGTCCAGCTCGCTTATGTCGGTATTGTTGCAGAACAGATCCGTAAGGTTCTCGCATTTGCTTACGTCAATTGAAGTCAGATGCGTGTTTTCACAGCGAAGTTCCCGCAGCTGCGGATTCCGGCTGACATCGATCTGCGATATCCCGGTATTTCCGCAGAAAAGATACCAGAGATTTTCAAAGGGTGAAACGTCCAGTTCGGTAATGGGGTTTTGATAACAGTGGAACTGGCGCAGTTTCGGGAGATTAGACATTGAAACACTTGACAGCATGTTTTCTTCACACCAGACAAGACGCAGCTCTGCACAGTTGCTTACGCTGAAATTTGTCAGCAGATTCTGCGCGACATTCAACTCATCGAGCAGCGGACAGTCACTTATGCTGACGGCTGTGATGGAGTTTCCCGCGCAGCCAAACGCACGCAGCTTTGAGAAGCCGGAAAGATTCAAGGTTCCGACAAGATTTCTGTTGGGGAAATCATAAGCGCTGAAGAAGATGTATTCGGCATGTATGAATCCCGTTGGTGCTATGTACCAAAAGATGCCTCCCCATGTTTCCGGGTCGTTGGGATCGTATGCGGAGCTCAGCTGCGTGCCGTTCTTTACGCCGGCTGAGTTGGTCTGCTCCATAAAAGCAAGGAGCTGATTGTATTCGTGCTCCACATATCCGTAGGGTGCACGGCTTTCCGCACGTTTGCCGTGTGCGGCGGTTGGGGCGATCATGAGCAGCATCATCGCTGCCAAAATCACTGAGATAATTCTTTTCATCGGTCGTCCTCCTGGGGTATTCTTTTTTATCCTAATGCTTCAAAGTCCCGACATATCGGTGACTTCTCCGCTTAATTTAACGAGGGCGTTTGATTCAATGGATTCTTCTCAAAGGGTTCCCGTTTCTCGCCTGACGGGAAAGCGGCAGTCGTTCTTCCAAAATATCTTCGCATTTTGAAAAGAAGAGGATTCATTTACCTGAATGCAGCTGCGTATTTCAAAACGTTATCCGTCCCTCGTTCCGACAAATATGCTCTTCGACCGTTCGAAAGAGTTCTTTGTCGAAACGGACGTTAGGGACGGACAGCGTAACGGGATCAGAGCTATGGATATTGGAGGAGGGTGCGATTCCAAGAACAGCGTGCTCCTCTCCCGCAGACACTGCGCATTGAAAAATACTGACGAACCGTAGATATTACCTAAACCTTACACTTATTTATCCTGTGCATTTTCTTCTCTGCTGCAAGCTCTCGCTGTCCGCAGATGTAAGAAATCCGGTGTTTTTGTAAAATCGGCTGTTTTCAAGCAACGAACTTCTTCTTTCCTCTTGTAAGAACCACCGGCAGGCTCATATGCGGCCGCAGAGCGTATATTATTTCGCTCGGCTGCATGAGGCGTTCGTGCAATAAGGATAGTCTGCACACAGCTCATGTTATAAGCATAATACAAGATATTCAGATAAATCTTCCCGCTGTTTGTATATACTATACACGATTTGGGTGCCCGAAGTCAATACACACGAATTAATAGTTATGCAGTTTTAATTATATATTATTCGCTTGCGAGTGAGACTTTCGTTACTCTTTCGTTGTAAGGGGAAGTCTTATTCGGTCAACAGTACGGGCAGCGACAGGAGGCAAATCAATCGTCATCGAAAATATCTTTTCTTTTTCGCATTTTTTCTGTAAGGTTCCGCCTTTTCCGCAGTCCAATAGGTAAACAGGGGGAAAATCCCTAAATACCGGGGGTGATTTGTATGGCATACTTCGGGCTTTGTCGGATGAGCTGATCAACCGACAACGGCAAAAAAGGAGTTTTCAGCTTATTTGCCGTCTTAGTATACAGCATATAAGGTGTGTTGAACAAAGAGCTGCATACCGCTGATTGCACTCCGTGCTGCGCGCCCGGACTGCTTTCGCTCCCCGGCCGGGCAAAACGCTCCACAGGACCGTTTTGTTTCCCCGGCTTCGAGTCCCGTTTGACTTAACCAAACACAGAGGCACCCAACGGGTGCCTCTGTGTTTGGTGCCGGTGGTGGGACTCGAACCCACACGGTATTGCTACCAACGGATTTTGAGTCCGTCACGTCTGCCAATTCCATCACACCGGCGAATATGTTCAAATTTTGTACATATATCAGTTTAACACATTTTTTAAACGGATTCAAGAGGGAGAATCACATTATATTAAAAATTTGATTCACTGTTTTCCTGCGGCGGCTGTGCGTCCGTTAAATTGATGCAGGGGTAAAAAAACATTGCCGCAACCGGTCAACGATTGCGGCAATGCAGGCTCTATGCCCTGCACCGATTTTCCGAACGACTTTGCAAAAATGGAGTCAGGATGCAAAGGACAGAAAGGATGATGACAGTCTTTTGTTCGGAAATCGATGCAGGGTTGCTGAAAGGCTGTTACCGTTCGTGCCATGATAACGGCCGTCAGCAGCAAATCAGATAACAGCGCGGAGGATAAGCAGCGCGTCGATAAGCTCAACAACGCCGTTGCCGTTAAAGTCGGCAGCCTCAAGCTGTTCGGGGGTCAGCTCCGCAAGGTCGCTGCAATAACGCATAACGAGCAGAGCATCTGCGGCGGTCACAATGCCGTCGCCGTCAACATCGCCCGCAAGGATTCCGCTTGCGGGTTCATATTGTGCAACAAGGACGGTGTTTGCCGTGATTCCGGTGAAGCTTCCGCTCCAGCCGATGAAATCATAGCCTTCACGCACGGGGTCGGCAGGTGCTTCCGCATCCATGCCGCAGCCGACTGTCTGAACACTGATCGTTGTGCCGTCCCAGTCAACGAAATAAACATTAAAGTAGTTATCGCTTGCGAACACAGCTTCGATCGTGTGGTTTGCAATAACGCAGTCGAAGGTGTATTCATTTGCGGCACCGACTGATTCGCCGTCAACAATGATATCCGCAACATGCCAGCCCTCATTCGGAGTAATCGTGTACGATGCAGAACCGAGAGAATCAACAGTGGTTGTTCCGTCGGGCGATATTGTTCCGCCGAGTCCTGCCGAAGCGGAGATGTCGTAGTTTTCGGCAACAACGTTAATCGTGCAGGTCATCTCCTTAAGGAAGCCGTTCGTAAGCTTCAGCGTGGTGCTGCCGATTTCGTTTGCGGTTATCGTTGCGGAGAAAACATCACCATCGTTCGGGGCAACCGATGCAACTGATTCATCCTCAACGCTCCATGTAAAGTCGAAATCCGTGAACAAATCCCAGATATCGGAATGTGCGCTGACGGTGTAAGTCTCGCCGGGGCGGAGATTTACAACACTGTCGGAAAGCTCGCCGGAGTTGTAGATTCCGGGGCGATCATCGCGCTCGATGCGAATAAACAAGCCGTTGCCCGCATAATCGCTTAGCATGCATTCAAGGAAGAGGAAACTGTTGATGTCGCTCAGATCGTCCGGACCGAGACCGAGCCTTGTCGTTCCGTTCACGGTACCGGGTTCAACGGAATTGTGGAAAACTTTGCTTGAGCTGGCGCCGCTGACATATGCAGCCCTGCCGCAATTCCAGTCCATGTACTGATTCTCGCTGTAGTCAATGACGATAGTGGGAACGTGGTAGTATTCACCCGTGCCGACATAGTCGTCTTCCTCATCGCTCCATTCTTCATATTCCCATTCATAGCTGACCATGGAAACATTCTTGATTGGGCTTTCGGTGTCAATCGTGAGCGGCATCTCCCACTTTTCGGTGCGCTCCCTGCCATTATAAGCCAGTTCCGCACAAAATGCAACAGTAAGTTTTGTGTTGTTGGGCAGGGGGTTGCCTTCAAGGTCGGTATAATCCCAGTCAAACTCCTCGTTATCATAGGCTCCGACGTAAAGTGCCTGACCCGCATTGTCATTATAATACGTCTTCGGCACAAAACCGAGATCCTTGCGGTAGTATTCAACGCCCGTTTCTGCATTCACAACGCTGTAATAAAAATTCTCAACATTGCGGTTCAATCCGATTGCGATCGCATCGATCGCATCGCGGATGCTGTCCCCGTTGGGAGAGATCGCGTTGCGGTTTGCAACATAGCGCATCGTGCCGAGTTCCTCCGTGGGGTAAATGCTGTTGTTCGGCCAAGCCATGCTTGTTCCGAGGCCGATATATTCATCGTAATTTGCATCATAGGTATATACGCCGTTGACAACATGGGTTGCATCGCATTCACCGGTTTCAATTTCGGTGAAATCATAGTAGCTGCTCTGCTCAATTGCGGGCAGGGCAAGCCAGTCGCCGTAGAATGCAAGGAACGGAGCGGAAAGATCAACGCCGTTCTCCTCACCTGCGGTGAGAGTCACGAAACCTTCGACATATATGCCGTTCGGGAAGTACTTTTCGATATAAGCGATGTCTTCCTCGGTGAGCGTAATCGTTACGGAAACTTCGGTTGAACCGCCCGCAGGAACCGTAATCGCGCCGTTGCCCGCAATTTCGGAATTCAGCATGTGCGGGGTCTGAGTCATGAGATAACGGCGGGTGCCGTCCGCATTGATTCGGCCCGTCTCCGCACTTTCCGTCTGAACGGAAGCATCAACAGTATAGGTTTTGTCCGCATCGGTCATGTTCACAACGGTGAAATTAAGGTTGTAAACACCTGTTTTCTGCGGGTCATCGCCGAGTTCAAGCTTTGCCCTGCCGCATTCGGTGGTGATATAGGCACCGGCGGTCATTGCTGCACGGATGTTCTCAAAGCCCGCGCCCTGATAACGGGGGGAATAGGTAAGTCCGTCGGGATTGAGCACCGGAGTTGCGGCACTCATGAGCAGGTTGTTCACAATTTCCGGAAGTTCCGCCGCAGGAATATCGAAATTATTCATCAGATACTGACGAACAAGCAGTGCGCTGCCCGCCGTCATCGGAAAATCGGGATAAGCCTTCGGCGCAAAGCCGAAAGCACGCCGCCGCTGTTTCGATGGATTTGTCGATTCCCTCGGCGTATGTTTGCTCCGCCTGCTTTCTTAATTCGTCGCATATGCTCATAAGCTCCTACCTTCTTATGGGTGTTCATCACCTAATTACCACAGATACGGCTGTAGCTCCGACCTTAAAATGCTCGCCTGTTCCTGAATCTCGCCGAGACGATAGCTGTGGCCGCTTTTTTGCGCGCGACTGAGACACTTTTCGGCAATTACCAGCCTGTCATCTGCCATGTCGGCAAAGCTGCTCTTTGAGTCCTCGTTAAAGGCATACCTTCCTCTTTCCCAAACATTCTGCGCCTTTTGCAGATTCCGAAAAGCCATAATTTCATCGTAAAGCGGGCCCTCGGCCACCCACCTGGCTGCGGATTTTACATCACCGAGGCGGTAATAGCACCTCGCCATAGCCTCGTAATCCCTGCCGTGGGGGATAAATGCATCGAACAGGTACAGACAATATTCCGCATCCTCACAGGAAAGATCGGCAAGGTTATTTTTGTAGACAAGCCGCCTGACAAGGTTATTGTAAATGTCCTCGGTATCGATCCGGTACATCTTCAAAAGTATGGGATAAAGCTCCATACAGCAAATATTAAGCATCGATAAGGACTTTGAGCGTTTAACATAAAACAGGAAGTGCAAACCGTCTCCTTTTTTGAGAGCGTTGACCGCACGGTTCAGGTTTTCGTTATCATAATCAGCGCGAAAGATGGCGGGGTTTTCCGAAACAAAATCCAAAATGAACGTGGAATTATACCGATTCAGCAAACCGTCTGCGGACAAATTTGATGGTGCGGCAGCCGGAGTAGTCGTGGTACGAGCAACGGCTGATGAACGACCTTTTCCATCCGCAAGAGCCCTCGCGCGCCGAGCGTCCTCGACGGTTTTTATGCTTTCGTCATACG
>OQVQ01001235.1_pt1 | contig 10583 bp, 5 predicted proteins | sample 1691491 | NCBI WGS metagenome assembly OQVQ01 (sample SAMN03418252, study PRJEB22391) | human gut metagenome | biome: human-gut; feature: organic feature; material: feces | host: Homo sapiens | place: Tanzania | collected 2013-01
TGAGTGTGGGGCTGCCGCCCTCACCCCGCTTGGGGCTACGCCCCAAACCCCATTTAAAAAATATGTAGTTTTTCGACAGTCTGTTTTTTTGCTTGTTAATATTTTATTTTGCGTATTCTCCTTGTCGGCTTTCCTTTTTTGTGTTAAAATAGAATAAGAATTTTCTTACAATTCGGCAAGAAAGCCGTATCCGCCGAAAAAGCGGAGTAAAATACAAAGGGGTGAGAGTATGAACGGAAAAGTGCGGAGAAATGCCAAAACAGCTTTTGTCTGCGTAATGTTTATAATAATAGTTTCTTTGTTTTTCTATCTTCTTACCGCAGGCACAATGCCGAAATATGTCGATATATCGTCTGCTGACAAGATAGCGGATGTCGATTTGTCAAAGGAGGGTGTCGGTATAGATATATCCTCCGGCGAATATTACACAGGACGGCTGTATACCCCGGACGATTTTGCAAAAGGCGATATATCGCAGGGCGATCCCGATGATAAATACGCCACATTCCGCATAGTACTGCCTCTTGAAAAAGGCGTCACCTACGGACTTTCCGGAGAAACGGCGACCTATGCACAACAGGTTTATATTGACGGAAAACTGCTCAGCGAGGTTGGTAAGGTGTCCGACAATGCCGAAGAATTTGTCCCTGCGACAGACAGATACACGTTATATTTTACCGCACAGGCGGATACTGCGGAGATAATAATCCGTCACGCATGGTTCAATCACAGGACAGGCACGATACAAAAGCTGTGCCTTGCAAAAGCGCCGCTTATATCCGCAAATGACAGGGCGCAGACCGTTAGTGACGGACTTATTGCAGGAACTCTGCTCGCTATGGCTATATTCTTTTTCGGAATGTTCCTTCTCGGAAACAGAAAACGCAGTATGATGTGGTTTTCACTGTCCTGTCTTACTGCGGCTCTGCATTATCTCATATACGAAAGCAAGCAGATAGGCGTACTGTTCCCCTATCTTGACTGGTACACGGAGCATAAGCTCGAATACATCACGAATATACTCTATTTCGTGTTTATATTGCTCTATGCCTTTGCCGCACTCAGATTAAGACCGCATAAGCATTTTGTTGTGACCTCTATATGCTCTGCAGGTGCGATATTGCTGTTCTACATCTTTACGCCGTCAACCGTTTATACGCACTTCACCGTTGTTGCAGGCGCTGTTATGGCAGTTTATCTGATTCTTTCTTCTGCATATATCTGTGTTACGGCGGTAAAACACAGGCTTATGGGCTACATCGACAGCAATATAGTATGCTCTACCGTTGTGCTTACCACAGTAGTTTATTTGATAGAAGGGCTTACCTATTTCACGAAGATATTCTACATCCGCTCCTATGCCACGATATTGTTCGTGTTCTGCAATGCGGTCATGCTTACTATAAATCTTTCCAGAACAGAGCGTCGCCTTGACGAATCGAAACAGCGTGAATCGCAGGTCACTCAAATGAACGAAACGCTTGAAAAGCTCGACAGGCTGAAAACCGATTTTATGCACAATATCGCCCACGAAATGAAAACTCCGCTCACGGTAATGAGCGGATACGCACAGCTTACCGAAAAACAGATAGAAAAGAATGTCGTAAACGATGAAACATTGTCAAATCTTGAAACGATTTCAAGCGAGGCTCAGCGTCTGTCCGATATGGTGACAAAGCTGCTCTCGGTATCTCATAACGAGGTAACGGCAATGGAGCTTAGCAGGTTTGCCGCAAGGGACGTTCTTTCCGATGCGGCGGCGGTTTGCAGACCTATACTTGCAAAGCACGGCAACCGGCTTGTCACAAGGGTTGATAACTGCCCCGATATAATAGCAAACCGTGAAATGCTGCTCCAGGTGCTTATAAATCTGGCTGTGAATTCGGGCAAGCATACCGAGAACGGAACAGTGACATTTTCGGCAGAAAGATCCGCCGACGGTGATAATTTCGCCGTGTTCACAGTATCCGATACCGGAACGGGAATATCCCGTGAGGCGCTTACACACCTGTTTGACAAAGGCTACAGCACGGACGGCGGAAACGGGCTGGGACTTTATATCTGCCGTGATATTATAGAATCGACAGGCGGCAAAATAACCGCAGACAGCAGTGAAAACGGAGCGGTGTTCCGCTTTACCGTACCGTGTGGAAAGGAAGATGCAAAGTGAGTACGATTCTGCTTGTAGAGGACAATCCGCATATAATGAAGATAAACAGTTCGTGTCTTTCTATGGAGGATTACAGCGTTCTTGAGGCGGCAGATGCGGCACAGTGCCGTTATATGCTGTCGAATAACGATGTCGATCTTGTGATACTTGATATAATGCTGCCCGACGGTGACGGAATATCGCTCTGCCGTGAGATAAAGGCAAAGTACGATATTCCGATACTGTTCCTGTCCGCACTCAGCGAAAACGATGATATTATAACGGCGCTTAGAGCAGGCGGCGACGATTATCTGCCGAAGCCCTACGATATACAGGTGCTGATAGCAAGGGTAGAGGCAAGGCTTCGCTCGGTACGGAAAGACAAGCGTTATATCTCGTTCGGAAGGCTCAGACTTGATACGGTTTCAATGGCGGCATATTTTGCCGACAACGACCTGCTCACCACCCAGAAAGAGTTCTCGATTCTGCTTATGCTTGCCCGTAATATCGGCAGTACAGTGCCGAAAGCCGAACTGTACGAAAACGTGTGGGGTCTGCCGTATTCCGACAACGCAAATGCGCTGTTCACGGCGGTTTCACGGCTCAATAAAAAGCTCGATGATAACAAAGCCGATGTGACTATCACCTACGAAAGAGGCAAAGGCTACGTACTTGAAAGCATATAAACTAAACGAAAATCGGTTTTTGCTTGTTTTGCATCCGCACTATCCTCTTCGCCTCGCACCACCACCCTTGCCTTTTAATGAACGATCTGTTGGTTTTGCATCCGCACTATCCCCTTGCTTTGCACCAACACCCTTGCCTCCCTTGTCAAAGGTGAGGTTCTGTTGTTCGGTCAAGCCGAGCCAACTATGGTGGGGATTGCTCCTCTTCCGCACCATCAATGAGATTTTCCGCACTATCCCTCGCTTTTCGTAATGCTAACATCTATATGCACTTATATGCTTTTACATCCGCACTATCACACTCGCTTTTCGTAGGGGAGCGGGCTCGCCCCTCCCGTTGCAACGAACCTTACCATCCCCACAACCATCGCAAAAGAACGATAATCCCTCGCCCCGCATCAACCCTCCCAAAACCGCACATCCCTCGAAAATCGCCACCACCCTCGCCTCCTTAAAAGCACACAAACTAAACAAAAAAACCGCTCCCGTAACACTCCGGGAGCGGTTTTGCATTATCCTTATTTTATCAGTTTGCAACGATGTTTACAAGCTTGCCGGGAACAACTATCTCCTTGCGGATCGTCTTGCCCTCAAGCGACTGTGCGATAGCTTCCTTTGCTGTCTTCAGCAGTTCGTCCTTGTCGGCGGCTGTAGGCACGTTTATACGAGCCTTTATCTTACCGCACAGCTGAACTACTATCTCAACGGTGCTGTCAACGCAGAGCGCCTCGTCGTATGTTACCCACTGCGCTTCGTTCAGTATGCCGTAGCCGAGCGTATTGTACATTTCCTCGGTGATGTGGGGAGCAAAGGGATTCAAGAGTATCAGCAGCGATTTCATCTCGGCATCGTTGATCTTGCCGTTTGCGGTGATCTCGTTGATAAGCGACATCATAGCGGCGATAGCCGTGTTGAATCTCATCTTCTCAATATCTTCGCTGACCTTCTTTATCGTCTTGTGCATTGATGTTCTCAGCTCGTCTGAGTATTCATCGCCACGGACAAGCATATTCTGAAGATTCCATACACGGTCAAGGAAACGCTTACAGCCCTTCATACTGCTGTCGTTCCACGGAGCCGCCTGCTCATAGTCGCCCATAAACAGAACATAAACACGAAGAACGTCTGCGCCGTATACGTCAACAACGTCATTCGGGTCGATTACGTTGCCTCTTGACTTGCTCATCTTTTCGCCGTCCGGACCTAAGATAAGACCCTGTGCGGTACGCTTTGCATAAGGCTCGGAGGTGGGAACTTCGCCTATGTCGTAAAGGAACTTGTGCCAGAAACGTGAGTAGATCATATGACGGGTAACGTGTTCCATACCGCCGTTGTACCAGTCAACAGGAAGCCAGTATTTGAGCGCTTCCTGTGAAGCGAATTCCTTGTCGTTGTTGGGGTCGCAGTAACGCAGGAAGTACCAGCTTGAGCCTGCCCACTGGGGCATTGTATCTGTTTCTCTGCGTGCGTCCTTGCCGCACTTGGGGCATTTGCAGTGTACGAATGAATCTATCTTTGCAAGCGGGCTTTCGCCGTCCTGACCGGGCTGGAAGTTCTCAACGGGAGGAAGCTCCAGAGGCAGTTCCTCATAAGGTACGGGAACAATTCCGCAGTCGGGGCAGTGTACTATCGGGATAGGCTCGCCCCAGTATCTCTGACGGTTGAACGCCCAGTCCTTCATCTTGTACTGTACGCCCTTTTCGCCGCAGCCGAGCTTTGCAAGTACGCCGAGCATCTTTTCAATAGCGTCCTTCTTGTTTGTGATGCCGTTCAGCTCGCCCGAATTCACCATCTCGCCGTCGCTCAAGCTGGTACTTCCTGCGTTACTGCGACCCCAACACCGCCATTATAGCGCCCGTGCCGTATCCCATCATTACATAGTCGGAAATGTATATCGGAATTTCCTTGCCGGTAACGGGGTTTACGCCGGTAAGACCGTCTATCTTTACGCCCGTTTTGTCCTTGACAAGCTGTGTTCTTTCGAATTCGCTCTTCTTGCTGCACTCCGCCTTGTAAGCGTCAAGGTCGGCAATGTTCTTTATGGAATCCCTGTACTTTTCTATTATGGGATGCTCGGGAGCGATAACCATAAAGGTAACGCCGTAGAGCGTGTCGGGACGGGTCGTGTAGATGCGGAGCTTCTCGCCGTTTTCCTTGATGGAGAAGTTGACGAAAGCGCCTGTAGACTTGCCTATCCAGTTCTCCTGCTGGAGCTTTACGTTAGGCAGATAGTCGACCGTTTCAAGTCCCTGTAACAGCTTGTCGGCATATTCGGTGATACGCAGATACCATACCTCCTTGGTCTTCTGCACTATCTCGCTGTGGCAGATGTCGCAGTGACCGCCCTGTGAGTCCTCGTTTGAAAGAACGACCTTACAGCTCGGGCAGTAGTTTACGAGCGTCTTATCCCTGAATACAAGGCCATGCTCGAACATCTTGAGGAATATCCACTGAGTCCACTTGTAATAACGCTCTTCGGTGGTGTCAATGACCCTTGACCAGTCGAACGAGAAGCCGACACGCTTGAGCTGATTGGTAAATTTTACTATGTTGTTATCGGTGACCTTACGGGGATGAACGCCGGTCTTTATGGCGGTGTTCTCGGTGGGCAGACCGTAAGCGTCAAAGCCAATCGGGAACAGTACGTTGTAGCCCTGAAGCCTTCTCTTGCGGCTGACTACCTCAAGGCCCGAATAAGCCTTGATATGACCTACGTGCATACCAGCGCCGGAGGGGTAGGGGAACTCTACGAGAGCGTAGAATTTCGGCTTGGTACTGCCGTTTTCAGCCTTGAATGTCTGATGCTCGTCCCAGTATTTCTGCCACTTACTTTCTATGGCAGAAAAGTCATATTTTTTCTCTTCCATTTTGCGAGTTGTCCTTTCATACGCCCGATATGGCGGTATAATTCAATTTCAACCTTTATTATAATACAAAAAAGGCTGTTCTGTCAAGTAAAGCGGTAACAGTAAATAAGTGTAAAATAAAGGTGAAATATGCCATTCGCAGCGTGATGATTTATGATGAACCGGTTTTTATGTCGGAGTGGGCGTAAACTGTTATGTTATCGGGGGTGACGGCAGATTGACGCAAGAATAACCGAATGATGATTTTTGATGATTTTAGATTTTTCGACAGAGAGGGGGAAACATCGCAAAAAATAGAAAATTATAGGAGGTTTTGGAGGCGGTCAGCTTTGGACAGATAATGCGGTTTGGCTTATCAGTGATAATGTCAAATATATATTATGGCTGTATATCGGATTGCTGATAGTTGGAACGGAAGTGTAACGAAACGAGGGGGAAAATTGCAGAGTGTGGGATAATGGAAATAAAAGGAAGTTGGAAAATGATATTGAGATTGCAATATAACCGTACAAATGATAGTGAAATATAGATATAACTGATTTTGGTATAGTTAGTTATGAATATTGGAGTGTGGAAAATCTCATTGATGGTTGTGGGAATGGAGAGGGTCGGTGTGACGGGAAGAGCAAGCAAGGCAAGTGATAGGTGCTCTTTTGCAAAGATTAGTGGAAACAACAAGGATTGGTGCAACGGGAGGAGCAAGCTCGCTCCCCTACGAAAAGCGAGTGGGATAGTGCGGATGTGAAAGCATATAAGTGCATACAGATGTTGGTATTACGAAAAGCGAGGGATAGTGCGGTTTTGAAAGGGTTGGTGTGGGGCGAAGGGCGGAGGGATTGTGATTGTTTAGAAATTTTTAGGTTAGTGCTTCTATCAATTTCAATCCCCACCGTCACGGCTCGGAATAGTTTCAGAATTGTAAAGGCAGGACTATCTGAATACTGTACAGCAAGCCAAAAAATTATATCAGCCGTGCCACCTCCCCTTTTTCGAGGGCGGGCATGGATGCCCGAAGTTGAACGCCCAAAGGCTTTGCAAGGACGCAAAGCCAACAGAGCGTTCATTTAAAGGCAAGGGTGGTGGTGCAGGGCGAAGGATGGATGTTCTTTCAAAATGGTTGTGGGGATGAAGAGGGTCGATGCAACGGGAGGGGCAAGCCCACTCCCCTACGAAAAGTGGGTGGGATAGTTCAAATGTGAAACCGTACAATTATACATAGAACCTCACCCTACGAAAAGCGAGAGGGATAGTGCGAATGCAAAACAAACAGTGCGTTAAAAAGAAGTGAGTGAGTTGGTGCTTTTCGAGGGATAGTGCGGTTTTGGGAGGGTAAATGTCAGTGCAGTTGTACTGATAAGGTCACGAAAATATTAATTCGTTGTCGGTTAGTATAATGTTTTAAGCGGTGTTGGTGATATGTTTAACGGTGCGGATTTAATAATCGTTTTTTACAGAATGATTATGTTAATTTTGTTGCATAAGTCTTGACGGCTCGTGATAATCCGGGTCATTGATGAGATGAGAATTTACGGTGGAGTTGTTTATGATACAGCCTTTGTTCATAAAGCCTATATCGAGCGAGTAAACGCCTGAGGATGAGCTTGATTTTATATCACTGTTCTTTATAAGCAGAGAGCCTTTTCCTTCTACGCTTCCTATGCCTGCGACAGCGTCGCCTTCAATGTGCACGGTGATGTCCGAGTCGGATATAACGGTGTCGCACGCTGTTTTGCGACAGCCTACGGCCGAGCCGCACTGTGCCTTGAGCAACAGGTCAAGGGTGGAGTTTTTGATATTTATCCTTGACGGAGTGCTGCCGTCAAGTGCCGCCAGAGAGCCTATGCAACCTGCACGTTCTCCGAGCGAGCGGATAAGGAACGTTGTGCCGTCTGCTTTTATATCGGTATATCCGCAAAGAGAGCCGACAGCGAGTGCGTTATCGCCCGAACAGATTATATCTATCGTAGCGTTGCCGGTTTCTATGCCGCAGCTTCCGTCATAGGAGCCTGCGCCGATGCAATCCTTACCGGTGGAGGACATTTTGATATTGCCGCCGAGCAGCTTTATGGGTGTTTCGCAGGGGGAAACGCCGCCGCCGATACATATGCCGTGGTCGCCGTTTGCCCGCAGTTCAACATTTCCGTTAATATCTATCGTAATCTCACCGAAGGTATCGTTATAGCTGCTGCCGATACAGCAACCGTCATTACGGTAGGAGTCAATATAGAGATTGCCGTTGCCGGTTATAAGAAGCTTTGATGAGTCGGGAACGGATATTCCGTCATAGCTGAGCGAATCGGTTCCTTTAATTTCAAGCGTGGTGTCGGAATTTTTGCCAAGACGTATGCACTGACGCAGAGCGCCTTTTATGTTGGCGTTTTCGAGTATTATGTGTGCTTTTGAGCCTTCTGCGGTCTTGATAACAAACGACATAACATCACAGCCGTTTGTCGTAAGATGCACTGTAGCGTTTTCTACAATTACGCCGGTATATCTGTCTGACAGCAGTTTTTCTATATCGAGATGCTCCTCGCAACCATCGTGGACGATGTAATCACGAGCCTTTTTTATTTCGGGGCGGCACATATTGAGCATACGCATCTGCTCGGCGACAGCATCGGGTATATTGGGAACGATCTCCTTCTGCGGCTTTGCGGTATAGAATCCCTGAATGAAATCTACTCCTCTGCGTATGGTGACGCTCATTTCGTCATAGGTTTCGACACCCTCCGCAAGCACCTTTATATTGTTCAGCCTTGCGAAATCAATGATGCCTGTGAGGAAGTGCTGTTTCTTTACATTTGTGTTGATGTCGGTTATAAGGGAGCGGTCTACTTTGATGACATCGGGCTGAAGGCTCAGCACAGCGGCAGTGTTGGAGTATCCGCTTCCGTAATCGTCAATGGCTATCATACAGCCCTTTGACTTGAAAAGGTAACGCAGGTTTGCTATCTTGTCGCCTGTAAGGTCTGCCTGTTCTGTAAACTCGATAACAATCTGCGGCATGATATTTTCGTATTTTTCGCAGAGCCTGTTGAAATCGTACTCCGTAATCATACTATCGGGTATTGAGTTTATGAATATCTTCTTTTCGCCGAAACGGGCACGGTTTGCGGAGATTATCTCCAGAACGTTTTCGAATGTGAGCCGTTCAATATCATAAAGCCTGCCGTGTTCTCTTGCTATCCTGAGCACCTCGAGAGGTGACGAATTTTTCGGCCGCATAAGCGCCTCATAAGCACAAACGGAGCCGTCAACGGTAGACACTATCGGCTGGAAGCAGTAGCTGAAATCGTTCTCGTCGATAAGTCCTGTCAGGAGCTTTGAATCCGAATAGCTGTTGCATTCGGCTACATATTCCTCCGCTGAGAACTCTCTTTTTATACTGCCGAGCGCCTTTGCTCTGAAAAGGGCAAAATCGGCATAGTTTATCATCATATCTATAGTAGCCGCCTGCGAGGGATACCAGCAGTAGCCTGCGGTTATCGTATACGCTTCGCTCCGTGTTTCGATGGTGTTGCCGAATTCATCGGTCAGCTTGCAACGTGCAACGGCATCGTACATCTTTTTCATAATGTCGGAAATTTCCGACTTTGTCATCTGTCTGAAAAATACGAAAAAATCCTTATAGCTTTTCACGCCGATTATAACGTTATCGGAAGCAAAGCGTTTTATCGCATTTGCCGCAGTTGCAACGCACAGTGCGGTTTTATCGTAGTTCAGCTCGCTGTCTACACGTTCTATGCCGTTGATGTGTATTGCCGCCATACAGCACCGGGCGGTGCCGCTGATCTCCGAGAGCATACTGCGTACACGTCTGATGAAGTAGTCACGGGTATACATACCTGTGAGCATATCATATTCCTTAGCGTTATCCTTGTGTGAACGGGCCTCCATTATCTGTGTTACGTCCTGAACAAAGCCGAGCATATAATCCGTGTCATATACGATCTTGATTTTTATATAGCTTGTTTCGCCGCCTGCGGTATACATATATATGTTCTTGCAGCCTTCTATCTGATTTTCGTTAAGGCTGTCAAGCAGAGCGTAGAAGCTGTCCTTGCTCATATTATCGCCTTCTATATGGAGCATAGAGGCAACGTTTTTATCGTAATATGCCTTATTCGAATCGTGCGGCAGTTTGAAAACACCTATAGTGGGGAAGTTGTCGAGAAATATATTCCAGTCGTGTCGGCTGTTTCCGTCTTTATCAAAAAAGCTCATATAAAGTCCTCCGGATTACACAGATTACCAAATCTATTATACAAGTTTTTACCACAAAAGTCAATCTGATTTAAACAAAATGCACAAAATAAACAAATTATTAGGTCGATTTTATACATTTTGAGAATGGAAAAGCCGTGCGGGCGTTACAGCGGTTTTGCTTTCAGACAGTAAAAATCTTTTTTCTTACAATTTTGCAAGTTAGCGAAATAAGGAAATAATTTGCTGTATAATCATAGTATGAAGAACTGTCGGTTTAACTGCTTATTATGGCGGTTATAGCGGCAATCTGAGGAAGGGTGGTATTTATATGGCATTTATGAAGAAGAAAACAAAGCAACGATGCAAAACCATCCTGTCGTTATTCTTTGCGCTGACGCTGATAATGTCGGCGGTCACCTTTGCGGTATCCGCCGCAGAAGCGGCGGCGCTGTCGGTACAGCTGAAAACCGACAAGGAAGAATATACGGCGGATGAGGATATAGCATTAACGCTTGAGATCAAAAACGGCAGTACGGGCAGGCTTGTCGATATTGCTTACGATATTACGGCACCGGACGGCTATGAGCTTAAAAGCGGAAGTGCAAGCGGCGGTGAAACGGAGCTTTTAGCAGGTGGAACGCTGAAGTTTGACAGCGTGTATTCTGCGGCAGAAGC
>OQVQ01001239.1_pt1 | contig 10568 bp, 6 predicted proteins | sample 1691491 | NCBI WGS metagenome assembly OQVQ01 (sample SAMN03418252, study PRJEB22391) | human gut metagenome | biome: human-gut; feature: organic feature; material: feces | host: Homo sapiens | place: Tanzania | collected 2013-01
TGTCAACACTCCTGACTCTAGTACTGCTCAACAAGAAAATCGCAGAAAGCACCTTTCATCTTTTGCATGAAAGGAAAAGACTATGGTTCGCCACCTTGCTGCTCTCGATGGTTTGCTACGCCTTACCTTATGTGAACAGTATGTCCCTGTTCCTCCTTACTGTCAGCGTGGCAGCTGTCTTTTATCCATCTGGAAAAGTGCTCAGGATGAAGAGCCATCCTGAGGCCATCAACAACCCGAAAGAACTGCTCGCGCAGATTATCAAAAATTACTATTAGATGCCACTTACAACTGGCACAATACAATATCCACTTGCTCTACATTCCACATTCAAAAAAGACTCAAATGACTCACAATTCAAATCATCACACACCCGAGGCTGATAAGTCTAAAGGTGTTGATCGCTCATTGCTGGAGTTTCTGAAGCCGAAAGCGGAGGAACGTTACAGCAAGCTGGAGGCATACTGTGACTTGCTTTCGAAAGCTTCGTCAGGAGCATATCAAGCACATGGTACTGAAGGAACACTACAGTTGCTACCAGGTCAGTTTATTGCCTCCATTTCCGAACTTGCCCGTCAGTGGCAATGGCAGCGTGCAACAGTGCGCCAATTTGTTTCAGGACTAACGAACCTTGGTCAACTTTCCGTAGAGCCATACTCCAAGAGTTTCATCTTCTCTGTGATTTTGGAGCAACGTCTCTCTCTTCTTATCGAGAGTCCAGATGACATCCTGGACTTCTGCGCCATGCAGTTTGTCCGCTTCATCAAAGGCAGAGCCACTGCTGAAGAAGTTGCGGATTCTTACAGCCGTTATTACGACTTGAAGATGAACATGGCCAAACAAGAAGGATATGGAGGCATTCCTGCCAGGCGTGTACTCAACCAACAAACTTTGGTGTTCGATTCACTGGCAGTTTCCATTCTCCGTATTCTCGATATAGAAAAGGAACTGCCTGAAGAACTTTCAGATTCTGTTAACCTGCTCTTCGGAAAAGATCATGTCTGGGACTGGCACAAAGTGATAGACTCTCTTGGCATTCTGGCTAAAGCCATCAGTGGCAACACTAAGCCGAGTTATATGGACGAAGTGGCAACCCGATACTCAAAAGCAGAAATAGTTCTCTTAGATTGCATCTTCGAGCACTACATCTCAGATGTCGGTTCCAACTATTACGAGAATCCTCCTCGTCCTTCTACGAAACCCAAGGAGGAAGCCGAAGAGGTATCACCTACGGTATCTTCCTCTACTGAACTCCAATAGTATCAATTCTCCTTATTCCATGCCACGCACGCAGATTGCGATTAGAACGCTCATCTACGCTTCGCTGAATGATTTCAAGCAACGTGAGGCAGCGTGCTTGCACGTGCCACTTTTTTTCAGTCTTGGGAAGCCTAATACCCCGACCTACAAAAGTAGTCGGGAGGGCTGACCAGATAAACAGCAAGCAGGGTCAGATTTCCTTGTGTTTCCAAGACTGAAAAAGGCTCATGGAGTAAGGGCATTAGCAAAGAAAAACGATATGGGAACATCATCAAAACAGGTCATGGACATCAAGGTTACCAAAGGTCTTGCTTCGGTAGGCAACGAGGAGTTGAGAGACTGGACGGAGAAGGGATGGAACCAGGCCATGCGTGAAGGCAACTACGACCGTAGCCGTGAGCATCTCAACTTCGAGATCCGTCAAGGTGGCATTGTCGTCCCGATAGACAAGAGCCGTCCGCTAACAAGGCGCATGGCAGAAATTCTCGCCTCACGTGGCATCAAAGACCCTAACGAAGGACTGGCAGAGCCACGTTTCCGAACCGTGGTGAATTTCATCTTCGGCGGTTCAACGGAGCGCATGCGAGAGCTTGCCTTTGGCAATCAAGAGGTAGATTTTGAAAGTAAAGGTGGCAACGAGCATATCCAGCGAATGCCCGAAATAGAAAAGTGGGCACAGGACATCTACCGCTTTGTGACAGATAAATATGGAGAGGAAAACATCGTCTCCTTCATCGTCCACTGCGATGAGAAGAATCCGCACGTCCACTGTGCGCTTCTGCCTATTGATAAGGATAAGAAGTTTGCCTTTAAGAAAATCTTCCATGGTCAGAACCGCATAGATTACAAGAACTATCTTCTTGCCCTGCACGACGAGCTTGCCAAGGTCAATGAGAAATGGGGACTCACGAGAGGGGTGTCGATAGCAGAGACAGGAGCACGTCACCGTTCTACGGAAGAGTATCGACGATGGCTTGCCAACGAGTGCGTGACGCTCGAAGCCCAGATGCTGAACACCCGGAAAGCCCTCGAAGATCTGAACGTGGAACTCTCCATCGCCCAGAAGAAGCAGAAATCATTCACCTCTATGATAGAGAATCTAAAGGCTGAAATCGACCGCCTGGAAGCAGAACTCAAACCGCTGAGAGCCTTGCAAGCCAACAGTGACAACATCAGTGCCGACATCGCCCGTAAGATTCAGAGCCTTGAACAGCAGAAGGCTATGGTGGAAGATAAACTGGCAGACAAGGAGAAGAAACTTTCTGAGACCAACCAGTTGCTTGACACCCTCCGCAAGGACAAGGAAGAGATAGAGAAGCAGGCCAGTGAACTGGAAGACAAAGCCAACCAGTCTGAACTTTCCTGGGCTCACAACATGAGCTACCATCTCAATGGAGTAATGCTCGACACCATGGCACATGAGTTTGCCATTCGCTTCCCGAATCTTCCCGACAGCGTGAAACTCGACTTTGACGGCACGCTTCTCTGTCAGTTGGCAGAAGACGGAAACCATGTCATCAAAGTAGCCTTGAACCTCGTGTGCGGTTTCGTGGATGATGCCACGACCATCGCACAGACGCATGGAAGTGGAGACGGCAGCCCAGGCTCAGGTTGGGGCAAGCGACCGGATGAAGACGATAGGGAGTGGGCAAGAAGATGCCTAGCAATGGCACGCAAGATGTGCGCTCCGTCCGTCGGAAGAAGAAAGAAGATGTAACACCATGTTCATTTGTTTACGCAAGTAATCAATCATCAAAGACAACAACATGAGAAAGAAAATATTATCAATAGCAATGATGTGCCTGGCTGCAATGACAGCTTCGGCACAAACTGCCGGACAGAGTTCTGACAGTCTTTATATCCAGAAATCATACAGTCAGGAGCAGATGCTCATGCCTGTGAATCCTACATATCTCAAGCATGTAAGCGAAGCAGCCAACTGGGGTAGAAATTGGTTTATAGAAGCAAAGGGCGGGGCTTCAGCTTTTCTTGGGACGCCCATTGGTTGCGGTGACGTGTTCGACCGTGTTACTCCTCTCTTACAGATAGGAGTCGGCAAATGGTTCACGCCCGCAATCGGTGGACGAATAGGATTTCAGGGATTCTGCTTCAAGAATGCAGAGTTCCATACGATGAAGTATCAGTTTGTCCATGCAGACTTTCTGTACAACATCACCTCTGGCATCCGTCAGAACGAAAGCGGAATCCCTCTTTGGGATGTGATTCCCTTCGTAGGTGTCGGCATGATTCATAATTCCGACTGGATCACCAACTGTACCTGTCAGGGCGGTTCAAGTGGCAGCCATCCGTTTGCCTTTACCTATGGAGTGGAAGCTCGTTACCGCATCAGCGACCGAGTTCATATAATAGGTGAAGTAAGTGGAATGCTTACAGCAAAGAACTTTGACGGCATCGGCAACTCCACGAAATTTGGGGACAATATGATTTCCATATCTGCAGGTCTGTCGTTTACCATAGGCAAGACAGGTTGGAAGCGTGCCGTTGATGCAACTCCATATATCGAGCAAAATACCTACCTTAAAGAGTACTTAGCTTATATGAATGACATGAATGCTCATTTGGAAAAGCGACTTGCAGGAAATAGCGATGGTAAGACCGTCTATCCTAAAAATAGCTATAGTGGTCTGAACTCACTCCGTGCTCGTCTCTCGATGTCTGGCAATGGTGGAGTAAGCGACCGTGATGCCGTTGATGGAGAAAATTGCAATGCATTAGGCAACATCAATGGCAATCGCCCAGACTCCCTTACACATTCTGACCACTTGAAAGTGTGTGTTGGTGTGCCTGTGTATTTCTTCTTCAAACTTAACTCTGACAAACTGGTTGATGAGTCACAACTTGTTAACCTTGACGACATAGCCAAGATTGCAAAAGAGGAAAATCTGAAGATAAAAATATCTGGTGCCGCAGACAGTGCCACTGGAACCCAATCTGGCAACCATGATTTGGGTAAACGACGTGCCAAGTTTATAGCCAAAACTCTCATCAAGCGAGGTGTTGATAAATGCCAGATTCAAGCCTATAACTATGGCGGTATAGACAAATACGAAGCTAATGAGGCAAACCGATTTACTATGGTTATTCTATTAGAGTAAGGTGGAAAGCGTGTACTTGAATACATGTACAAATATATACATATAAACAGTAAAGTTATTTTGAAGGAGTTATAGCACTAAAACTCTTTTTTCATACTTTGGGGAGTTTGCTCGTGACGAGTAAGCTCCTTTTTTGTGGCACACAAAAAAGACAGCCAACATAGTGACTGTCTTTAATTGAATGGGATAATTTATCGTCCTCGATGGTAGTGCTGCTCTTCTTCCTGAGCAACAACCTCTTTTTTCCCCATTTGTTTGGCAACTTCCTTCACGTCGTCTGTAGCATCCTCGGGGAGACCATAGCGGATGATGTTATCCTTGATTTCCTCAGCGCTTACCTTGCGCATCACATCGTATGTACCTCCTACTGTTGGATTATATACTACAGCATAATGTTCATCCTCTATAAGAAGGTCATCGCCACGGTATTTAGTTGATGAGAGATTGATTTTGGACAAATCAGGAGCATCACCCTGGTCATATTCCTTTGCCTCGGTGAGGAGTGCATTGTAATCGCCATCTTTTTTGAACTTGTCGAGACGGTCTGTAGCATCGGTAGTCTGGAGATACGCCACTGAAGCGTAATACATCGTTGGAGCTTTCTCGTGCTTCTGCTCAGCCTCTTGACTTTGCTCCTGGTCTATTTTCAGCTGCATGGCATCAATACGTTGAGTGATCATGTGTGAAGCCTTCTTAACATCTGTAAGTGTAGTTTTGATGAACTCCGGTGACTCTTTCAAGCTATCCAACCAACTTTTGAGGTAACTGGCACTGTCTTCCTTCAAATGCTTGATCATGCCGTAACGCTGGGCAACCAAAGCTGCACTAAGTTCCGCTACAAGTTCCTCACGAGCATATTCTGCACTTCCGAATGATGCAGGTTTTAGTCTTGCTAACTGGTCTTCTGCGCCCGTAGAATGAGCCATTTCATGCCCAAGATTGGTGTAGAATGACTCTCCATCCTTGAACTGCCGTTTTTCAGGAATGACAATCTCTTTCTTAGATATGCTATAATAGGCATTATCGCCATAGACAGGCTTGATAGGACAAATCCATCCGTTTTCCTTGATCATCTTATCCATTGCAGGGAATGAGAAGTCATCTCCATGTTGCATAGGACGCTTCAGCCCTGCTGCTTCCTTCAGTTTCTTATAGAGTTCGGGGCGAGCCTCTTGCAGATTGGTTTGTGCGACATTGAAGACGTTGTAAACCTGCAATTTAGGATATACGTTATAATTCCTACGTTGTTCCTCAGTCATCTGTTTGTAGTCATCGTATTTGATACGCTCCTTCGTCTCTTTGTCAACGATGGTAAAGGTTGTGATGAAAACAGGGAAACTCTTCTCTCCTTTAAGGATTGTCACTTGTGGAAGAGCCTCGCCATTGTTGTCCTTGACCTGCTGCTTACTGCCTTGTTTGTTCTTGGTAAAGTTCAAGCCAGCTACTCTGTCGAAGGTGCAGAACACAGGCAATTTATATCCCTGTTTCTCACAGTGCATCATGAGCATCAGAGCGTTCATACCATTGTATTCACGTCCTGACAGATTCTTCGGCCATGATAAGGAGCCTTCGGTGAACCAAGGTTTCTTCCAGTCGTTCTGCAAGGTGTTGATCTTCTCAATCATCATCTCGGCAAACTTGTCCAAAGCCCGGTCTTCACTGCTACGGCCATCAGTATTATATTTCTTGTAATCAGCCATAATCATTCATTATTGGTTGGTGGATGCAGCTTTCTTCTCCCATGGAGCAAGCTCGGTGATACGGCAAGTAAGGTCGAGGCGGTCGTTGTAGGCTCCAACCTGCAAATCACCCTTAGCATTGATACCTGCCTTAGCCTGTACCCAGTCTGCCTTTGGTGTGTCGAATTGCATAAAACGAACCCAAGTATAGGAATAGTTTTCTCCGTCTTTTTCGCTACTATATGCAGAGAACATGATGTATGGCTTGCCCTTCTTGTCAGTTTTTACTTCGACTTGCTTGCCGATGGTTCCTCGGAACTCGATACTACCAGTAATGGCATCTTGGTTTCCTGCATTGGAGCTGTTTACTCCCGAAGCTGAGAGATTAAGATAAAGCACATCTCCCTTCTTGTGGAATTGCAGAACTCCTGCCACCTCGACACGAGAACCTATAGGATAGTTAACCGGTTCTGCTTGATTATTACCATCCTTGGCCACGCTGATTTCTATAGTCTTGTTTATACCGGTCTTGGCTTTAACCACTACACTGATTCCAAAAGAGATAAACTGCTTGCCTTCCTTGTTGGCACGCATCTGCGCCTGGCGAGATATTGTACCACATACAGTTACATTACATTTGATCATAATAAACGCATTTATTGTTTTACTTCTTTATTTGATTTGAACTGATTCTTGTCTGTCTTGCTGATAGTCCATTGCTTTTTGATAGTTCTGGGACATCTGCTGCGAAACCACAGCTGTTTGTATGATAGAAGCAACACCTCTTCGCTTGTCATCATCATTCAGACTGGCACTGCCAAGCGTCTGCTGAAGCTTTGCCAATTCTGCATTGGTGAGTTCCCTTGTAAACTTTATGGTTCCGTTATCTACGTGGAGATAAGGCTTACCATCCTGAATGTTCACGGAACAAGCTTTATAAGAGGGAAGGAGCGACGAGAGGTCGATTGTTTTGCTTACAACCGCATCTGTCACTTGCTGCATCTTCTCTTCCTCGCTCTTGTTGTCTATCTGCATAGCAAGAACCATAAGGGACGAGAACATGGTCATTGCCATTTCTATAATGGGGTCACCACTTGGTATACTCACACCACTATCCTCAGATGAAAGGAGTTTCTTCATCCAGTCTTCCGGACTTTGTTGTACTTCTGGCTTTTCGGTGGTTGGATTGCTCACTTTGTATTGAGCAGTGAGGTCTTTGCCATTGTGTAGTGTCTGCAAATGTATATTGCCTTTCTGTGAGATTTCTGCAAGATAAGCAGCAGGGTCAATGTCTCGTGCAGTACCGTCTGTAGAGACGCTTTTCACTCCAAAATGCAGATGCTCTCCTGTGGTTCTGGTGCCAGTGTTTCCAGTAACACCCAACCGCTGACCAGCGTTAACATTGTCACCAACCTTGACCGCAATACTACTCAGGTGCATGTAAGTGCATTGGTACTTGCTGCCATCATTTCTGTTGTACTCAACGGTAACGGAAAGACCGCCAGCAGTATTTGGATTGTTGTTGACTTTTGTAATCTTGCCTTTGTCTTCCGTTGCCAGAACATCGTCATGTCTGGCTCGTATATCAATGCCTTTGTGCATTTGTGTAACACCTGGATTGATGGGGTCTTTTCTTGTTCCGAATGGTGAGGTGACAAGCATGAACTCGTTGCGTTTCAAAGGGTAAGAGTATTTCAGCTCATCTGAAGCTTTTGGTACGGTTACAGAGCCATTCTTATCTGTCTTGTGACGAGGGTTTGTTTCAGTACCAAAGTTTTTGCCTTGTGCTTTCATATCCTGCATGACCATCTGGTCATACTTCTGCAGGTTGTTTTTCTCGATGATGCTTTGAAGACTTGAAGCGTACTTCTTGTTTGAGGCATAGCCAGAGTTCTGCAGTCCATTAGTCCATCCTCTGTAGTCATCTGGAGATAGCTTGAAGAGTGAGCTATATCTCTTGTTGCCTTTTAGAAACTGGGAGTGGTGCTCGTATGAGTCACCAACGGAAGCATATTGACAGAACTTCTCGTTGGGGCGGTCGTCTGTATATACGAGGTACTTGCCTCCATTCTGAATCCAACCGGAAGTAGCCTTGATGCCGAAATGGTTGTTTCCCTTTCTGGATAACTCGCTCTGTCCGCTTGCACTCTCACAGATGCCTTGTGCAAGGGTAACAGAAGCAGGTATGCCATATCTGCGCATCTGCTCCATGGCATACTCTGCATATTGTTCTACATATTCTTGATTTTTTGACATGATGGTTACATGTTATCTATGCATTCCTGATGAATTTTTCTGTTCTTGGAGAGGCTTATCTTCCCTTGAGGGAGATATTTCCTCTTTGTTGCGCTTGGGTGATTCCAACTGATCGCAGATGGCAACACGTTCACCTTCACGGATGAGTTTTGGCAAATAGGTGTCAAGAGCGTGGTGTGGGAACCCTGCCATGGCCAGAGGCTTGCCGTCCGCATCCTTGGAACGAGAACTCCTTGTTAGTGTAATACCTAATATCTTTGATGCTTTTTCGGCATCTTGACAATAGGTTTCATAGAAATCGCCACAACGGAAGAGCAATACTGCATTGGGATGTTTGGCTTTGAGGTCATAGAATTGTTTTAACATCGGACTTATGGCGACCGCTGCAGCTGCCTTTGTATCGGCTTTAGCCTTCTCTTCCTTTGCCTTTTCTTCCTTCTGCTTCTGTTCTTTCTTTTCTGGAGTTTCCTCTTTCTGTTCCTCCACGGCCTTGTCTTCCTCTTGTTGAGCTGTATTCTGCTTGACTTCATAACTCTGGGCTTCCTGCTCCGATTTTTCGGTGCCTACGGCTACCGCATTAGTACGATCTTTACGTAGAACATCAGCAAAAAGACTGGCAGCAAGGTGTTTCTTGTAGTCCTGCATATTCTCTGCAAGCCACATGCGTTGCCACTGGGATGGTGAAATCTCACGAGGTTTGAGTTTTTCGCCATTCACTGTAGGCATACAGAGGATGACACTTGGCTGATTCTCCGTCTCTTTGGTCTTAAAGATGTTAACACGCTGGATTTTCTCAACTTCTTCGGCAGGAACGTTGCTCTTGAAGAGGTCAACCTTCATTTCTGGCTTATTGGAAGCTTCCATGTAGTATTTCTGTGCCATGTCTTGGCGCATAGTGTCAGACACTTCTTCGTCGCCTTGCTTGACTGTGGTGAAAAACAGATTGACATCTGCCTTGTCGGGATATACGCAGAATGCTCTCTCGTTCTCAGGTTTCAAGTAGAGTGCCCACTTGCCATCATCGTCACGCAACATGAGTATCTTGTCGAAGTCCACGGCTCCTGAACGTCTCACTGCATCTGAAACATCGAGGAGTGTGATAGTTTCGAGACTCCATTTGTTGAGTCGGGCTACAGATACTGCCTTTCCGTCAAAGAAACTATCATCTGGTCGGTAGCCCATGGAACCATCGACATTGTAGAATGTGACGGTATCATAGCCTTCTTTCTGCAAAGCGTGCTCGATACGGTCTTTTCTCATACCAGGAATGTCGCTGTCAAAGCCTAAAGACGCACCTTCGGGAAGTACAACATCTGCCATTTTACCATCTGCGTCCTTTACAACGACAAACTCTTTTGTGGACTTGTTGGGAAGATTTCTGATTTCGTCAGCTACATAGTAATGCTTGGGCAGGATGCTCTTAATAGCATCTACTTGACTCTTGGCAGTCTTGCTGTTCTGTTCTATCTTTTCGCCGCGTTCTGCCTTATGAAGCATATCGACGGCATTGTTGACATCTCTCTCCAGTATATCAATGAGACAAGGGTTCTCTTTCAGTTCTCTTGCCCAATAGTCTGTCATCACCATGCTTTCTGGTGAGAGTTTGGCTGAAATGCCCAATTCCTGAAGTTTTACAGCGGTGGCTACTTCTGTAATCAAACGTTCTTGCTTGATGGCATCTTCGGTTGATGCTTTTCCATTCTTTATTACCATGCCTTCACGAGCCAGTCGCTGACCATGGCCAGTGGCAGTGATAAGTAGCGATACGGCATCACGGGCATAATCCTCATAGTGTTCGTAGGATGATGCTTTTGGCAAGAATACAATGTCTTTCTTGCTGTCGTAATGTGCTACACCAGTGGAGTCGCTGCGTATTTCGACCATGTTCTCACGTGCTTTGTCCAAAAGGTTTTCTACGCCTTGGCGAATGGAGGTGGAGGCAGACTCGACATCATTGCGGTCGCTTAGTCTGCCATGTTCCTGGACTGTGGTTTCATAAGCGGTCTTGTCAACCATAGGCAAGGTCGTCTGCTCGATGTTGAATAGGGCTCTTACTTCACGGCTTCTGATGCCTTTGTAGTCGGCTTGCTTGTCTGACGGGAGTGTCTGGTAGTCGGCACGGCTGATTTTGTCTTCTGGGTTGTGTTTATTGACATATTCGTTCCAGTTGTACCAGAGGAATGGTACTCCTTTCTCTTTTGATTGAACAGACTCTCCACGTTTCTTCGCTTCCGAAAAGAGCGTGTATTGGTTGGTC
>OQVQ01001240.1_pt1 | contig 10562 bp, 9 predicted proteins | sample 1691491 | NCBI WGS metagenome assembly OQVQ01 (sample SAMN03418252, study PRJEB22391) | human gut metagenome | biome: human-gut; feature: organic feature; material: feces | host: Homo sapiens | place: Tanzania | collected 2013-01
ACCGACTTACTTCTTGGATTTACATTGCTGCAATATACTATTGCGACGCATATTCTTACCTTCCTTTCCATAAAAAATTCAAAACTCCTTATACAGTGGACAAATATTCGCAAAAATTAAATGAACGAAAAATATTGACAGTTTTGAGAAGAAATAGTATCATTATTGTTAACTGTTCGGCAGAATATATATAAAAGAACAGAATTTGTTTTTTATGAAGGGAAAGAAAACTATGAAAATGACAAACTTCAGATGGAAGGTAGCGTGGCTGATCTTTGCTATCAGCTTTGTATCCTACATGGACCGCGTTAACCTTTCTGTTGCAACACCCGTAATCATGAAGGAATTTGGCTTTACTAAAATTGATATGGGCCTCATTCAATCCTTCTTCTTCGCCGGTTATGCTTTAATGCAGGTTCCAGGTGGTATAGTTGCTGAAAAATTCGGCCATCGCTTTACCGGTTCTATTGCCTGCGCATGGTGGTCTGTTTTTACTGCTTTAACCGCTATAGCAAGCGGTAAGTATACCTTTGCAATTGTACGTTTGATGTTTGGCCTGGGCGAAGCACCGATTTATCCTGCGTTCGCTATGGCGGAACACAAATGGTTTAATAAAGACGAAAAGGGCAAGGCAAGCTCCTTTATTCTTAACGGCTGCTTTTTTGGTCCTGTAGTTGGTCCTGCTGTTGTAGTATGGCTGATGACAACCTTTGGCTGGCATCATGTATTCCTCAGCTTCGGTGTAGTTGGTCTGCTCTTGGCTTGGGCATGGCATAAATATGTTACTGATGATCCTAAGGACAGTCCTTACGTTAATGAAGCAGAGTTGGCTCACATCAACGAAGGCCGTGTGGAAGCAACCGGTGAAAAACAGATTGCTCCGTGGGGCAAGCTGTTGCGTTCTACCCAATTCTGGGCTTTGGGCATTCAGTTTCTGATTACCGACTACATTATGTACGTATTCTTGGCATGGCTGCCGATGTACCTCATGGAGGTGCACAAATTCTCCTTAGCTAAAATGGGTATTTGGGCTGCTGCTCCATGGATTTCTCTGATGGCTGTGGTTACTCTTTGCGGTCACTATTCCGATAAACTGCTGCGCAGCGGCATGTCTCAGAACATGGTTAAGACTGCAACCGGTGCAGCAGGTATTCTTCTTTGTGCCGGTGCACTGTACATTTCTACCCGTACAGCCGATCCAATGATGAATGTTCTCTGGCTTTCCGTATCCTTAGGTTCTCTCGGTCTGACCATGAGTGCTTCCTGGTCCAGTGTAATCACTATGGGCGGCAAATTTGCCGGTTCCGTATCCGGTTGGATGAACTTCTGGGGCAATATCGGCGGCGTACTGGCACCTACTGTTACCGCCTGGTTTGCAACCAACTATGGCTGGCAGGCTGCTTTGGCAGCAACTGCTGTAACCGGTATCTGCGGTGCTATTGCCTGGTTCTTTGTAAAGCCTGATAAAGCTATTGTCTAAATAACAAGATATAAGCTGCAACGCTTTTAAGACAGACACCTCGACATACTTTAAGTGTGTTGGCGGTGTCTGTTTTTGATTATGCTATTTTCTTATACTGGACAAATAGCGCGATATGCTGTATAATATCCTAGAAGTTCATAACAGACAGTTCGTAACCATCCTGTCTATAAATAAAACTACGGGCGATGTACTGGCGCCGGCCGGTATTTTTTATGTATGCAAGGATTTCGTCTGTAGATGACGGAATCCTTTTATATTTTGTGGACTTTGCCCGCTCATTATTTGGGAGGAAAAATGAAGGTTTTAGTATTATTAAGCGGTGGCGTAGACAGCTCAACTTGTCTGGCACTGGCAAAAGAAAAATACGGCGATAATGTTCTGGCCTTGTCGATGTCCTATGGTCAGAAGCATGCCAAGGAGCTTGCAGCAGCGCAGGCTATTGCCGATTATTATCATGTAGAGCTGCTGCATATGGATTTGTCGAAGATTTTCGCTCACAGCAAATGCTCTCTGCTGCAGGGCTCGGAGGAAAGTGTTCCGCATGCATCCTATGCAGAGCAGCTGAAGGAAAGCAAGGGTGAGCCTGTAAGCACCTATGTGCCGTTCCGCAATGGTTTGTTCCTGTCTGCTGCGGCAAGCATTGCCTTGGAATATGAATGCAATGAGATTTACTACGGTCCCCATGCCGATGATGCTGCAGGCAACGCTTATCCTGATTGCAGCGTCGAATTTAACGAGTCGATGAATTTGGCAGTATATCTGGGAAGCGGACGCAAGGTGCGTCTGGTTGCTCCCTTTGTTGACAAAACAAAGAAGGATATTGTTGCCGAGGGCTTGCGTCTGGGCGTTCCCTATGAGCTGACCTGGAGCTGTTATGACGGTGGCGAAAAGCCCTGTCACAAGTGCGGCACCTGTATTGACCGTGAGGCAGCATTTGTTGCCAACGGTGTTGTTGATCCCTTAGCAGAGGCTTGAAGGAGGTAAGGATAATGAAGAGTTTAAGTAACCAAAAATTAGTATTTTCCGCATTATGCATTGCTTTATATATTGTTGTGATGATTTGCACCCAAAGCTTTGCCTTTGGTCAGTATCAGATTCGTATTGCTACCGCGCTGTATGGCTTGAGCGCTATTTTTCCGTTTTTGATTTTACCGTTTGGCTTGGCAAATGTTGTCAGCAACACGGTGATGGGCGGTCTTGGTCTGCCTGATATTATCGGTGGCTTCATTGTCGGTATCGTAACAACGAGCATTATTGTGTTTGCTAAGCGTCGTGGCTGTGGCAACTGGATTATTTGGGCTGCTGTTACCTTTGTACCGGGACTTGGTGTTCCTGTATGGTTGAGCGTACTGCTGGATATTCCTTATCTGGTACTGGCAAGCAGCCTGCTGATTGGCCAGTGCATCTGTGGTATTGCCAGTGTAATGCTTGTTACCGCTTTGGAACGTGTGGGAGCAGGTAAATTGTTTGCATTTGATGGAGGTAAGCAATAATGACAAGTGGCAGAAGTAAAGAAGAATTGCAGGGTGTAAGCCTGTTAGGCAATAAAACTGCTTATAAAAGCGATTATGCGCCGGAGGTTCTGGAATCTTTCCCGAATAAGCATCCGCAAAATGATTACTGGGTTAAATTTAACTGCCCGGAATTTACCAGCCTGTGTCCGATGACAGGACAGCCTGATTTTGCGACTATCTATATTTCCTATGTTCCGGACGAACGTCTGGTAGAAAGCAAATCCTTAAAGCTGTATCTGTTCAGCTTCCGTAATCACGGTGATTTCCATGAGGATTGCGTAAACATCATTATGAAGGATCTTATCAAGCTGATGGAGCCTAAATATATTGAGGTTTGGGGCAAATTCCTGCCGCGCGGCGGTCTGTCCATCGATCCGTATGCCAACTACGGCAAGCCGGGAACCGAATGGGAGCAGGCTGCGAAGAAGCGCCTTTTCATGCATGATATGTATCCCGAAACAGTTAATAACAGATAAAAAATTTGGAGCTGCTGCGTAATGCGGCGGCTCTTTTTTTGCGCTTTGTGAACAAATCAGCAGAAAAAAACTATTTTCAGACAGTTTAAGTTAGCGACAGCTAATCGAAGACTGATTTTAACAAAAATTTTTCGTTAAACACTAATACAGCACTTTATTTCTTAATTAGAGTATGCTATAATGAGCTATAGACAAATAATTCACTTATTTGTATTGAATCCGTGGGACACGAAAAGTACCACGAGGGACAAAACACGTCAAGGGATGTAACTGGTTATGGATAGTATTATTAATCTGCAAAAGAAAATTGTACCGGAGCTGACGGATCTGCTCGTACAGCGTTACCAGATTCTGCGTCAGGTGAGCCACGAAGCGCCGATAGGCCGACGTGCGCTGGCTGCAAGACTGGGACTCAGCGAAAGGGTGCTGCGTGCTCAGGTTGATTTTCTGAAGAAAAGCGGCCTGCTGGATTTTTCTTCCAGCGGCATGAGCGTAACTGATGAGGGAGCGGATATTCTTAAGGAGCTGGCGGATTATGTGCGCAAGCTGCAGGATATTTCGTTTTTGGAAAGCACTCTCAGTGATACGCTGAAGATTGGCAAGGTTGTCATTCTCCCCGGTGATTCGGACCAGGAGGATGTTGTCAAACGTGAAATCGGCCGTACTGCAGCACATATTCTCAGCAAGCTGCTGAGCGATGGCAATAAGCATATAGTTGCTGTCAGCGGCGGAACTACTATGGCAGCGATGGCAGCCAATGTTTCCGGCTCGCAGCCTAATACGGTGGTTGTACCGGCACGCGGCGGCTTGGGTGATAATGTAGAACTGCAGGCCAATACGATTGCAACTGTCTTGGCGCAAAAGCTTGGAGCATCCTACCGTCAGCTTTACGTTCCCGACTGTGTAAGCGAGGATATCTTAAACAGTATTCTTAAAGAGGATATCGGTGTACGCGCTGTTGTTGATATTATCAAGCAGGCGGACATTCTTGTCCACGGTGTAGGCCGTGCCAGTGTTATGGCAAGACACAGACGCTTAGGCAGCGAGGTAATTGCCAAGCTGGAGGCGGACGGTGCTGTAGGTGAGGCGTTTGGCCAATATTGCGCTTTGGACGGCAGACAGGTTTATATGACTAACAATGCCGGCCTGATGCTGCAGGATTTGCAGCACATCGGCACAATTATCGGTATTGCCGGAGGTAAATCGAAGGCTGCCGCAATTTTATCGGTTATCCGTGCTTCCAGACAGGATATTCTTATTACCGATGAGGCTGCAGCGCATGAGATTCTTAAAATGGCCAAGGAGCAATAAGCCAAAAGCTGCGCTTTATTAATTTGTTACTGAGCACATTTGTGCAAAATTTAGATTCTCTCAGAATTAAGGAGGAAATTATTATGACAAAAGTAGGTATTAATGGTTTTGGCCGTATCGGCCGCGAGGTTTTCCGTGTAGCATTCAACAATCCTGAGGTAGAGGTTGTTGCTGTCAACGATCCTGGCGACATCACCGCTTTGGCTCACCTGTTGAAATATGACTCTATCCATGGCACTTTCAACCATGAAGTCAGCATCGAAGGCAACTACATTATTGTTGACGACCGCAAAATCGAAGTATTCGCTTGCTTGGATCCTGCACAGATTCCTTGGGGCGAAGCCGGTGCTGAAATTGTTGTAGAATCCACCGGCCGCTTCACCGAAGCTACCAAGGCTGCAGCTCATCTGCATGACACTGTTAAAAAAGTAATCATCTCCGCTCCTGCAAAAGGCGAAGACATCACCATCGTTATGGGTGTTAACGAAGACAAATATGATCCTGCAAAACACAACATCATTTCCAACGCTTCCTGCACCACCAACTGCCTGGCTCCGTTCACCAAAGTACTGCTGAACAAATTCGGTATTGAAAGCGGTCTGATGACCACTGTTCACTCCTACACCAATGACCAGAGAATTCTGGACCTGCCGCATAAAGACCTGCGCCGTGCTCGCGCTGCTGCTTGCTCCATCATCCCTACCACTACCGGTGCTGCAAAAGCAGTTGCTCTGGTTCTGCCGGAACTGAAAGGCAAACTGAACGGCTTCGCAATGCGCGTTCCGACTCCGAACGTTTCCATTACCGACCTGACCGTACTGCTGCAAAAAGATACCACTGCTGAAGAAATCAACGCAGTGCTGAAGGAAGCTGCTGAAGGCGAACTCAAAGGCATCATGGGCTATAGCGACGAACCGCTGGTATCCCGCGATTACAACGGCTGCCCGCTGAGCTCCATTATCGACGGTCTGTCCACCATGATGGTTGGCCCGCGTATGGCTAAGGTTGTAAGCTGGTACGACAATGAATGGGGTTATTCCAACCGCGTAGTTGACCTGGCTGCTTATATTGCTAAAAAAGGTCTGTAATAAAGGAGATTCTTATCCGTGGATAAAAAAACTGTACGTGATTTAGACGTTGCCGGTAAAAAAGTACTGGTACGCGTAGATTTTAACGTTCCTCTGAATGATAAAGGCGAGATTACCGATGATACCCGTATCACCGCATCTCTGCCGACCATTCAATATTTGCTGGAGCAAAAGGCTGCCGTTATTTTAATGGCACATCTCGGCCGTCCTAAAGGACAGGTTAAGCCGGAATTGTCTTTGGCTCCTGTAGCTAAGCATTTGGGCAAGCTGCTGGGCAAAAAGATTCTTTTTGCTCCGGACTGCGTAGGTGAGGCTGCACAGGCTGCTGCCAGCAAGCTGAAACCGGGCCACATCCTGCTGCTGGAAAACCTGCGTTTCCATAAGGAAGAAGAAAAGAACGACATGGACTTTGCCGAGAAGCTGGCTTCTCTGGCAGACCTGTATGTCAATGACGGCTTCGGTGTATCTCATCGCGCACATGCTTCTGTAGAAGGCGTAACCCACTTCTTGCCTGCTGCTGCAGGCTTCCTGCTGGAAAAAGAAATTCAATATGTTGGTCAGGCTGTAACCAATCCGCTGCATCCCTTCGTTGCTATTATCGGCGGCGCAAAGGTAAGCGACAAAATTGGCGTTATCAGCAACCTGCTCGATAAGGTTGATACGCTGCTGATTGGCGGCGGTATGGCTAACACCTTCCTGGCTGCACAGGGCTACAAAATGGGCAAGTCCCTGGTAGAAGAGGATAAGCTGGATTTGGCTAAAGAGCTTTTGGCTAAGGCTAAGAAAAATAAAGTAAATATGCTGCTGCCTACCGATCTGGTAATGGCTGCTGCATTTGCTCCCGACGCTGAGCATGTAACCGAAAAGGTGAAAAACCTGAATCAGGCTTACATGGCTCTGGATATCGGTGCGGAAACCAGCAAGGCTTATGCGGAAGCTCTGGCTGACGCTAAGATGATTGTCTGGAACGGACCGATGGGCGTTTTTGAAATGGACGCATTCTGCAAGGGTACCGAGGCTGTAGCGAAGGCTGTAGCTAAGAGCCGTGCTACCAGCATTGTCGGCGGCGGCGACAGCGTTGCTGCTATCGAAAAGCTGGGCCTGGCTAAACGCATTACCCACATTTCCACCGGTGGCGGTGCTTCTTTGGAATATCTGGAAGGCAAGGTACTGCCCGGCGTTGCTGCACTTGATGACCTGCGCCGTAAAATGATTGCCGGCAACTGGAAAATGCACAAAACCGTAAGCGAGGCTGTAGAGCTTGCTGAGGACATTGTTATGGAAACTAACGGTACCTTGAACGAGGTTGTTATTTTCCCACCGTTCACTGCACTGGAAACTGTTGCGGATGCCATCGACGGCAAGCACGTAGGCTACGGCGCACAGGATTTGCATTGGGAAGACAAGGGTGCTTTCACCGGCGCTGTTTCCGGTGCGATGATTGCCGATATCTGCGCTGAATATGTTCTCGTTGGTCACAGCGAACGCCGTACTATTTTCGGTGAGAACGAAAAAATTGTTGCCAGCAAGATTATTGCCGCTTACCGCAATGGCCTGAAGCCGATGCTGTGCGTTGGTGAAAATCTGGCTGAGCGTGAAGCAGGCAAAACTGCCCGCAAAATCAATATGCAGCTGAAGAGCGCTCTGCGTGTAATTTCTGCAGAGGATGCAGAAAACCTTGTTGTTGCTTATGAGCCTATCTGGGCTATCGGCAGCGGTAAGGCTGCTACTCCGGAGGATGCTTTGGAAGTATGCACTCTGATTCGTGAAAAAATCGGCAAAATCTTTACACCTGATATTGCCCGCAAGGTTCGTATTCTTTACGGCGGCAGTGTTAATGAAAAGAACGCTGCTTCCTTCAACCTCAGCGGTATTGACGGTGTGCTGGTAGGCGGTGCAAGCCTGAAGGCTGACACCTTTGCCGCAATCGTAAGAAGCTTTTAATAAGACCTCGGAGAAAGCACCTGTTGCTTTCTCCTTCGTCTTTAGGAATTTGATAATGAAAAAACCAGTTTTACTAATGATTCTTGATGGTTGGGGCATTGCTCCCGCAGACAAAACCAACGCTGCGGCGATGGCAAAAACTCCTAACCTGGACAGTTATTTTGCAAATTATCCTCATACAACCTTGGAAGCCAGCGGCAAGGCTGTCGGCCTGCCTGCAGGCCAAATCGGCAATTCTGAGGTAGGTCATCTGAATATCGGTGCCGGCCGTATTATCTACCAGAGCCTGACACGCATTGACAAGGCGATTGAGGATGGTGATTTGTATAAGAATGAAGTGCTTGGCAGGGTAATGGACGAAACGAAGCAGGCAGACAAGGCGCTGCATCTTCTGGGACTGTTATCCGACGGCGGCGTACACAGCCACATTGAGCATCTTCTGGCACTTATCTGCATGGCGAAGGTTAAAGGCCTGACTAAGGTTTATGTGCATGCCTTCCTGGACGGACGTGATGTCGGTCCGAAAACAGCACTGGAATATATCCATGAGCTGGAAGAGGGCATGGCGCAGATTGGCGTAGGCAAGATTGCTACCGTCAGCGGACGCTATTACGCAATGGACCGCGACAAGCGCTGGGAGCGCGTGGAGCGTGCCTATAAAGCACTGGTGCTGGGCGAGGGCGGCAAAGCCGCAAGCGCTGCTGCCGGCGTAGAAGCATCCTATGCTGCAGGCGTAACTGATGAGTTCGTTGAGCCCTTTACTGTTGACGGTGTAGATGGCAAAATCACTGCCGGTGACGGTGTGATTTTCTTCAACTTCCGTCCTGACAGAGCGCGTGAAATTACCCGTGCGCTGCATGATGAGGACTTCCCGTATTTTGCACGTCCCGAGGGCGCACGCCCTGTAAATTATGTGTGCATGACGCAATATGATGCAACAATTACCGCACCGGTAGCCTTTCCTCCGGAGGAGATTAAGGATACCCTTGGCGAGGTGCTGGCACAGCATGGACTGCACCAGCTGCGCATTGCGGAAACCGAAAAATATGCGCATGTAACCTTCTTCTTCAACGGCGGTGTTGAAGCTCCGAATGCAAATGAGGAGCGTATTCTGATTCCTTCGCCGAAGGTTGCAACCTACGATTTGCAGCCGGAAATGAGCGCGGAAGAGGTTACGCAGGCACTGCTGGCAGAGCTGGATAAGGACAAATTCGATGCCATTATCCTGAACTTTGCTAACCCGGATATGGTTGGCCATACCGGTGTGCTCAGCGCTGCGATTACCGCGATGGAGAAGGTGGACGATTGTGCCGGTCGCATTGTGCGCAAGGTTCTGTCACTTGGCGGCAGTGTGTGCATTACCGCGGACCACGGCAATCTGGAGAAGATGGCCGAAAGCGACGGTTCTCCGAACACCGCGCATACTACCAATCCTGTACCGTTTATTTTAGTAAGCAAGGAGCAGCACAAGTTGCATAACGGCATTTTGGCCGATATTGCACCGACGCTGCTGCAGCTGCTTAATATTAGACAGCCTGCCGCTATGACAGGTAAAACTTTGATAGACTAATCATGAGGTGATAAGAAATGGCAATGATTACTGAAGTTTACGCTCGCGAGATTCTGGATTCCCGCGGCAATCCGACTGTTGAAGTCGAGGTTTGCTTAGAGGACGGCTCCATGGGCCGTGCTGCTGTTCCCTCCGGTGCTTCCACCGGCGTACACGAGGCTGTAGAGCTGCGTGACGGCGACAAAGAGCGTTACCTGGGCAAGGGCGTTACCAAAGCAGTTGATAATGTTAACGACATTATTGCCGAAGCAATTATCGGTCTGGACGCAACCCGCCAAACCGAAATTGATGAGCTGCTGGTTCGTCTGGACGGTACACCGGCGCCGTATTCGGCTCGCCGTCAGCCTCGGCCATCTTCTCCAGATTGCCGTGGTCTGCCGTAATGCATACGCTGCCGCCCAAGGACAGCACCTTGTTGACAATGCGACCTGCGCAGTCATCCACCTTTTCCATAGCAGCAATCGCTGCCTCCAGCACGCCTGTATGACCAACCATATCGGGGTTAGCAAAGTTAAGGATAATCGCTTCAAACTTATCCTTGTCCAGCTCTGCCAAAAGCGCCTGCGTTACTTCCTCAGCGCTCATCTCCGGCTGCAGGTCATAGGTTGCAACCTTCGGCGAAGGAATCAGAATACGCTCCTCGTTCGGATTGGGGGTTTCCACGCCTCCGTTGAAGAAGAAGGTTACGTGAGCATATTTTTCTGTTTCCGCAATACGCAGCTGGTGCAGACCGTTTTCTGCCAGCACCTGACCGAGCGTATCGTTGATTTCCTCAGGCGGAAAAGCAACAGGTGCGTCAATCGTCGCATCATATTGTGTCATGCATACATAGTTTACAGGACGAGCGCTTTCCGGACGTGCAAAATAGGGGAAGTCTGCATCGTGGAGCGCACGTGTAATTTCACGCGCCCTGTCAGGACGGAAGTTGAAGAAGATTACGCCGTCGCCGGCGGTAATCTGCCCGTTCACGCCATCAATAACAAACGGCTCTACGAACTCATCGGTTACATCCTGCGCATAGGAGGCCTCAACGCCCTCAGCTGCGCTCGCAGCACGCGCGCCATCGCCAAGAACCAGAGCCTTATAAGCACGCTCTACACGCTCCCAGCGTTTGTCGCGGTCCATAGCGTAATAGCGTCCGCTGACAGTGGCAATTTTGCCTACGCCAATCTGCGC
>OQVQ01001241.1_pt1 | contig 10558 bp, 4 predicted proteins | sample 1691491 | NCBI WGS metagenome assembly OQVQ01 (sample SAMN03418252, study PRJEB22391) | human gut metagenome | biome: human-gut; feature: organic feature; material: feces | host: Homo sapiens | place: Tanzania | collected 2013-01
TCAATCCCTGCAGATGTGGCTAAGCGTCCTGTAACAACCGATGCAGCTATGCCTGAGTTCGTAAGAGAATTCGACGGTGCGAAGTCTTCTATGGCTGTGGCTACCGACGGCAAGTACATCTATACCTCTATCTATAACGAGGATGGTAGAATCGATGTATTCTCTATGGATGGCAAGAAGGTGAAGAGCTGCGTGGTAAGCGATATCGACGGTATCCGTAACCTGGCTTACGACGGTCAGTATCTCTATGCAGGCGACTACAGCACCAAGATGCATGTCATCAATCCTGTTACCATGAAGTTGATGAAGAGCATCGATATCTCTGAGTACTCAACCAGCCACAGGAGTGCTGTTCACCTTCACACCATCACGATAGATGTTGTAACCCACAGGGGTTGCCTCGGTATCGTTGCTATTAGGAGCCACGTTTACACGGATGTTCAAGTTACCGCTAATAGCCGACTCAGCTGCAGTAAACCAGTTCTTGCCATCCACAGAGAGCAGGTTACCCTTGCCATTCACAGCCTTGCTGTCGTCGAGACTCAGAGGATGTACATCCGCATCATTCATAATCTGGAATGCGAAGATATAAGAATGTCCTGGCTTCAGGATAATATCCTTATCCAATGGAATATCGGTGAATGAACCGTCATACTTGATTTCGCCTCTATATTTCTTGCTGTAGATAATCTTACCATCCTCATAGATACGAGGTGCAAGATAGGTAACCGTGTTAACCAACTGGATGGAAACAGAAGAAACCTTCTTGTTGCGGTAAGGTACATAATCCTCAGCATCCCACTTGGCACCTGCGAAGAAGTAACCGCCTGAAGCCAGACCCAGCTCATCCTCGTGCTTGCCGGTAGCCCAGCTCATGGTGTCACGGTGAGCAGCCTCTACCAATGGAGAATCCCAGTTCAGGTGAACATTCTTGTTGTTCTTGATGCTTGAAGTGAGGTTGAGAGGCGCATAATACTGAGCGCCCTCGTTGACGAAGGCTACTACAGAATCGCTCTTTGCCGACTCCTTGCCATTATAAACCGCTGTCACCTGATAAGAATACTTGCCGTAAACCAGCTTGGTATCCGTGAACTGCATCTCCTTCACTGGAGCAGCATTCACCTTCACGTGGTTGCGATATACATTATATCCATCTGCCACGGCAGCACCATTACCCTTAGCCCATGTAAGGACGGTAGAAGCTGCCTTAGGCGCAGCCTTCAGGCTCAACGGACGTGGAGTAGAAGACTCAGATGTGGCATTCAGCTTGAAGCTGATGTTCTGTGCTTCCAACTCTGGGTTGGTGAACAGAGTAGCTGTTGTAGCATAGCTGTCACCCTTCTTTGCCTCCAAGGCATCGAGACCTACACTGATTACCTGCTCAGCACCCGGCTCCAGCGTACCATGCTTAGGAGAGAGGTTGAGCCACTTGTTGGTCTCTGCCAGGGTATAGCTGAATACCAGGTTAGGACTCTGGTTGAGAGTTCCCATCAGAACCAGCTTGCCTGGAACTACATCCATAGAAGAGAACAGACCGCAGACATAGTTCTGACCGGTGGTCTGACCACCCAGTACATAACCAGGAACATCGGTCAATACGTGCTTCTCATCGGTCAGGGTACCCTTGGCGATGTCATACTGACGGAGCTGCAGCTTATCAAACTTATCTGAAGACTCGGCAGTCATATCAGACAACCAGAGGTATGGACCTCCAGGAGTTACGTCATCGTAGGCTGAACCATATACAGCGATGTTGCCATCAGAAGTCAAGGCAGACATCTTACGGATGAACTTACCCTTGCGGTCAACCAATCCGATGGTTGTAAAGGTACCAATCCAGAAGCCGTCGTAGGCTGGATCGTAGGTACAGTGGGTAATCTTCAGGTCGGAAACACCACCCACGGTGATGATATCCACGATGCGACGGTTGTCGAAATCGAGCTTGAAGATACGGTTAGACCAGTCGCTGCCATAGAAGTAGCGGCCGTCGAAGGTAATGTCGTAGAGCTTGTAATACATCTCAGGAATAGAGAACTGCTCGATGAACTTACCGTTCTTGTCGTACTTCCAGAACTTACCCAACTCGATGGAAGAGGTGGTATAGTAATACTCACCATCGAAGGCGATAGACTTCTGCAAGTCGCCGGAGGTGTTCCATGATGGCATGGTCTCCCAACGGTGAGAGATGTCGCCGGTGCCCTTGTTGGTATTCTCCTTGAGATACCAGGTCAAAGGACCATTACCCTCGTTCTTGATGGTAAAGTTCTTGGTGATGTTAGCCTCAGCCTCCAGGTCTGCACTCACGGTGTTGGCAGAAAGCGCTACCTTTGGAGCCTCCAGATTGGCAGTGAAGTTGTTGGTACCATCGGCCTTGACGGTCCATGTGCCCTTATACTCGTTGTAGCCCTCACGGATGATGCTCACGGTATAGGTGCCCTCCTCTATCTGGTCGAGCTTGAGCACACCATTCTTATCGGTAGTCTCGCTGATCACAGCGCCGTTATCGCCAGTCAGGGTAACAGGACATCTGGAGATGGTGCCAGATGGAGTCTTGACACTCAACTGTCCCTTCGCCCAAACCGGGTTCCATACCTTCACGTCATCTACGTACCAATAGTTAATCCACTTGGCATCGTCGCCATGCGCACGGAAACGGATCTTGAACAGGTTATTGCTCAGATATTCACCGATAGGATAGGTATAAGTTGTCCAGTCGAAGCCACCAGAGTAGTTGTCGAATACATCGAGACCTTCCCAAGTCTTTCCGCCATCGCAGCTCAACTCTACCTCCATGTAGTCAACATTGGTCTGCTCACTGTTGCGGAGACGCAGGTTGAAGCGCAGGTAGGTATTGTCCTTGTTTGGAGTATTCAGCTCGCGGGTCTCCAGTGCCTGGTTGTAATTGGTCAAAGCCGACCAGCTGTAGGTGGCAGATGGATCAACCAATCCATACTCGTAGTAGTCGATAGACCACTTGCTCTCCTTGTTGTTGTCGAGGTTCACGGTAGTCCACTTGTCGGCATGGAGCGTCCAGTCGTCGAAGTCGTCCTCGAAAGGCAACAGGCGGATATCCGGAACGGTGACCTTCAGAGGTTCACTCTGGGCAGACTCCTGACCATTCTGATGAACGGCAGTCACCGTATAGGTATAGTCAGCATAGTCTGGCACATTATCAGTGAAGCGTGCAGAATCCATAGGAGCCTCGTTCACCTTCTTGCCGTCACGATAAACGTTGAAGCCTACAACAGGGTTGGCAGCTGCCAGCTTCTTCTTGCTCTGAGAAGGACGAATCTTGTTGGTTCCCACGAAGATGTCGTCGAGCATCATCATGAATCCACCCTCAGAAACACAGTTGATGGTAACATACTTTGCCTCTTTAGGAATGGTATATTTCACGAGTGTCCAAGCCGCAGGAAGTTCCACGTATGGACCTTCGTTCACATACTTGAAGTCGGAAGGACGCTTGCCGGTGGTAGAATAACCTACGCGAACACGCTCAGCGGCAAAGTTGTTGCCCTCGATTTTGTAACTGCGAGCCATGAAGCTAAACTGGAAGTCCTGGTCGAAGTTCAACTCTGGCGAGATGATGTAGTCGTTGTTCTTATCGTCGATAGAACTGAAATCCACCAGCATCTTCTTGCCAGAATAAGGCTGGAAATTTGGATTCTCGTTCACCGCAGGAGAGGTTTCCCAAGGGTTCATGACCACGAAAGCCATCTTCTGACCCTGAGTTGGGAAGGCACAAGCCTGCCAGGTATAGGTATTGTTATTATCGGCGTCGATATACGACCAGCCCACGTTACCGGCTGAATTGATGGCGAAGTCCTGATGATTCTCGAAATCATCGAAGTAGCCATCGGTCTTTTCTGGTGAAATCCAGCTCAACTTCACCGTCTTGTCGCTCACACCCATCAGTTGGAGTCCGTAAGGCACACCTTCGGCATTGCCTTCCACCTTCATCTTGGTATAGCGAACGACAGGTGCCTTGCGAGACTGAGCCACGAAATTCTCCGATGGCTTCACCTTTTCGCCTTCACCCTTCTTTCCATCAGTCAGCGCATCCACCGAAGCCCATACAGCTCCGCAGGTCATTGCCGCCAACAAGATGGCAGAATATTTATAATGTTTCATAAATGTTCTATTTGATGCTATTAGCTATTGTTTATTACTTGATGATAATCTTGCTGCGATGGGTCTTGCCCTCGCCGCTTACGCTGATGATAGCCATGCCGGTGCCTGCAGGAACCTGGAAGTTCAGACTACCAGAGCGGGCCTCAGCAGTATAGAGCTGAACGCCGGCAGCAGATGTACAGGTCACGGTGTAGCCTGCCTTGATGCCATCTACCTGGATATTGCCACCGTTCACGCTGATGCCGATGCCGGTACCCTCGATGACATCGTGGATGTCTGTAGAGGTATTTGCCTGGTAGTAAACAGGTGCAGACTCATCGTAGTAAAGGTTGCCCTTACCTGAAGCTACCCAAACACGATACTTGCCCTCATCATACTCGCCGTCTTCCTTGTTGGTAATAGGAATCTCTGTGGCATTTCCTACAGAACCGGCTGCCAACTCCTCATAAACCTTACCATCGTTGTAGGTAAGTGTGAGATACTTGATACGGCCATTTCTACCACCATTCTTGAACTTGAAGCGCAGCTGTCTGTACTTCTTGTTCTCCAGATAGGTAGAGTAATCCTCTTCCTGACCTTCTGAATCATACTCCTTCAGGGTAATCTTGGAACCCACGGCATTCCATGTCTTGCCATCCTCAGTACCCTCGATGCTCAACTCTGAAGAACCGAGCGGACCAGATGCTGTGACGATGAACTTGCAGTCCTTGATACCTTCAGGACAATCCTTCAGGGTAACGGAACCATTGCTGCGGAACTGGATAGAACCTGTGCCCAGAACTACATCACCCTCTACATTCTGATAGAAATCCATTGGGGTGAACACGGTCTGCGAGTTGGTCTTATTGGTCTCTCTACTCAGGCAGAGATAGTAGTTATCAGCACCTTCCACAGGGCTCCATGATGCAGTAAGCTCGCTCTCGCCGGTTCTCTCCAGCTTCACGTCCTTAGGCGTATCGAGCTTCTGGGTTACCATCACGTTCCACAACCAGAGGTCGTTCTGCATTCTCTCTGAGCAGACACGGAAGGCAATATAGATATCCTTTCCGGCAAACTGGCTCAAATCTACCTCCTCAGCATGCTGAGCACCGAAGTAATCGGCAAAAGAGAAACGCTTTACGAGGTGGAAATCGTTCAGATCGTTGGTCTTGGTAGAAACCAATACCTCCAGGTCTTCCACACCTTTCTCCTCTGTCACACCACGGGTGAAGAACATCACGCCCTTCTCTGGCACGTGGAAGCGGCGACGGCTGATGAGATAATCATCTGCATCGTTCCAATAGTTCAGAGAATAGTGAACGGCCTGGGCACCCTCGTCCTGATACCAGGTGGTACCATCGCCATTGTGGTCGATAATCTGCCATCCGTCAGGATTGCCGTCTGTCCAGCTCAGGAAGTTTCCGTAGAATGGAGTATCCAGGGTTACGTTGGCGTATGCCCACTCGGTGGTGAATGGAACCGGTGAACCATATACCACGCTGCCATCGCTCATCTTCATGTAAGAGCGAACGCTGTAGGTGGTTCCAGGCTGCAGTTCCTTGGCTGTGAAAGAAGCATCCTTGATATTCTCTACCTTGCCTGCTGCGCTCACGCCATCGGTGAGGGTTGGGTCGGCAGAAGCACCTTCCTTCCAGCAGAAGCCTACCTCATCCACATCTACCTTGTTGCTTTCGATGTTTGCCTTGAAGGTGGCCTGTGTATCGTAAATCTTCTCAGGCACAAGTGTCTTGATGAAGTTCCACTTGCTGGTACCGCCATTAACCTGGAACATCACGTTGCCGTCCTGCTCCATGATATTGGTGATAGGCACGTTAACCGGCTCCTTTTCCCAATTCAGAGAATTAGGAGTGGTGGTATCTGTGAAAGATGTATTGGCTGATTTACCCGGATAGGTATCGCTGCTACGGGTCACCTCGTTGTCGATGCCGTCGGCTGGCACGATATACATACAGCGATGCTTGGCGCTGTTGTTTGGTCCGTTGATATCCCACCAGTCTTTCTTCATCTCATCGGTATAGTCGTAATGAGTGATGAGCAGACCATGACCTGGGATATACTTGTCCCAACCCGTCTGCTGGCGGTTTTCCAGTATGAACCACTCCATACCTGTACCAGGTGTACGGTCTGGCTGGCAGTTGATGAAGCGCGCCTTGTTGTTGGCGATAGAAGTCAGGGTAACATCCTCAGGGTTCTTCACCTCTACGATGTCCTCGCCTTCCTTCATCCAGCCCATCTGCATACGCTCGAATGCCATCAGGCAAGGAGGAGTACGGCTATCGTTGTTGTAGCTACCAGAGGCATAAAGGCTGTAGGCACCCGGGTCGATACCCTTACCATTGCTGGTATCATCGGTATCATACATATCCTTGAGACCCAGCACATGACCGAACTCATGGGTGAAGGTTCCGATACCATCCATAGATGGAACTACAGGAGCACCTGGCATACCTACCAGCTCGGCAGAGCAGGAATAGTCGTGAATCAAGATACCATCGATGGTGGTGTTATCGTCCAGATACCAGCTGTGTGGCCAGATGTCATCACCATTGGCAGTACTTGCCTCGCTATATCCGGCATAGATTACGTAGCAGTTGTCCATGATGCCATCGCCATCGTTATCAAACTGGCGGAAATCCAGATCAGGATTGTTCTTCTTGGCGAGTTCCACTGCCTCCTTCACCATGTCGCGTGGGTTGGTATCAGTACCGCTGGTACTGCTGCTGTTGCCACCATAGTAGGCTGTTGGCTTGGAAAGGGTGTATGGACCCACTACCTTGAAGTTAGGGATAAACTGACCCATGGAATTGTCGCGGTAGTAATCCTTCACACTACCCGTACCGCCGTTCTCGCTGTAGCCAGGCTGGTTCAGCCAGTGGTCGAAGTCCTGCTGGGTGTGTCGAAACACGCTATCCTGAAAGTTAACCAGGACCACCAGATACTGCGATTCCTTGACAGCAGCCTCTCCGGTTCTTGTTTCGGCAGCATACTTGCGCGGAGCAACGATGCGGCGGCTCAGGAACTTGTTAGGCGCCTTCTTCATGATAGGGGTTTTGCTCAAGATGTCGGCAGTGGCATCTTTCGCACTGGTCAATGACTCCAGGAGTTTCTTCTCCTTTTCAGATCGCGCATCCACATTGTGTGCTCTCTGCTTGGTCATCACTTTCTTCTGGGTTTTCTTGTCGTAATCCACGTAACAGAAATAACCCTTCTTGTCTTTGTTCAGGAGAAATCCATCCGTGGTGGTAACGAAGTGGAAATTCTCATCACCTTGTATTCTTACCAACAAGGTGGTGCCGTCAGGCTGCCGCATCGTGATTGGATGGGGATATGCCTTGATAGCCCAGGTGGCCTGGGTATATCCCGCACACAATACGGAAGCCAAAAGCAGTCTTTTGAGACCTCTCATAGTTTTCTCGTTTTTTAATGTGTATAAATATAATAATTACTTAATTCTTTTCTCTTTTCCTGATAGAAATAACAGGTTGAAAGCAGGTGATATTTTGACGAAAAAGGGCGCAGGCGGAGTTTTCACACCCCACTTGCACCTTTTATTATACAATGTTTTGTCTTATCACACTATGACCCATTACTTCTTGACAACAACCTTCTTGGTCTTACCGTTAGACTTGATGATGTATACACCATTGCCTGAAATCTGGTTCACCTGGGTACCGTCCATCTTGAAGATAGATACCTTGCTGTCGCCAGCTGCCTCGATGTTCCAGATGCCTGTAGCCTCATCACTCAACCAGGTGAAGTCGGTAGCACCGTAGGAATCAACAAACTGGAAGTAAACATCGCCAGCTGCTGCCATCTCCTTGGTAAACTCATAAACGTATGAGCCATCAGGCAGCTGTACGTAATTGGCTCTTACCTCCTCGGCATTGGCGCCATTCTTGGCATCCTCCAGACTGTTATAGAGGGCTGTCATCAAGTAGCTGCTCAGGCGGAAGGTGGTTGTACCAGCAGGGAGTGAAGCCTTCATCCATACAGGAGTACTGCGGGAAGCACCTGTAATTGTCACGGTCTTACCCTTGGTGAGTACCAATGGATTGGTTACTGTTTCACCTGGCTCAGCCTCATGCTTGGTAAACTTGATCTTGCTACCGGTAACCTTACCTGCGATAACGCAGTGGATATAGAGCTTATCGCCCTTGCTAACGATAACCTTACCCTTATATACGGTGGTTGAAACACTACCTACGGTCTCAGTACCCATCATGGTAGTTCCGTATGGCTCCTCATTCTTGAAGATTTCGATGCGGTCGCTGCCACCATTATAACCTTGGTCGCAGGCGAAGTCGAGAACACCATCCTCAGTTACGTTATACTGCAACCAGAGGTCAGCAGCACCTGCCTTGGTGAAAGTATATTCGTTATCCTCCATGACGATAGGGTTGGTGCGAGACTCACCGGCAGCGAACTCCTTCTCTTCCAGATACATGGTTGTACCCTTGGCTGCACCAGATACCTTAATCAGATAAGTGGTTCCGGCAGTAGCCTCGATAAAGAAGTCGGTACCCTTGTTGATGGCTGTGTATTCACCATCCCACTGGCCTGTACCTTTAGGGAAGCTGACGGTAACACCTGGATCAACCTCCACATTGAGCTTGCCATTCTTGGTAGCTGTATATTTGAAGTATTCTGTGCCTTCTACGGTAATCTCGTTATCACCCTCCACAGCTTCAGCTGGGTTTGTTACAAGAGAACCCTTCTCTACATCCAGGTATGAAACCTTGAATGCCAATGGATTATCCTCATTGGCTGTAACCTTCAGGATATAAGTAATATCGTAAGACTGGCCACCAACGTAAGTCTTCAGCAAACCATCCTTTACAGTAGCAGCACCATACTCGCCATTCTGCTGGTTGTAGAAGATGATAGATGTAGCTGCATCGAGATTGTCATCAGTCTCAACCGTAACAAACTTCTCTGTGTTGGCAGGAACCGTGAGCTTATAATAATAGGTACCCTTGGCACTAGGCAAAGTTTTCTCTACAGGGAGTTCAGTCAATTCGAAGGCTGTATTCACAGTCTCACCTGGCTGGTATTCCTGCATCTCAGCCTTGATGACATCCTCGGCATCAGAATTCTGCAACTTGTTCACTACAATATAATAGGTAGAACCAGTATAAGGAATCTCTACACGGACATTATAGGTACCCGACTCAGAAGAAGCCGCTACCTGCTGATAGGTGATATTGCTCAAGCTGGTATATACCTTCACCTGACCACCAGCCAGCACAGCATCGCTGGAGATATTCAGATAACCCGTCTTGTTAGGAGTATAAGTAAAGTAATAGTCGCCCATCTCGGCAGGCACCTTGTTCTCACCCTCGTTCAAAACGAATGGCATCTCAAGAGAACCAGCCTTCACCTCTACGAGCTTAGAGTTTGCGATGACACTACCCTGAAGGTTCAGAGCGATGGTATAGGTCTTACCCTTCTCTACGCTTACTTTCAGCACATATCCGCCTGTAGCCTGGTCATAGTTTGTAGAAGCATAATTACCATTCACAGTAGCACCTGAAACATAGTTTGAGAAAGCGAGCTGAAGCTGAGCGGTCTTCTCTGCTGTATAGGTAACATAGGCAGTAGTGTTCTCATACTGAACACCCAGCGGATTACCCAGGAACAACTCCTCACCTACCTTCAACTCGGCAGGATTGTCCTGAGAGAGACCCTTGCCATAAGAAGACATCTCAGACAAGTCAAGGTTGAAGCCCGACTCACCCGTCATGTTCATGATGAAGTAGTAGGTCTTACCCTTTTCCAAGGCATACGCTTTAGAAGGATACTTCAAGCCCGCACCACCCAGGGTGAGCGAATCTGTTCCTTCTACCGATGTAAATACAGTAGGAACATTGCTTGATCCAGACAATGGAGATACCTTGGCAAGATAGTTCTTGTCTGCTGTAAACTTCCAATAAGTGTTCTTAGCCTCACTGCTCTCTACCTTATAGGTATTCTCACCCTTCTGGGCATCGAGAGCAGATTCAATTGATGTCTGTGCCATTGCTGCTGAAGAAAGGCACAATGCTGTCGCAAAAAGTAAAACTTTTCTCATACTCTCGACTTTTAAAATTTATGTTATTTAAAATTATTATCTGTAACTCATCACGCACCTTTAGCGTTAATCTTCCTCTCTTTCGTCGGCAAAGGTAATAATTTATCTCGAAACTCACAAGAATTTTTGCATAAAAACTGCATAAAACTAACATTTACTAACAAAAATACATTAATGAATATAAAAAATAGCAAATTTCACCCTTTTTGGGTTTACAAAACGTCAAGTTATCCGAAAATATAGCCATTTATTTTATATTTTCTCAAAAACATTTGGAAGAAAGATAAATTTTGCTTAATTTTGCACCGATTTCAGGGACACCCCTTCTATCAGGGGCTAAAAATGACGAAAAAAATTAGT
>OQVQ01001243.1_pt1 | contig 10550 bp, 11 predicted proteins | sample 1691491 | NCBI WGS metagenome assembly OQVQ01 (sample SAMN03418252, study PRJEB22391) | human gut metagenome | biome: human-gut; feature: organic feature; material: feces | host: Homo sapiens | place: Tanzania | collected 2013-01
CGAGGTATCCGATTGAAGAAAAAACTTAAATTTACCCAAATATGGAAAATTGCTAGTCGTGAGAGCAGAACTTAACACGAGTAAAAATGCGTGAGAATATAACCTGCGTGGACTTACGAATTTGAGCTGGATTTGTATTTTTGAAGAAGGAGGTATACTAAGTATGATGCCGCCAAAGGCGGCGCAGTATCCGACTGAGGAAAAAATGCAAAGACGGCCAAATGCGGAAGTCTGCTAGCCGTGAGAACGCAATATCACGCGAGTAAAGAGCCTCAATTTACACAAAAATAGAAAATTGCTAGCAACGAAAACGAAACTTAAACCGAGTAAATAAATTAAAACAACCTTCAAAACATGGTACCGATATACATATTCCCGTCCGGCCCAACATACTTCAATTTCCCCAAACTCCTTCTGCTGAGTTCTTCCCTTAGTTTTATTTCCTCGCGCAGCTTTCTTTGTATTTCTTTGTCATTCTTAAATACAAAACCGCGCAGTTCAGCACCCATTTTTGCACCGGCTTTGTCGGCCGCCATAGTGGCTTTTTCGGCGTTGGCACCTCTGCTGATTTTTCTGTACACGCCGTACAAATCCGCAATCATTTCGGCCGACTCTCCGGCGTATCCCGCCAGCATAGTCCCGAACAAATGATACCAATCCCCGAATTTATTCGGGCTGGCGGCGTATAAATCGGCAAGCTTCTGGTTGACGGCTGTTTTTTCTCTGTCGGCCTCAAACGTCGCGTCGGAAAGGACATTTTCTATCGTCAAAATCGTCAAATAAACATTCCCTTTATTTAAAGCGTAACTCTTGCTGAAAAGCTGCTCCATTGTAACCGAATTATCCGGCCTGCTCAGTATCCAGTTAATCAGAGGGATTTCCTGCCCGACGTACATAAAACGCGCGGAAGTGGCCGTCGCCAAAGACATTATTATCTTAGAGGCGATTATTTTACCCGAAGAAAAATAACCCGGCGCCCAATAGTGCATTTTGCCGAAGGAAATTTCCCACTTTCCGTTTTTTATTATCTTTTTAAAATTCGCCAGAGTGGTTTCCATATTAAACAGCGGGGCTGCCTTAGAGTTATCCGTAACCCTGTTATTTTGAATGTTTAAAATAGGATTTTCCCGCGCGAAACGCGGTTCCCTTAACTGGGACTCCTCCGGAGGAATGTTTTTTAATAATATGCATTTTTTAATGCCCGTTTTGCACGTCTCCGAAAATAGCGACAGTAAAGCCTTATCTCCGTCCGGGTCAATCAGTTTCAATTGTTCCTGACGGTAGGTAACCGTATGAGCAAAAGCAAGTACGGCCGAACTTATCAGCAAAACGGAAAGCAAAAAAACTGCTGTTTTATTAAAAAATGTTTTCATATTTTTTATTATACAACTATTATGTTGATTTAACATTACCCGCGTTTTATGCACGGAACCAAAAACCCCGGCCTAAGCCGGGGTCTTTTTTACTCTAACACGATTTTATAATCTTCCCACGCGATCTGCGGATCAGACTGAACCTTCAAACTGCGGTGGATGTTTTGCTCTATGATATTCTGCTTCTGCTTGATGTAATCTGCCAAAAGCGGATGCAGAACAAGCCTTAAATTACCGCCGGGGCGGCCTTGGGTAAGGTCGTAAATTTCACGCTGAACTTTAATGCGCATACTCTCCGCGGAAAGAACTCTGCCGCTGCCGTGGCACTGAGGGCATTCTTCCGTTATAAGGCTGCCGGTGCTTTCTTTTTTGCGCTCGCGGGTCATTTCCACAAGGCCCAGGCGAGTTATGGGCAAAATCCTTATCTTGGCTCTGTCGCGCTTGACGGCATCGTTTAAAGCGTCAACGACTTTATGGCGGTTGGAAGCCTTCTTCATATCAATAAAGTCGATAACTATAATTCCGCCGATATTTCTAAGCCTAAGCTGATGGGCTATGGCGTAAGCGGCTTCGATATTTGTTTGGGTGACGGTTTCCTCCTGCGATTTGCTGCCGGTAAATTTGCCGGTGTTGACGTCTATGGCGCAGAGGGATTCGGCTTCCTGTATGATAATGCTGCCGCCGTTTTCCAAAGGCAGTTTTATGCGGCGGAGTTTTTCGATTTCCGGCTCTATGTTAAAGGCTTCGAAAATAGGTGTTTTGCCTTTATAGAGTTTTATTCTGTCTTTAAGTTCGGGCGATATCTTGGAAACGAAATCCACCACTTTTTCATAGTCTTTTTTATTGTCAAGCATATAGACTTTGACGTCTTCGGAAAGGATATCCCTGGAAACCTGCAAAACGCCGTCCATATCTTCATGCAATATTGACGGGGAAGGGGCGCGTTCAAACTTGGTGATAATGGTTTTCCATTGCCTGTAAAGATATTTGATTTCCTTTTCAAGCTCGTCTTCGCTGGCTTCTTCCGCCTCGGTGCGGACTATACAGCCCATGCCGTCCAAATATTTCTCGGCCAGTTTTTCCACCATGGAATTAAGCCTTTCGCGCTGGGCGTCGTCCTCAATATTTTTAGATACGCCGACAAAACGCTGATTTGGCGTAAGCACCAAATATCTGCCCGGCAATGTTACGTCCATGGTTACCTTCATGCCTTTGGTGCCGATTGCGTCTTTAACCACCTGCACCATAACTTCCTGGCCTTTGTAGAGGATCTTGTCTATCGGGCGTTTATCGCCTTCGATAACGTCGGAAATATAAAGGTAAGCGTTCTTTTCGTAACCGATGTTTAAAAACGCGCTGGAAATACCCGGCAGCACGTTTTCCACGACCGCCTTATAGATATTTCCTACTATGTTCAAAGAGCCGCGCCTTTCCCACATTAATTCCGAAAGGATGCCGTCTTCAAGTATAGCTATTCTGGTTTCTTCAAAAGAAGTGTTCACCAGCACTTCAACTTTTGGATTATCTGAAAGTTTCTTCATTTTTTAATTTTTCTCCCGCCGCAAAGGTTCAAGAGAACCGTCCGAGCGAGCCCAATAGAGCGCCCGGCGCAGCCTGTTAAGCTTAACCGCGCCGACTTCAAGGCCGAGCAACGCCGATAAAATCCGCTCAAGGCCAAAACTTCTTAGCGTGGAAAGCTTTACTATAATTTCAACGTCATTACCGCCCAAGCTTTTGATATCGTATATTAAACGCCGGGCTTTTTTAAGTTCCCTCATGCCGTTTTCGTGCAGGATTTCTATTTCCGCCTTGGAATTATCCATGGCTTTTAAAGTTTCCCCGTCTACGGGGCTAAGCAAATATCCCGCATACTCGCACAAAGATTCCAGCGAGCAAAGGCCGTAAGGTATTTCTTCTATTTCTTCAATTTTAAAACCGCCCGATATGTACGTGGCGAGTTTTAACTTTAATTCTTCAACGTCAACACTCTCTTTAAGGCATATATCTGCATATTCGCTGATACTGGCCTCGCCGTCCTGCGAGCATGGCCCCAAAGCCACTTTGGGCCAATTCTTGCTCACCGCGTACTTAACTCCGCTTTTCGCCACGGAGTCGCAAAGCATACGCCTCAGTTCCGCGCGCGGCAGAGAGTCACTGCTTTTACTTAATCTTATTCTGTATTTGAAAATCTTCTCTGTTTCTATCATACCATTTTTAGATTATCGATAAACGCCGTCTGTATACCGATTCTACTATCCCGAAGGCCCACATGCTGGCAACTAGGTTTGAACCGCCGTAAGAAATAAAAGGCAAAGGTATGCCAGCCACGGGCACTATGCCTATAAGCATACCGAAATTAAATATCATATAAACGAAAAATATCGAAAATATCCCGCAGCAAACAAGATAACCGTATCTGTCGCTTGCAAGCGTGGCTATATAAGCCGTGCGCCATAAAAGTATAATGTATAAACTTAAAACGAATAAAGTGCCCATAAGGCCGGTTTCTTCCCCCAAGACGGCCAATATAAAATCGGTATGCCTTTCCGGCACAAACCCCAGCCTTGACTGTGTGCCGGAGAAAAATCCTTTCCCCAAAACTCCGCCCGAACCCATGGCGATTTGCGCCTGCAACACGTTATAGCCCGCGCCTTTCGGGTCGGAATTCGGCGCTAAAAAAGCTTCCACCCTTTTGCGCTGATAGTTCTTCATTTGTTTATTGACGAACAAGCCCGAAAAGAATCCCGCTATTATCACGCCCGACATTATCAACACGAAAACCGGCGCGATATAAAGCCTGAACTGCCTTAAAGCGTACCAAACGGCAAAACAGAGGGCGATAACGGCCGCGCAAAAACCGGCTATATACCACCAAGAGGAAGACATTTGCCCTATCGCATACAGAAAAACGTTGTTTTCCGCTATTTCCGGGTGCAGGGCGATAAAAGTCCAAATTATCGGGAACAAGGCCGCAGAAAACCCGAAAGCCATAAGCAAAACGAAATAAAAAGTATTAACGCCCGCCGCGTATAACAAAAGCAAAAGAGCGGGAGCGGTAACCACTATGGAAGAAAAATCAGGCTGCTTCATAATAAGCGCAAAAATCGGTAAAATAAGCAAAGCGAAAAGCACCAGCGTTTTGGCTTCCTTTATGTTTTGATAATTCCTGCTCAGAAAAGAAGCCGCTATAAGTATTGTGGCTATACGGCAAAGCTCCGCCGGCTGAAGCGAAATGAACCCCAGCTTAAACCAGGAGTTCGCCCCCCTGGAAACCACCCCGAAAACCAGCACCGCCGCAAGCATCGCCAGAATAATGCCGTAAAGCACTTTGCATTGTTCGTTATATATTTGATAGTTAAACAGCCAGCCGAAGATAAAAGCGCCCGCCGCCACCGGCAAAGCTATTACGTGCGTGCGTATAACGCCGGCGCCGTAAGAAAGGCCGCTTACCGCGGAAAGCACTATAAAAAAGCCTATTGCCGCCAGTAAAGATACCGCGGCCAAAATAATATAATCAAGCTTGCGCCTTTTTATTGATTGTTCCGATGTATATAATTTACCAAGCATTTTTATTTTACCCCGTAATAAGCTTTTATTATATTGCGCGCTATCGGCGCGGCCGCGCTGGAACCGCCTTTGCCGAACTCCACAAATACCGCCAAAGCCAAATCGGGCTCTTCGCCCGGGCGGCTGGCGAAAGCCATAAACCAGCCGTGGTCATCCCCGTGCGGATTCTGGGCGGTGCCCGTTTTGCCGTGCACTTCTATCCCGTTTACGCGCGCCGCGCGGCCCGTAGCATTATCCACGACGCCTTTTAAAGCCTTGGATATAATATCAAATACGCCCGGTTTAAGTTCCACCTTCTGCATAAGTTCGGGCTTTGCCTCAAAAAGAGTTTTCCCGTTTGAAGATACCGCCTTTTCTATATAATAAGGCCGCCAAATATCGCCCTTGTTCGCCAAAGTGGCCGCAAAAACGGCCATTTGTATGGGCGTAAGCAAAAGTTCGCCTTGGCCTATCGATAAATTTAAAGTATCCCCGCCGAACCAATATGTTTTATTTCTTGCCCTTTTGCTGGGGCCGTATATATTGCCGGATTTCTCGCCCGGCAGATCTATCCCCGTCTGCCGGCCGAAGCGGAACTTGCGCTGGATTTTTTCGATGTGGGAAGCGCCGACCTTCCCGCCGAGTTCATAAAAATAAACGTCGCAGGATTGGCCCATGCCTTCCCATAAATCTATATGCGGGCCGTGCTTTTTCCAGCACTTAAATTCCCGTCCGTTCATATAAACCTTGCCGTTGCAGGTGGTTTCTTCTTCCGGGTTCAGGCGGCCTGTTTCAAGCCCGGCTATGGCCGTTATGGTTTTAAACGTGGAAGCGGGCGGATAAAGGCCCTGTATTGCCAAATTATATTCCGGGATGGATTTGCTTTGTTTGGTTTCTTCGTCCGAGAAAGGCATAAAGATGTTCGGGTCGAAATCCGGCGCGGAAACCATTGCCAAAACAGCCCCGTTCTTGGGATTTAAAACCACCGCCGCGCCGCGTCCGGTAACGGAATTTTTTATTCCGTCTTCCGCCGCTTTTTGTACTTTATAATCCAGCGTGGTGTATATATCCGCGCCGGCGCGCCATTGATTATCCTTAATTTTCTTTTTTACGCGGCCCATATAATCGACTTCTAAAAAGAGCCCGCCGTCGCGGCCTTTAAGTTCGGTTTCATAACGCTTTTCTATGCCGCTTTTGCCTATTTTGGAATTTAATCTGTAATCAAGGCTGTCGTCGCGCAAAGCCCAAAATTTATTATCCATCGTGCCCATATAGCCCAAAAGATGCGCCGCAAATGCGCCGGAAGGATAATAACGCTTAGTTTCCTCAAGCAGATAAAGCCCGGAATAATAAGACTGAAGCTCCGCAAAGGAAAACGCCTTTTTTGGCGAAATATTCCGCGCCAAAGCTATAGCCTTGCCGCTTTTATTGGCTTTTTTTAACAGTTTTAAAAGTTTCGCTTTATCTTCCCCCAGGTAATTGGCCATGTCGGAACTTAAACTTTCCATATAATCTTGGCTGCTTTCTTCAAAAGCAGGGAGATAATAAAGGCTGAAAGCCGGCTGATTGCCCGCCAGCAGTTCTCCGCCGGAAGCCAAAATGCGCCCGCGCGGAGCGGTTTGATATAAAATTTGCGTACGGTTCTGCTCCGCAGCCTGGGTATAGCGGTTGTGCGATATGAATTGTATGTCTATAAGCCTTACCGTAATTACTGCGGCGGCCAAATAGGCCAAAAACAGCAAATGCTTAAGACGGGAAAGATTAAAAAAGGTTTTTGTTTTCATTATTCTTTTTTAAAATATTAAAAATCAAATATTTGGTTACGAAGATATATATAAAAGGCATAAAAAGGCCCGTAAGCGCGGAACCGGCCGCAAAACTCTTAAGCCCCTGCCACAGGAAAGAACCCGTAAAAATCAAACCGCAAAAACCGTATAAAAGCACGCAAAGCACGTTAAGCGCGGCTGTTATTACAACCTGCGGACCGATATCTTTAAAATCGATTTTATCGTCAATGCGGTAAAAAACGAACATTATAAGCGTAAAGACCAAAGCGTATCCGCCGAAAAGGACATCGCTGAAAAAATCCAAAAAGAGCCCGCTCATAAAAGCGAAAGTATAGCCGCCGGCTTCGCTTAAAATGCCGGCCATAATTATTGAAAACGCCAGCATAACCCCAATATTTATATCTAAAGGCGCAAACAATTCTATGCCGATCCAATTGATCACAGTGGCGGCTATAAAAATAATAAAAGCGTTTAAAAACTTAACCATTTTTCACCCCCGAAGAATGCTTTAAAGCCGGCATAATAAACAGTTCTTTTACGCTTCCGCCTTCAACCACGGGCTTTACTGAAGGGCTGAGAGCCGTATCAAAAGATTTATGTTTTTCATAACCGGGGGAAGATATTTCCCCTATCAAAATACCGTCCGGGAATAAAGCGCCGGAAGAGGACGTATAAACCTTGTCGCCCGCGGAAATATTGCTTTCCAAAGGCAGATACTTAAGATTTACTCCGCTGTTGCCGTCACCGGAAACAAGCCCTTCAAAACCCGTTTTTTCAACGCGGGCCGCGGCGGAAAAATCCTCATCGTTCAGTAAAAGAACTTTGGCAGTTTTGGGCGTAACTTCTATTACGTTGCCCGCCAAACCGGCTACGCCTTCCCGTATGGCCATTGCCGGGGAACGCAAAGCGACGCCGTCGTCGGAGCCTTTATCAATTATAACGCTTCCGCGGCGGGAGGGCTCCCTATAAGCCACTTTGGCCCATATACCGTTCCATTTATTCTGTTTGGATATATTTAAAGCCGAAGTAAGGCGTTCGTTTTCCTTTTCAAGGCTTTCCAAACGCGACATTTGTATTTTTAAAAGGGAAAGCTCTTCCCGTAACGAGGCATTGTCTTCGGCAACGGTCAGCAAATTGCCGACAGTTTCGTTGACGCCGCCCAAATACTGGGTTACCCCGTGCGCCGCCCTCAGCTGAGGAATAAAAATATAAGAAAGCAGCATTCTGACCGAATTTACCGGCATTTGCAAAGGAAGCAGTATAATCAAAAGAGAAATTATCACAAAAACACAAGGCAGTATTTTTGAGTAACCTCTTTCATAAGCAGTCAAATTCTTTTTTTTCTTTTCCATAATTACTTTAAAAACCGGCCGTGAACCAATAAATCAAGCCGCAGACATATAAAAATATATAAGAAATAAGATTCGCTTTAAAAAGCGACTCCCGTATTAAAACTTTGTCATAACTTTTATGAAACAATAAATACATAACGCCGTATTCTATCAGCCATGACGATAAAAAGAAATACAGCATTATCACCGTAAAAGCCGAAGGAACAAGCCACCAGGCGTCTTCATAAGGAATAAGCCAAGGCGCCTGCACCACCGCGGCGTACAGTTTGCGACCAAATCCATTAAGCCCGTAAGGCGTATCTCCGCCAAATATCATTTGTACGCCCAAGGCGGCAAGCCAAGTTAAAGGCACGCCTAGCAAAGCAGATACCAAATTAGCGCCCAAAACTCCGCAGAATAATTTTTTTAAAGAGCAATTTTTAAAACTTTTACGAAGATAGAAAAACTCTATAAATATTACCGGAATAAAAGCCGCCATAAAGCCGGGATAAACCACAAACAGCATAGGCAAACCGGCATTTGCCCACGACGGCAGAGCCGCAAGCATAAAACAGCAAAACAATAAAGGACGTTTAATAAGTTTGTCTAAAAACATATATCAATCCGACGGCGGCCTTTTGTGCCAGTATTTTGCGCCGATATTATAAATTTAATCGGTTTTATTATGCAGCCTATATTATGCGGCATAAACGGATTGCAATACACCGATTAAAGCCCGTATAAGCCGTATAAAAAAACTTAACCCTTTGTACGATCCAAACAGGTTTTAACAAATCTTTAAAAGAAATAAAATCCCAATAAAGCCAAAAGCGGGGGCCTCCTTATTAAGGCGGCTCCCGCTTAAGATTGTAAAAAATACCTTAAAGGAATTTTTTAAATTTACCTTCTGCAAGGAATTCCAAATATTTGCCTGTGCCCAAAGCCACACAGCTTAAAGGATCTGCGGCTCTGTGAACGGGAATATCGGTTTCTTTGCGGATAAGCTCGGTAATTCCTCTTAAAAGCGATCCGCCGCCTGCCACCACCAAACCGCGGTCAACCAAATCCGCAGCCAGTTCCGGCGGGGTTTCCTCAAGAGTGCTTTTTACAAGCTCGACTATGGCCCTTACGGGTTCAAGCAGAGCCTGCCTTATCTCCTCGGAAGTTACCGACATCGTGCGGGGTAAGCCTTGCGTTTGGTCCCTTCCTTTTACTTCCATGGTTTTTTCCTCTTCAAGAGGATAAACCGAACCGATATTGATTTTAACGTCCTCAGCGGTGGTTTCACCGATGATTAAGTTATATTTCTTTTTAAAATATTGGACAATGCAGTCTGTAATTTCATCGCCTGCGATATCAATGGATTTCGCCACTACCATGCCGCCAAGAGATATCACCGCTATCTCCGTGGTGCCGCCGCCGATATCAACTATCATGCTGGCGTGCGGTTCCGTTATCGGCAAGTCCGCACCCATGGCTGAAGCCATAGGCTCTTCAATCAAATAGACTTCCCTCGCACCGGCCTGCTTTGCGGCGTCTTCCACCGCTCTGCGTTCCACGCCGGTTATGTCCGAAGGTATACCGATAACGATTCTCGGCCTTAGTAAGCTTTTCCTTGTGTGTACGCTCCTGATGAAGTACCTTATCATTTCCTGAGTTACTTCAAAATCGGCTATGACACCGTTCTTCATCGGACGTACTGCGACTATATTCGCGGGTGTCCTGCCGAGCATCTGCTTGGCTTTGCTGCCTACAGCTTTTACTTCGCCGCTGTCCCTGTCTAAAGCTACTACGGAAGGCTCTCTGAGCACGATGCCTTTGTCTTTTACATATATAAGACAGTTGGCTGTGCCCAGGTCCATTCCCATATCATTAGAAAGCAGTCCGCCCAAATAGTCTATCAACATGATTAGTCCACCAGTTTGATTACCGCTACTTCGGCGTTGTCGCCTTTCCTGATGCCGGCTCTGTAAATGCGGGTGTAACCGCCGTCTCTTTTGGCATATCTTTCGGAAAGGACTTCCACTAATTTTTTATAGGCCACTTTATCGTTTACCGCATTTTTAAGGGCAAGTTTTTCCCCGTTTTTCGCTAAAGTGATGAGGCCTTCCACCTCGCGCCTTACTTCTTTGGCTTTGGGTAAAGTGGTTTTAACTTCTTCATGCAAAACTATGCTTACCGCCATGTTGGAGAGCATCGCTTTTCTGTGGGAGGTTGTCTTACCCAATTTACGGTATCCCGTATTTTTAATCATAGCTAAATTACTCCTTAATCTATCTTAAAACTTCATGCCGAGATGAAGGTTCATATCGGCCAGTTTAGCCTTAACTTCGTCAAGCGATCTCGCGCCGAAGTTCTTAACCATCTTAAGCTGCCCTTCCGTTTTGGCGACCAAGTCGCGCACGGTTTTGATATCTTCGGATTTAAGGCAGTTGAGTGATCTTGAAGAAAGCTCAATCAGGTCCACCGGCTGGGCCAAAATTTCGTCCAGCTTGTCATTGCCCACTTAAGGT
>OQVQ01001244.1_pt1 | contig 10534 bp, 8 predicted proteins | sample 1691491 | NCBI WGS metagenome assembly OQVQ01 (sample SAMN03418252, study PRJEB22391) | human gut metagenome | biome: human-gut; feature: organic feature; material: feces | host: Homo sapiens | place: Tanzania | collected 2013-01
GAAATTGAAGAGCCTGTTCCCGTTAACGGTTTATGCAGAAGGGAGGCACGGTATGAATATAAGGTGTGCCGTGAACACCTGCTGCGTTCGGTTCACGGGCACGCAGACTTCGGTTTATTTTTCGTCCCCGTCAGGCCGCCAGAGATATTTTTCCATGTTCACATGCCCGTCAACAAACTCAACCCCGTCTGCGGAAAGCAGCTGAATCTGCATGTTTTCACCGCCGAAAGCAAATGCGGCAGAAGCTTTGCCCTGCCTGTTCACAACGCGATAGCATGGAATTTCGGAGGGATCCGGATTTACATGCAGGGCATAGCCTACAACACGTGCCCAGCGCGGATTGCCCGCAAGAGCAGCGATCTGCCCGTAGGTTGCAACTTTGCCTCGCGGAATTTTGCGAACTACTTTATAAATTTTTTCAAACACCGTATCTTCCACAGTTTTTTCTCCGTTCTTTTTTGTTCAGCATCTGCCTTTGCCGCTGCATGTATTCAACATTTTTAAAATAATCATTTTTCGATATGTTACCATGCAAATGCAAGCAAAGTTTCATTAATCGCGGAAACGCCTTTTTGAAGAGCATTCAACTCATTTAAGCAGCCGTCAACTGCAATTTCAATGAATTCATCCGCCATTTCGCCCGTAAAAAAGAATGCGGGGGACTCCTTCGTTAAATCTCCGGAGTTTTGTTTATAATCCGAATACATTTCCGCAAGGAACTCCCGCGGTTTAAATTCCGCAATATAACTCAGCTCTTCTGCGTTCAAATTCTCCGGCAAAACAATATTGAAAGTCAAACCATGTCTTTTTGACAGATATGCATTTGCTTTTCGATAATCATCGTGAAGCCTGTCTATGTTTCCGTCGGGGTGCGGATCCCAATTATATTTCCCGTAAATAAAGCCGCGAAAAAGCAGGTCCTGAACAAGATGCAGGTAATAGCCCAAATAAAGATCATCTGTCATCACCTTCCGTCCGAATCTGCTGCGGAATGCTGTTAAGTCGTAGGTCTTTTTTGTACCGCTGCAAATTAACTTCAAAAAATGCGCCTTTTTGCTCTCTTCCGAAGACCATCCTGCCGAGTCGGGCATTATTATGCCAAAGCGAAATCTGTCGGGGTTTTTAAATTCAACGCATTTCAATAACCGTTCCGCTGCCGCGTGATGCACTATTCTTGCCGCCATGTTTTCCCTTCCTTCTGTTCAAAATTTTAATCCTTTGAAAGAATGATACCATAAAACGAGGCGACAGGTAAAGCTGCTTTTTTTCAAAACACGCCTGCATTGCCAAAAGCTTGCAGTATTCGTGCCGATTTGATATAATATTGCTTAACAGGCGGGCAATGCTCGTGCATTCGCCCGAAAAAACCCAAAGCGGCTGAACAGTCGAGATGCAAAGGTATTCGGAGATACGGGTTCGGAATGAGAGAAACTTTTTACAGAACGGCAATGCTGCTTGGTGAGGATGCAGAAAACATCCTGCTCGAATCCAAGGCGGCGGTTTTCGGAGTCGGCGGAGTCGGCGGGCACTGCGTTGATGCATTGGTTCGCTGCGGCCTCGGCCGAATTGCAATTTTTGACTCGGCCAAGGTCAAGCCGAGCAATCTGAACAGGCAGATTTGTGCAAAAAAATCCACCGTAGGCATGAAAAAAGTTGAAGCGATGAGTCTTCATATTGCGGATGTTTCGGACTGCATCACCGAAGCATTTGACTGTTTTGTGACGCGTGAAAATGCGGAAGAGCTGATTCCCGCGGACGCCGATATAATCATCGACGCCGTGGATAATGTCACGGCAAAGATCGCACTCATTGAGGCAGCGTCACGATGCGGCATTCCGATTCTTTCCAGCATGGGTGCGGGCAACAGACTTGAGCCGGACAAAATTCGCATTGCGGATATCTTTGAAACAAGCATCGACCCGCTTTCCCGCGTTATGCGCAGAGAATTGCGCAAGCGCGGTATAAAAAAACTCAAAGTTGTTTATTCCGTTGAAGAGCCGAAAACACCCGTCATTCCCGTTCCGGATCCGGATATGAAGCTGAACGCACCCGCAAGCGTACCCTTTGTTCCCGGAGCGTTCGGGCTTGCTCTTGCTTCGGAGGCCGTTCGCACAATTCTTGAACGAAAAAGGAGGATAAGTTTTAATGAATAACAAAAAAACACGACTGCAAAGGTTTATTTCATCGTCGATCGCCGTGCTTCTTTTTGCCGCGATCGCACTCGGCGCGGCACTGCCTGCGGCAGCATCGGCGCACGCATATTTTCCGCAACATAATATGCGCCGCAAAGCTCAAGGCGAACACTTGCCGTTTCTCCGACGGACAGCTTGACATTTATAAACGAAAAATCAGAATTTACACTTCTTCGCACATCGCGCTTCAGTTTCGGAACACCGTCGGCAGTACGCTCCGAGTCATCAACAATATTCCGACGGCGCATTATCTCTATGGCATCGTGCCTTACGAAATGAGCGAGTCCTGCCCCATCGAATCACTCAAATGCCAGGCGGTCGCCTCAAGAACCTATGCATTCGGCTTTACCATGCCCGGTGATGATTATGATATAACCGATTCGTTTAACTATCAGGGTTATCGCGGCTATAAACCCGGCTACGAAAAATGTATGCGTGCCTGCGTTGAAACAACGGGCGTCATTCTGTCTGTCGATAACGAAATCCCTCTTGCGTTTTACGGCGCAACAAACGGCGGCGAAACCGCTTTGCCGTCGCACCTTTTCGGATATGATTCGCTTGACCCGCTGTATGAAATCCGTCTTGATGACATTGACTTTTATGAAGCCAACCCTGCCTGCAGGCAGAATCTTGAAATTACATACGGAGAAATATCCGACAACGAAGCATTTAACGCTCTCCTTCGCAAAGAGGCGAAAAAAATTGTCGGATCTTCCGTTCGGCTCATTTCAATTCTTGAAACGGATGTGAACACACCGAAATTCGAAAACTGCGAACGCAACATGGCGAATGTTGATGTGCGTATTCTTGTTGGCACCGGCAGCGGCGAGCAGGAAGTTTCCTTCGGGTTTTCAGCCGACAGGTTGAAAGCTGAAGGTGTTTTTACAAAAAATTATAAGATGTACTGGGGAGAACCGACGAGCACCGGTTACAACATCTATTTCTGCCGCTACGGGCATGGTCTCGGAATGTCGCAATACGGTGCTCAGGCGCGGGCGCGTGAGGGGCAGACGTATCAGCAGGTGCTTAAATTTTACTATAGGAAAATGAAGCTTACCGATGTTTGTGAGCTGAATCCCGAGCGTCCTTTTGCATACAGCCTTAATATCAAAGCATACGGCGAGTTCAACACGACCAATGTCAACCTTCGTTCCGGTCCCTCCGCATCATTCACAAGTTTGGGCAAGTTCAACACGGGCACGCATGTTGACGTTATCAATGCCGTTAACGGTTGGATTTGCTGCATTGCGGACGGCAAACTCGGCTATGTTCGCGGCGATTATATCGATGTTAAGCTTTTCCCGTCGCCCATTGCTGCGCAGCAAAGAGTCTGCGAGGCAAAAACAACCGAAGCGGCCGCCCTTCGTACCTCCCCTTCTCAATATGCAGCCGAAATCGTGTCACTCAGTGAAGGTGCACAGATTCGCGTTTGGTTTGAAATCGGGGACTGGTACTATGTTCGAATCGGACACCGTTCCGGCTTTGTTGAAAAGAGCAAAATAATTATCGGAGATTGGTTCATCATAGACCTTCATGCGATCGTTTCATCGCAAATAGGCGACGGAATCCTCCCGCGGCCGTGAGTTTGCGGCGAAACGGTGCGGGGTGAGTATCCCGACATTCACCGTATTGTTCCAATCAACTGTACAGTACGCAAAGTATACATAAACAGCCCTTCCGAATGCATCGACATCGGAAAGGCCTGTTTGTTTTTGTGACATTTAAGCGACTTTTTTAAGAACCGTGCTGCGCGGCGGTTTTAAGCAGAAGCATGAACCCCGCCAGCAATATGAGAAAGGAAAAATTAAACAGGGAAAACTCTTTTACATATGCTCCTGATTTTCCGGGATTATGCTTTACATATTCACGGAAAGTGATGAGGCTTGCAAGCGATGCGATGAGTGTGCCGACGCCGCCGATATTCACTCCGACAAGCAGATCCGCATAGTTTTCCGTGAACTGTGAAAGCAGAATTGCGGACGGAACATTGCTTATGAACTGGCACGAAAGAACACCGAACACAAGCGTGTTTCGCTCCAAAAGCCCGGACAGAAACTGCCGAACGATGCCTATTCTGCTCATATTTCCCGCAAAAATAAAGAAGAATACAAATGTCAGCAGCAGCGGCCAATCAACTGCGAGCAGTGCCTTTCGGTCCGCCGCAAGCAAAACAGCCGGTATTATAACCAAGCCTATCCAATACGGAATTCCTCTGAAAACTATCGCAATTGCCAACGCAAAAAGCGCAAGGTAAACCGCAAGACGCACCGGCGGAAGCCGAAACTTTTCATCGCTCAGCTCCAGCGGTTCCGGCTTTACAAATACCAGACAGCAAAACGTGATAAGAGCAACCGAAAAAAAGAAAGGCGGTGCCATGATACGCATAAACTCAAGGTTCGGGATTTCAAACTTTGTGTAAAGATACAGGTTCTGCGGATTTCCGAACGGAGTCAGCATTCCGCCGAGGTTTGCGGCTATATTCTGCATTATGAAAGTGAATGCCATGTATTTTTCTTTGTGCGTTGTTGTGAGCACAAAAAATCCCAGCGGCAAAAACGTCAGCAGAGCCATGTCGTTTGCTATCAGCATGGAACCGATAAAAGTTATGTACACAAGGGCAAGCACGCTCATGCGGGCGTTTTTAAAAAGCCAAACTATTTTGCGTGCCAGCATGTAAAAAAAGTTAATGTTCTTCAGCGCACACACAACCGCAAGCACGCAGAACAGGCATGTCAGAGTTTTGAAATCGAAATACCTCGAATAAAGCTTATCCGGAGGCACAAAAAACATGGTTATGACCGCAGCCGAAAGCGCAATGACCATTACGGTATTTTTCTTTACAAACCGTTCAATCGCTGACAGAATGCATACCTTATTCATTCTCTTTGCGCTGCTGCTTTTTCTTTCGTTCATTTTTTCACCCTTTGCATTTTTTGCTGAAAGAGCAACGGAATTCATTTTGCAAAACAAAAGGAAGCAATCGAGTGAATGCTTCCTTTGTTTGGTAGCGGCAATCTGATTCGAACAGATGACACTCCGGGTATGAACCGAATGCTCTAGCCAGCTGAGCTATGCCGCCGTATTCGTGCGGAGGGGCTGATGCACGACCGCAATTGAAATGGTTGCGGGGGGGGGACTTGAACCCCCGACCTTCGGATTATGAGCCCGACGAGCTACCGACTGCTCCACCCCGCGATGGTTATTGCCTTTGGAACTCTCGCTCCACAATGCAGGAGCTATGATACCACGCACGGAAGCGGTTGTCAAGCATTATTTTAAAAAAAGTTATATATATTTTCTTTACTTGTTTATGTTCGCATTTTATATTATTAATTTGGGTTGACATTGCCAAAAATAAGTGTTAAAATCCTCATCAAATTAAATTTGGCTTTGATGGAGAAAAGAGCGGCGGTTGCCCAAGAGAGGTTCGCATTTGCTGGGAGCGAGCCGCAATTAAAGCTCATAAAGTTCGCTCCGGAGCCGCAGCGGTGAAGTTTTGCCTTCCGAATCTCGAATTTGCGCCGTGCCGTGTCCGTCGGTACTCTTCGGGTTCATTCACGGACAAAAGCCGGTTTGGATCGGGGCAAATGTGTAGTCGCTGCCGCGTCAGACCCGATAAAGTCTTTTTGAGGCAGCCTCGAACTGCTGCTGTTTGTGAACGCAATTTCGCGGATGCATTCGGCACGTTTCGGGCTGTGAAACAGGGTGGTACCACGAGAAAAGCGCACTCGTCCCTCAGGGACGGATGCGCTTGATTTATTTTGCGGAACAAATTTCTTTGATTTGAAAAAATAAAGGAGAAAAACAAAATGCTTGACGAACTTGCAAAAATCCGTGAGGACGCGCTTAAGCGGCTTGAGAACATCAAAAGCGAAGAAGAGCTGTCCGAACTGAACACCTCCGTTTTGGGCAGAAACGGCGCATTGACGGCTATTCTGCGCACAATGGGCAAACTCTCTGCCGAAAGGCGGGCACAGCTCGGCAAAGCGGCCAATGAGGTTAAGCAGTCCATTGCCGAAGCACTTGAAGCACGAAAAGCAATGCTTGATGCATTTGCAGAGCAAAAGCGCATTGAAGACGAAACCGTTGACGTTACCCTTCCGGGCATTATCGAGCTGCCGTCCGGCAAGCTCAACCCGCTTACCAAGGTATATCGCGAAATCCGCGATGCGCTTGTCGGATTGGGCTTCACAACCTTTGAAGGGCCCGAAATCGAATATGACGATTTTAACTTCACAAAGCTGAACCTTCCGCCGGATCACCCCGCAAGGGATATGCAGGATACCTTCTACATCAACGACAGGGTTCTGCTGCGCACGCACACATCCCCCTGCGAAGCGCGCGCGCTTATGGCGCTTAAGCCCCCGTTCCGCCTTGTTATTCCGGGAAGAGTTTTCCGCGTTGACGAGCCCGATGCAAGCCACAGCCCTGTTTTCATGCAGATTGAAGGGCTTGTTGTTGACAAAAACCTGACATTTGCCGATTTGAAAGGCACTATCGACACTTTTGTTAAGGCCGTTTTCGGCGAGAACGTCCGTTCGCGCCTCCGCCCGAGCTATTTCCCGTTCACGGAGCCTTCTGCCGAGGTTGATATTTCCTGCACGATCTGCGGCGGAAAAGGATGCAGCTCCTGCAAGGGCACGGGCTGGATGGAGATAATGGGCTGCGGCATCACAAACCCGCATGAACTTCAAAACTGCGGACTCGATCCCAACGAATGGTCCGCGCTTGCATTCGGCGTCGGAGTTGACCGCGTTGCGTGCCTGAAATACGGCATCAGCGACATTCGCCTGCTTTACGAAGGCGATGCGCGTTTCCTCAGGCAGCTGTAATTAAGGAGGGCAAAATAATGAAACTACCGCTTAAATGGCTGAAAGATTATGTTGACTATAACGTAACGCACAAAGAGTTTGCTTTAAAAATGCTCCTGCGCGGATTCGAGGTTGCGGATATCATTCCCGAAATGAAGGTCAGCAACGTTGTTGTCTGCACAATAACGCATATTGAGCAGCACCCGAATGCGGAAAGGCTGCGCGTTTGCAATATCGATATCGGCGCGGAAAACGAACTTGTTATCGTTACCAATGCGACTAATGTGTATGAAGGCTGTCAGGTTCCCGTTGCGCTGGACGGCGCGATCCTTGCGGACGGCATGGAAATAAAGCCCACAAAGATGCGCGGTGTGCTGAGCAGCGGAATGTTCTGCGGCGGTGCGGAACTCGGCATCAACGATGTTGAATACGAGGGCGCGGGTGCGGACAGCGTTCTGATTCTGAACGACGACACAAAATACACAAACGGTATGCGCATTCAGGAAGCACTCGGGCTTGACGATGTCATTTTCGATATTGAACTCACGCCCAACCGCCCCGATTGTCAAAGCATTATCGGCCTCTGCCGCGAGGCTGCGAGTGCTCTCGGTCAGAAATTCCACGAACCTGTCATCAAACCCGTTGCCGGCAGCGGCAGTGCGGCGGATTATGCAAAGGTCACCGTGCTCAATCCCAACCTTTGCCCGCGCTATTGCGCAAGGGTTGTGACCGATTTGAAAATCGAGCCCTCACCGAAATGGATGCAGCTGCGTCTGAAGCTTTCGGGAATCCGTCCGATCAACAATATTGTTGATATCACAAATTATGTTCTGCTCGAATACGGTCATCCAATGCATGCATTCGACCTTGCCTGCATTGAAGATGCGCATATTGTTGTTCGCAATGCCGTTGAGGGCGAGATTGTAACAACGCTTGACGGCAAGCAACGCGCCGTAACACCGGATATGCTGCTCATTGCCGACCCGCATAAGGGCGTCGGCATCGCAGGCGTCATGGGCGGGCTGAATTCCGAAATCACCGGAAATACAAAGGTCACGCTGTTCGAAAGTGCGGTGTTCAACGCAGCAAACATTCGCCGCACAACGCAGAAGCTGCACCATTCAACCGACTCCTCCGCAAGGTTCACAAAGGGCGTTGAAGCCGTGAATGCGGAGCTTGCGGTCAACCGTGCGATTGAGCTTGTTGACATTCTCGGAGCCGGCAGGGTCATCGGCAGCATGATCGACGTTTGCAATGCGGATATTTCCGAAAAAGTCGTGAATGCGGATGTTTGTCATATCAACCGTATTCTTAACACGAAACTCAGCGGAGAATCCATGGCGGAGCTGCTTTCGACCATCAGCATTCCCGCTGAGGTTTGTGAAAACAAGCTGCGTATCAAGGTTCCTCACTTCCGCACGGATATTGAAGACGGAATCGAAACCGACTGGGATATTGCGGAAGAAATCGGGCGGCTTTACGGCTACGATAACATTGAGCCTACGCTCATGCACGGCGATTCCTTCCAAGGCAGGCTTTCCCGCTCCGTCATAATTGAAGACAGGGTGAAGGATACAATGGCTGCAATGGGCTTCATGGAGCTTTATAATTACAATTTCACATCTCCGCAGGAATATGATCTGCTGCTTATTCCGGAGAACGACGAAAAGCGCAACACCGTTCGCCTGCAAAACCCCTTCGGCGAGGATCAAAGCCTTATGCGCACAACGCTCATCGGCGGCCTGCTCCGCACGATGCGCACAAACTGCAACAAAAAGAGCGGCCACGGCAGGTTCTTCGAAATCGGCAATGTTCACTTCAACAACCCCGATCTGCCCGAGGAACGCAAGATGCTCGGCATTATCGCATACGGCGGTGCAGGCAATGTCCGCAATGCCGAAAACTTTTTCACGCTTAAAGGTATAATTGAAAAGCTGTTCGAAATACTCGGCATTGAGAACGCAAGGTTTGAGCGCGGAGGCGGAGCGTATCTGCACCCCGGCCAGAAAGCCGTTGTTTCAATTGACGGCGAAGTCATCGGTGAAATGGGCTGCACTCACCCCCGCGTTGAAAAGAATTTCGGCCTGAGCTGCAACGCATACCTTGCCGAAATCGATTTCAACAAGCTTGCGGCGCACACAAACAATTCACGCAAATACAGACCTTTGCCCAAATTCCCGATCGTGCCGCGTGATATTGCGGTTGTTGTTGACAGGAACATTGAAGCACAGACTGTCATTGACATCATCAACACAGCCAAGACACAGGTTATTGTTGAAAACGCAAAGGTATTCGATGTCTACTATCCCAAAGAAGCGGGCGACAAGGGCATCCCCGAAGGCAAGAAGAGCATGGCATTCAGCTTCGAACTCCGTTCCGATGAACGCACGCTTACTGATGAAGACATCAACCGTGCAGTGAATACCATTTTGAAGGCTCTCAAATTCCGTCTTGATGCGGTTCTGAGGTCATAACTGTTTTCCGTTTCTGCGGTTTTTAAGCCGATTCCGCTTATTTCGGACGGTTTTCGGGAAGCGTTCCGTATTTGCTTATTCGGATCGTTTCCCGCATCGGCCGCCGCTCCCGTTCAGCATCTTCGGTGCCGCGCGGGAGCGACCGCACCGACCGAGAAAGTTTTAATTAAATCAACGAAACACCGCCTAAAGGAGGTTTCCGCCAAAAATGCTTGCTCGTTTTTTTCTCGGCTCCTTTTCAAAAAGTTTCGCTATGTTTTGCAGGGATTTACACAAATCGCCTGATTAACGAGTATGTTTAACATCGTTTTGGTTCAGCCGGAAATACCGCAAAACACCGGCAATATATCCCGAACCTGTGCCGTTACCGGCTGCAGGCTGCACCTTGTTCGTCCCCTCGGTTTTTCCGTTGATGACAGGTATTTGAAGCGCGCCGGTTTGGACTACTGGAACGAGCTTGAGATTTACTATTACGACAGCTTTGAAGAACTTGAAGCGGCTCATCCCGATGCACGGTTCCATCTGCTTTCCACCCATGCGGAAGCAAGCTTTGCCGAAGCGCAATTCCTGCCCGGCGATTTTCTTGTTTTCGGAAAGGAAACGGCGGGACTCGGGCAGGAACTGCTCTCAAGGCGCAGCTCGGATGCAATTCGCATTCCCATGCGAAAAGGTCTGCGTTCACTCAACCTTTCAAACTCCGTGGCAATCGTCGTTTACGAAGGCTTGCGCCAAAACGGATATGCCGGGCTTGTGTGACGCCGTTTCAATCCCGTTCCGTTATAAATAACTTTTTGTTAAATTCGGGCGTATCTGCCCATATGATAAAAGAGGTTGCAGCAATGGCAAAAATCGATTCGAACAACACGCTTGAAAAAATACTTGAAAACGGCATCATTGCAATATCCCGCGGCAATTACGGCGACACTCTGCTTCGCGCCGTTGATGCGGCTGCACGCGGCGGAATCAAAGCCGTTGAAATTACGTTTGAGCAAAATCTTGCACCCGAAATTGCGGGCGAAGCATTGGATAAACTTGTTCGAAGATTCGGCACTGTACT
>OQVQ01001245.1_pt1 | contig 10526 bp, 8 predicted proteins | sample 1691491 | NCBI WGS metagenome assembly OQVQ01 (sample SAMN03418252, study PRJEB22391) | human gut metagenome | biome: human-gut; feature: organic feature; material: feces | host: Homo sapiens | place: Tanzania | collected 2013-01
CACAGCCGCAAGCGCCCAAGGCAGGAACGCGATCGCCTGCATCTTGGTGTTGTGTCCGACCTGGATGATCTGGAAGTTGTACGAGCAATACGTGATGGCGACAGCCCCTCCAATAGCAAGAACCTTGTCCACACCCAACGAGAGCATCAACAGAAAGGCTCCCAACAAGGAGATGAACAGCCAGTTAGCCGGCCTCTTTCCTTTCATCAGAAGACTGTACAACGATTGTGTCCAGTCCCCATCGCTGGAAGGAACGAACGAAGTGGTCGGCATCCCGCCGAACATGGAGTCCGTCCAGTAAGTAGGGTCGTCAGGATGAGCGTTGTTCCATGCCACAGCCTCCTGCGACATGCTTCGGTAGCCGGTGATGTCGCTCTGGTTGACAATCTTGCCGGTCAGCACCTCAGGCACAAAGCCATAGGCGAGAACCAAAAACAACAGCACAATCCCGGCATATATTCCAATCTTCTTCATCAAAGTCTTGTCCATAATCTTTGAATATGTAAGCAAATTATTGTTTCTCGGTTATCTGATTCAGCAGCTCCGCCAGCTTCACCGTCAGGTTGCGGCGGGTGAATCGTGAGATGTCAGAAGCACTGTCCTTGAGCTCATCATTCCGGAACTCCTCCCAACAGAAATCAACCCATGCCTTGATTTTCTTCTCATCATCCCAGTCATAGACCACACCCGAGCCGGTCTCGCCGACAATCCGTGCCATCGCACCGTCAGTCTGACCTATTCCCAGAATCGGACGGCGCGAAGCGAGATATTCAAAAAGTTTTCCGGGCAGCACGGCGCGATATTCAGGTTCCTTCCTCAATGGCAGAATCAGGATTGAAGCATTCAGTTGCTCCCTGACAGCCGTTTCGTGATCCTGATAGCCGAAATCTTTCAGATTGCCCCCAAGCCCGGCCTCCTCGATCGAATCGGTGATCTCCTTGTCGGTCTTCCCCACCAACCTGATTCTCAGCGATCTTCTGAATTCACCATCCTCCTCACACTTCTGGGCCAACACTTTCCAGAGAGTTTCAGGATTGCCGTCAGAAGCAAACAAACCGGTATGGGTGATGTTGAAGTTCTCGTCAAGCTCTACATTCTTATTGAAATCCTCCTCATCGTAGCCGTTGGTGATCAGCTCGACAGGAGTCTTTGTCATCGCCTTGAACTCGTCCTGAACCAATGGGGAGACTGCGATCACTTTTGTAGCTCCGTCCAGAACCGCCCGCTCCAGACAATGATGCTTTCTCTCCGACCATGAAGTCAGTCCAAGATGCTTGAAATAAAACATCCTGGTCCACGGATCACGGAAATCCGCCACCCATGGAAGTCCCGTCGCCTTGGAAAGCCGAAGTCCGATGAGGTGCATTGACTGTGGCGGACCTGTCGTGACAATGGCGTCAACCGGATGATCCTCAAGATATTTCTTCAGGAAACGGACGGACGGACGCACCCACATCACCCTTGGATCCGGAATGAAGAAGTTTCCTCTGATGAACAAGGACAGTTTCTGTTTCCAAGACTTTCTCTGCCCGTTGATCGGATTGACCTCATCATTTCCTGCGTTGGCCGCCGTCAAGGTCTTGAGATCAGTGGAACTCCCTTTCCCCATCAGCTTACGGTAAATACCATAAGGCTCGAATATATGGCTTTTGACAACCTCGGCCTCAGGCGGAATCTCCGCCGCCAGAGTCTTGTCAATCGTCGTCAGTTCAGGATTCTCAGGTGTATAAATGACCGGTTGCCATCCCACAGCCGGAAGATATTTCGCGAATTTGACCCATCGTTGCACCCCGGATCCCCCGGACGGCGGCCAATAGTATGTGATTATCAGAACCCGTTTCATCATGCCATTGAGTCTCTTAGTAATCCTTAAAAAATAACTTGGTGATCTTTGATTGTCTTTTCGGTCTATATGTCTTTCCTCATCAGTCTTGTGCCACCGGCACACTCCTCCTTCCTCACAAAGACATCCATCCTCGAAAATACTGCCAAATCTTTACCAACTTATTTTTTAACGCTTACTTAATTCTACAAAGATAGTTGTTTTTGCAATCAGTCCGACATGCGGAACCGGATAATTCTGTCGGCCTCAACGAGCATCGCCTATGAACTTCCGACAGATCTCGAATCGGGCGAAGTCTTCGAACGTGACGAATGGTCAGAAATATTTGCGATGCCTATTTGCGGTCAGAAAAGAATGATGTAACTTTAGAAGCTGTTCTGGATTGTTTGAAATGTTCTTTGAGGTGAAAAAACTTCAAACAAACAATTCAGCTGCTTACAATATTCATTAATGAGATTCAGAATATGTTAAGGATTTTTTTCACGGCGCTGACGGTGGCGCTGACTTTTGGATTGGTGACTTCGGCACAGGATTACAAGGGGCCTGAACTGAAGCCGGAATTTGTGTGCGATCTCGGACAGATCACACCGGAGAATGTCAAGGTTAAAGGTTCCACGCAGGGATTGGCGATCTGGGGAAAGTACGGATTCGTGCTCCACGACAAGGGACAATGTGTCATCATCGACATAAAAAAGAATAGGTTCGTCTCCACTTTCAAGTTGGATGGAAACACCTCTCACTGCAACAACGCATCTTTCGGAGTTGAGAAAGGATCCAGTTTCCCGTTGCTTTACATCTCCGGATGCAAGGGAGATCATTGCTGTTACGTCACGGACATCACATTGGATGGCAGCAGGATCGTGCAGAAACTTTTTCACACCGGAGAAGGCTACACAGGATCGTTCGACTGGTTCATAGACAGGAAGAACAAGATCATCTACACCTACGGATCCAGCGGCGAGATGCGGAAACTGGTCAAGAAATTCAGGCTTCCAACCTTGAAGGACTCTGATGAAAACGGTGAGGTTCTTCTTACACAGGACGATGTGCTGGATGAGTTCTATGTCCATGGCATAAAAATATATCAGGGCAGTGTCCTTGGCGGGCATTATGCCTACCTTGGAGACGGCTACCCGCCTCACGACAGATTGCTTCACGTTGTGGACATGAACACAAAGACTTTGGTAAAAACCGTCAACCTGAACGACCTGCATCATGAGCCGGAGGGCGTGGCCGTCAAAGGGAAATGGCTTTACATGGTGATGCACGTCAGCAGACAGCCACGCGACGGGCAGATCTACAGGTTCAGGATCAAATAGGAGTGTGCGCTTAGGGTACTAACCGACCAGGCCGGTGATGAAAATCACAGCGATGGTCACCGGAGCGACATACCTGATGAGGAAATAGACAACAGGAAACAACTTGTTGTTCAACTTGAGGGAACCACCGTTCGTGAGCTCGTCACGGACGGTTTTCTTGTCCATCTTCCAGCCCACAAAGACAGAGAACAGGAAGGCTCCGAGCGTCATCAGGTAATTGGAGCACATCTTGTCACAGAAATTGAAAATGCTTTCTCCCAGAATCCTTACATCGGAGAGGAGGCCGAACGACAGCGAGCAGAGTATCCCGACCACAAAAGTGGCGAAGAACAGCGCAACAGTAGCCTTGTGCCTCGAAACACCCTTCTCCTCAACGAGATAGGCAACCCCAACCTCAAGAATGGAGATGGACGATGTAAGCGCGGCGACAAGGATGGTCAGGAAAAACAGAATCGCCACAAGGCTACTCACGATCTGCCCGCCCGCACCCATCTTCGCGAATATGTAAGGAAGGGTCTCGAACACGAGCCCCGGTCCGGCGGACGGCGCGATTCCGGCTGCGAACACTGCCGGCATGATGGCAACCCCCGCAAGCATCGCAAACAGCAGGTCAGAGACAGCTGTACCCGCTCCGGAAGCGATAAGATTCTCTTTCTCACTGACGTAGGATGAATATGTCAGCATGGTTCCAACGCCCAGAGACAGCGAGAAGAAGCTCTGACCCAAGGCCGCGGAGAACGCCCCTGGAGTCAATTTGGAGAAATCCGGCTTGACAAGGTACCTGACTCCGTCTCCAGCTCCCGGGAGTGTTACCGAGTAGATGGCGATGGCCACAATCAGCACGAACAGGATGGGAATCGAAACATTGCTGAACTTCTCGATGCCCTTTTTGACACCCAGAAAGACAATCAAAGCCGTCAGCGACAGGAATATGAACAAGCAGATTATCGGCCCCCAGACCGAAGATGCGAACTCGCCGAACATCCCGGTGACAGCCTCGGCCTTGTCCGGCGTGAAACTGAAAGTAGCGGATTTGACAAGATACTCAATGGCCCATCCTCCCACCACGCTGTAGTAGGAAAGGATAATCAGCGGGGTGATGACCGTAAGAAGCCCCAGCCACTTCCATTTGGAATGCGGAGCGAGGGCGTTCATCGCGCCGAATGTGCTGAGATGGGTCTTCCTGCCGATCACCGATTCGGAAAACAGGATCGGCAGGGAAAGGACGAAGGAGCACACTATGTATATGAGTATGAAGGCAGCTCCTCCATATTCACCGACCATGTAAGGGAATCTCCAGATGTTGCCAAGTCCGATGGCTGAGCCGGCGAAGGCCATTATCACGGCAGCGCGGCTGCCGAAGTTCTCTCTGTCTGACATATTCGTTAAGTTCGTTTTTTGCGTCCGGCCTGCGGGGGATGCCGGGTTGTCGTTTTATTTATGTGCTATTGACGCTTCGGTGCTTCGACAGGCTCAGTGACCGATCAAATGGTCGCCGAGCCTGTCGAAGTGACCTGAAAGCGTCTTTTGTAAACTTTGAATTCGTAAGTGTAACCGGTTTCCGGATCCGTGGCGGACGGCGTTTCCGATTCCACCATCCAAATCGCCGGATCGATCACCGGGAAGAACGTGTCCGCATCCTCAATCGCGGTGTGAACGTGCGTAATGTAGAGCTTGTCCGCCGTAGGAAGAGCCTTGCGGTAGGTTTCACCACCGCCCATGATGAAGATGCGCCCCGGCTCTGTTTCCCGACCGCCATCAGCAGAGCCAGCCACCTCTTTTTCTGACACTTCGACATCTACGGCAGCATCGTTTACCTTCGATTTGGCAGCCTTTTCCACCAATGAATATGCATCCTCAAGGTTTCCGGCCACCTTCACACCTTCCGGAACATCATCCCAAGACCGTGTGGAAATCACAATGTTATCCCTTTTAGGGAGCGGCCTTCCTATCGAAAGGAATGTCCTGTAGCCCATAACCACCGGATTGCCGGTGGTCGTGCGCCTGAAATATTTCATGTCTTCGGCAATATGCCAGAGCAGGTCGTTGTCTTTCCCTATCGCCCCGTTGTCCGCAACCGCCGCTATGATACATTTTTCCATAAACCAAAACTGTTTCCGGCCGTAAAGTTACAGTTTTTTACCATATCCGCAAAACAGAAAATGAACAAGTTGCGGCCAAAGCGCATAACACTGGCACTCTGTGAGACTTTAATTTATAAGTCCCAGAATCCGAAACCCTCGTGCGCGGAAATCCGATCTTCGCTCCCGAGGTGACCTCGACAGGCCCTCCCGTGCGCCAGAACAAGCCTTACTGCTCACGAGGTGACCTCGACAGGCCCTCCCGTGCGCCAGAACTGGCCTTACTGCTCACGAGGCGAACTCGACAGGCCCTCCAGTGCGCAGAACTGGCCTTACTGCTCACGAGACAACCTCGACAGGCCATCCAGTGCGCAGAACTGGCCTTACTGCTCACGAGGCGAACTCGACAGGCTCTCCAGTGCGCCAGAAAGTCACTTTTGCTCACGAGACCGATGAATATGACGGCCGGTGCGCCGGAAGGACGCTTTCACGCACGGAAAACCATTCTAAGTGAAGGCAATCAATTGGTCGCTGAACTTGACTTTCCGGTCGCTGAGTTTGTCGAAGCGTTGGTCACTTCAACAGGATCAGTCCCTTATATGACTTGAAGCGATCGGAGGAAAGTGTAAAGAATCTTTACACTTACTGTAAAGATTCTTTACACTTTTGCATATTCATAAAATAAGAATATCCCTGAATGACAATCACTTGAATCTTTTGGCATGGTAATGGATTGGCCAAATGACGGTTTTTGCGGATGGTCGTTTCGACAAACTCAACGATCTCCTGGAAGACAAACTGGTGACAGTTATCGTGACCAACACATTGCACGTTGAATTTGTTGATTGTTGGTGAGATCGTTGAACCACGGTTGGTGAACATGCCGGACAAGGGCCGCTGAGCCTGTCGAAACGACTTTCGGTGAAGGTTAGTGAAAACCGTTATTAGTAAGCGTTTAAAAATAGGTTGGTAAAGAATTTGAGGCAATGAAATATTTCTTTAGGTTTCTGAAGAACAATCCGCTCTACGCGGTGATCAATGTGGTGGGGCTTGCGCTGTCACTGATGTTTGTGATACTGATCGGGGACTACACCTACCGGCAGTTCAGCATCGACAAATGGCACAGGAACCATGAGAGAATCTACGTGCTGGGCACAGAGAACAGGAACTCACTCATGTCATGGCCGGATTGCGCCCATTCACTCAAGGACAGGTATCCTGAGGTTGAGGATGTCTGCTGCGTCTATATGCACAACGGAAAGATCAAGCACGAGGACAAAGTCTATGAGGAGTCCCAGGGGGACAACGCCGGCAACATAATGCTCGCGGACTCCAATTTCTTCAGATTCTTTGATTTCAAGATGATTGACGGAGACCGTGAGACCGCTCTGGACAGCCCTGAGAAATGCGTTGTCACAGAGTCTCTTGCCAAAGCCTTGTTCCCGGACGGCAACGCTCTCGGTCAGCCGCTTCAAATCGAAGGGACACGTTATGTCTTCGTAAGTGACGACAACGGCGACCCATACGACAGCTCGCTTGTTTACACTGTCTCAGGGGTCATCAAGGATTTGGACAAGACAGTGTTCCTGAACGAGACGGCGGTCATCGCCAATTTCGAACGCGCACCGCAGGTCCTCGGCTACAGACTCCGCAACGACCTGATGGCCAGCGGGCCGTTAGGCTCCACATTGTCATTCCTGATGCTGAGACCAGGGGCGAGCCTCGAAGATAAGATTGAAGACCTGACCTCCTACTGCATTGAGAGCATTCCGGTGTTCAATTTCTACGGCAACACAAAGGCCGCCATCATCCCGCTTGACGACCTGATGTTCGCGCCACAAAATACTGGCGCGGGCCTTCAGACCGGCGACAAGAGCCTTTTAGGAATATTGCTGGCCGTTGTTCTGGCAATACTGATGTTCGCCGTCACCAACTACATAAACCTTACGGTCGCCAACACAGGCTTCAGGGCAAAGGAAATGGCCACCCGAAGGCTTCTCGGGAGTGATGGTTTGGGAATATCCTTGGAGCTGATCGGGGAATCCACATTGATGGTGTTCATCTCGTTCATCATCGGCGGGGCGTTGGCCCTGTTGCTTGAGGACAAGATGGCCGTTCTTTTCAAAGGAAAGATTGACATCCTCAAGGACATAAACTTCTCCACAGTCTCGGTCAGCCTTCTGTTCATTGTCCTGACAGGAATCATCTCAGGAATAATGCCGACCATCTCGCTGTCAAAGTACAAGCCTATCGATGTTGTCAAGGGTTCGTTCCGCTACCATTCCAAGATGGTGCTCAGCAGGATATTCATAATCCTCCAGAACGTGATCACGATGACGATGATGACAGCCACTCTGACGATCCTGCTCCAGATGAGCCATCTGGTCAATGCTCCGCTGGGCTACAACACGGAAAACATCTACCGTGTCAGCTCCGACAATCCGGAAGTCCTGAGAAATGCTCTGAAAAGCCAGCCGTTCATCCAAGGAATAGGCTCGTTCTCAGGCACATCCCTGGACGGGAACTACTGTTCGATGAGCACCCGTAAAGACAAGGACAACAATAATCTTCTGGTCTATCTCACAACTTGGGACAAGGAGTTCATCGACATAATGGGAATCAATCTGGTCAAGGACAACCATCTTTCAGGCGATGTGAAATATATCAATGAAGAGCTCGCCGGAAAACTGAGCCTGGGGGATGGAGAATCAGAGGTGACATGGGGCGACGGAAGCGTGACGCAGGTCGCCGGCGTGTTCTCCAACTTTCACATGACAAACATCCTTGACCCTTATCAGCCGTTCATGATCACGGTCAAGGACACGGATGAGATCGAGGATCCTAACTTCATGGTCAAGACAAACGGTGATCCGCTGGCGTGGAAGAAACTGTGCGACCTGGTCAAAGAGGTTGACGGTTCTACCGAAGACATTGACTGGAAAGTGCAGAGCATCGAGAGCTCCGTCAAGGCCTCGCTCACGGAGGAAAAGAACACGATGAGGGTCGTAGGCATATTCACTGGCGTGGCCGTCCTGATCTCCGTACTGGGCTTCATCGGCATGTCCCTGTTCTTCATCCGCCAGAGGCGCAAGGAGATCGGAGTGCGCCGCATCATGGGCAGCACCACGAACGAGGTTCTGTCCCTGCTCCTGACGAAGTTCTGCGCCCCGCTTCTGGTGTCGTTCATATTCGCCGTGCCGCTCTCCTGGTTCATTATGGACAAGTGGCTGGAAGGCTTCTCGTACCGGATCGGTCTGAGCCCGTGGATATTCATCGCCTCCGGAGCCGTCTCGCTCCTCATCGCTGCCGTCTCGATCTTCTTCCAGACCCTCCACGCCGCCCGCTCCAACCCCTCCGACGCCATCCGCGCGGAATGACATCCTTAGGTTCATCTTACCGGCAACCTGCACCATGGCAAAAACAGGATTGGGGCACAAAAGGTGTCAACCACTTGATTTTTGCAATACTATTATTATATTCGCAACATAGTTGCGGTTATTATTAAAAAATCCGCAACCCTACAGAACGAAAACAATTAATGCTATGTATAATAGAATATTTGATATAGATAGCCGTCTTGATGAAGGAATGTTCCTTTTCGGCGCTCGTCAGGTAGGGAAATCCACGCTTCTCAAAGAGAAGTTTAAGGATGCGGTGTATTTTGATTTGCTTGATTCGGATCTGCGAAAGCGCCTTCAACGCAAACCGGAACTATTCAAAGAGGCCCTTGACAAATACCCCGAAAAGACACTTGTGATAGTTGATGAGATTCAAAAAGTGCCGGATCTTTTGGACACGGTTCATAGTTTGATGGTCGAGAAAGGCCTCTATTTCATACTGAGCGGTTCAAGTGCCAGAAAACTGAAAAAGAGAGGAGCGAACACACTTGGTGGACGCGCCATCCCAGAAACCTTGTTTCCTCTTGTAAGTGCCGAAATTCCGGATTATGACATTTCCCGAGCCATACAAAACGGAATGATTCCAAGGCATTATATGGTAAACAATGCAGAAAGGCGATTGAAAGGATATGTCGAAGTGTACCTCAAAGAAGAGATTCTTGAGGAGGCAGCCGTCAAAGACATCGGTATATTCGAAAGATTTATGGAGGTGGCGGCGATAAGCGACGGCGAGATCATCAACTATGAAAACATCGCGTCAGATTGTGGCGTGGCCGCGAACACCGTCAAGGCATACTTCCAAATACTATATGACACGCTCATAGGATATGAGATTCCAGCCTACCGGAAAGTGATCAAAAGAAAGTTGACGCAAGCCCCGAAGTTTTACTATTTCGATGTAGGAATAGTCAATTATCTGATGGGAAGGAATAATCTGAGAGTAGGCACTCCTGAATATGGCCACGCATTTGAACATCTTGTGATGCAGGAACTTATCGCATATTTGGGTTACAACGACAAGAAAAAGGATCTTTCATATTGGCACACATATTCAGACATTGAGGTAGATGCCATCCTCGGTGACGCCAAAGTGGCGATTGAGATAAAATCCACCGATGATGTTCAAACCAAGCACAAGACCGGACTCAACCGCTTTTCCGAAGAACATCCGGAAGCAAGGCTGATTCTGGTGTCCACCGACCGGCTCACACGAAAAACCGGGAATGTCGAACTCATCTACGTGTGTGACTTCTTTAAGATGCTTTGGGCCGGTGAGATCTATTAGATCGCAAAACCTTGACAGAAGCAAAAACAAAGTTAAATGCTCCTGTCAAGGTTAAATTACACTACGAAGGAAGCATTTTATGGAGAATATGCTCCCGTTGAATTTCGGTGTCCGAACTAAAGGAAGAATCAAAGCAAGTATCGTCTTTCAAGGCTCATGAAATGCTGGCAAGTATTATCACAATGATGATAATGATGATGCATCCGATCTTGCTGTTTTTTTCATCCTTAGCCTTTTTCTTTGCTTTAAGAGCCTCGGCAGCCTTCTTTGCTTTCCGTTCTTCTTCCTTTTTCAGATAAGCGGAATATTCAGGAGATCTCTTAAACTCTTCCTCCGGCTTTCCACAAAGGAATTTCCCCTCGTAAGTTATCTGACCGTCTTCACCATACTGTTTTCCGTAGCCACTGCAATTGTCACAAAAACTACAAATGAAATACATCAAAAATTACAAATGAATTACAACAAATACTTAAAATAAATCACATCAAAAACTTAAAATACGTTTGGTAGTCAAAGTAAAATGAGTACCTTTGCAGCATAAAACAAAATCGAATATGGCATATCTAAATAGAGTCTTTGACGTGCGACTTAAAGCGCATC
>OQVQ01001248.1_pt1 | contig 10516 bp, 5 predicted proteins | sample 1691491 | NCBI WGS metagenome assembly OQVQ01 (sample SAMN03418252, study PRJEB22391) | human gut metagenome | biome: human-gut; feature: organic feature; material: feces | host: Homo sapiens | place: Tanzania | collected 2013-01
GGAACGACGAGCCACGTCGCGACGACACACCGCACGGAGAAATTCGGGAAACTCGTCCGCGCGGAGTTCGACAGGCGTTTCGGTCAGATTCCGGAGACGACGCCCTACATCACCGACGGAGGCAAGTGGCTGCAGACCGTCTGGAGGAACCACTTCCCGTTCGCGACCCCGATCCTCGACGTCTACCACGCGCTAGAGCACCTGAAGCCGATGATGCTCGGGCTCGGGATCAGGGAAGGCTCGAAGGAATGGAAGTACCGCCACCACTACTGGTCGGAATGCATAAAGGCGGGAAAGGCGCGGAACGTGCTGGACTACATCTGGAAGAACATGAAGGCAAGGCTCGGCAAGGACGCCATGAGGGAGTACAGGTACTACCGCGGCAATCTCGGGAGGATGAAATACGACGAGTACCGGGCCAACGGGTGGTTCATCGGCTCCGGCGTCATCGAGAGCGGCTGCAAGACCGTCATCGGCCAGCGCTTCAAGCAGTCAGGAATGTTCTGGTCGCTGAAGGGAGCGAAGGCGCTGCTGCCGCTGCGCACCCTCCACAAGTCGAACCGCCTCGAGGAGTTCTTCGCCTACCTCGTCAGAGACCTGAGGCAGGTCGACTGCGCGGCATGAGCCTTGCGTTCTCTGCGGCTAAACCCTTTGACTCTGCATAAATATCTCGTTGCACCCGCTGTTCGATGCCAAGCGTGTGGCTCAAGATGAAGCGCGAGCGGGACGGATGCGAAAGTGTGGCCTACGATGAATGGGACGCGCCATGCGCGGGACCGTTGTTGAAGTCTGCACGAGGAGGGAAGAAAGAAACATTGCCCGCCAACCTTGATGTATCGCCAAGAATTATGAGATAATATGCCTCAAAGATTCGCCATATCGACCCGACCAAGGGCGGATATTGGGAGGTAGGCGAATGACAGGCGATGAGAAAAGCACGAGGGCAAGAGGTTTGGTATAGTACATCCCACCAGAATGAACGATAAAACGACAGATTGCTCGTACCTTGAGCGCGGTGTCATAGACCCTGACTTCACACGGGATATCCTTGAATCGAAGATCCCGAGGGATGTTTTGCAGGTTTTGCTTGCGGATCGGACGACCGGCAAGAACATCATGTGGATGACCGACGGATACGCACATCTGGAATCCGTGTTCGATGTCAAGATGGGAATCCATGACGAAATCACTGCAGATGTGATTTCCCGTCCAGGAAACAAGATTGTCCGTCCTCGTGTTGACAAGAGCAAAGAAGAACAGCGCAAACGTGTCGTTGGCAAGGCGGAGGTGTTTACGCCGTCATGGATCTGCAATGCCATGAACAACCTCATGGATGCCGCATGGTTCGAGCGAAAGAAATCCCCGTTCACGATTGAGGGCAACAAGTCATGGCGGGCAACACAGAAGCCTGTGACATTCCCCAAGAAGCTCAAGAAAACCTGGCTTGATTTCGTCACCGAAGTGCGCCTTGAGATCACATGTGGCGAGGCTCCGTTTCTTGCAAGTCGATACGATACCACAACGGGCGAGGTGATTCCGATTCCCGAACGCATCGGCATACTTGACCGCAAGCTGCGCATTGTGACGGAGAACGCTGGTACGCAACCTGACGAATGGCTGAAATATGCAAAAATGGCCCTCAAGGCCATTCTGGGTTTTGAGTGGCAGGGCGACAACCTGCTCATCGCACGCGAGAATGTTCTTTGGACCATATTGGAGTATTACAAGTATTATTGTTCGCCAACGCCAATAAGCCACGATGACCTTCTGGAGCTTGCAAACATCGTGAGTTGGAACATCTGGCAGATGGACGGGTTGAAGTTCGTTGTCCCGCTAAGTTGCCATGATGAACCCATCGTCCCCAAGACGCCTAAAGCCGTGCAGCCGGATTTGTTTGCCGCCGAAGAAAAAGGATTGTCGGAACAAACGCTACCGTTGACGAAGCCCTGTCCTGGCTGCGCAAAGAAACACATCCTTGACGGCGCGGAATTTCACAACGGCACCTATTGCAAGATCATGGATTGGGGAACCGGCGAGCCGCATGAATTCGTCTGGCATTATCTGCATCGGGATCGGGAATGCGTGGAAAAGGAAAGAAGGAAACCGCAATGACAGACGCGGCCATTCTGGAAGAGTTGATCGTCGGCCGAGTCGAGCCGCGCATCTATGCCTTTACCACCAACACCGTGCCCAACTACTTGAAGGTCGGCGACACCTACCGTCCCGTGGATGCCCGGTTGGACGAGTGGCGTGAGCATTTCCCTCATTTGAAGCGAGAGTTCGACGATTCCGCCAAGATCGGCGATGTCTTCTTCAGGGATTATTCCGTTCATGTCTATTTGGAGGGAACCGCGAAGCGTCCGCGACTTGCCAAGGGGACATTTCCTGATGTCTATTATTCAAATGAGTTCTTTGAAGGAGCCACCAAGGGTGATGTCAAGGCGGCAATTGGCGACATACGCCATGATTTCGAAACAAAGGGACAGCGGTATCAGTTCTACAGCGTGGCGGAAGGACTCCCCACAGGCGTGAAATTCCCTTCAACGGGCATGTGGTCGCTGCGCCCCAACCAAGACGCCGCCGTAAAGAGATTTCAGGCTGCTATTGCGGCCGGCCGGAAAAACCTGCTCATGTACGCCGTCATGCGCTTCGGCAAGTCGTTTACGTCCATGTGCTGCGCCAAGACAATGAACGACGGCAACGGGGCGAACATCGTCCTCGTCTTGTCCGCGAAGGCAGATGTCTGCGGCGAATGGAAGAAGACCGTCGAGAGCGCCGAGAACTTCCGAAACGACTATGAATTCCTTTCCGGTAAAGACCTCAAGGCGAATGACAAAATCGTTTCAGATTTACGGCGCAAGGGAAAGAAGGTCGTCATATTCCTCACGCTTCAGGATTTGCAGACCACCACGATCAAGAAGAGGCATCGGGATCTGTTCAACAAGAAGATCGACCTTTTGATCGTAGATGAGACCCATTACGGCGCGCGTGCCGGCAAATACGGCGAGATCCTTCGCAAGACGAAGGGCTACATGACGGACAAGTCGTCCAGCAAGGATGGCGAGGACAGCAAGAACGCCGAGAACATGGACGCGGCCATCAAGGCGTTCAAGGTGAACGTGACGCTTCACCTTTCGGGAACGCCTTACCGAATCCTGATGGGCGGTGAGTTTGACAAGAAGGACATCATCGCGTTCTGTCCGTTCACCGACATTGCCAACGAACAGAAGAGGTGGAACGACGAACACATACTTGACGATCAATGCCGCGAATGGGACAATCCGTATTTCGGCTTCCCGGAGATGATCCGCTTTGCCTTCCATCCAAGCAAATCCGCCCGCATGCGGCTTGAGGCATTGCGCAAGGGCGGGGCGACATACGCGTTCTCGGCGTTCTTCGCGCCCAGCCACAGGAAATTCAGGTTCGAAAAGGAGATATGCGAACTCTTCCAGGTGATTGACGGCAGCAAGGACGACGACGAGCTGCTGGGGTTCCTTGACTACGACAAGATCAAGAACGGCATGATGTGCCGTCACCTGGTCTGCGTGCTCCCCTATTGCGCCTCATGCGACGCGCTTGCCGCGCTGATCGCCCGCGAGAGCAAGAAGGGAGCCTTCAAGAACCTTGCCAAGTATCAAATCATCAACATCGCCGGACACGACATGCCACCCGAGTACGCGAATGTCGAGGAAGTCAAGAAGACGATTCGCGAATGCGAGCAGGAGAGCAAGAAGACCCTAACGCTCACCGTGAACCGCATGTTGACCGGCTCGACCGTCCCCGAATGGGACACGATGCTCTACTTCAAGGACACGTCTTCTCCGCAGGAATACGATCAGGCGATTTTCCGTCTGCAGAACCAGTTTGTGACGGAGATGAAAGCAGCCCTTCCCAACGGTCGCGAAGACGTGATCAAGTTCAACAAGAAGCCCCAGACGATTCTTGTGGATTTCGATCCGGCGCGTCTGTTTGAGATGCAGGAGGAGAAGTCCAAGATATACAATGCCAACGAGGACAAGGCCGGCAACACGAAACTGAAGGCGCGCATTTCCGCCGAACTTGCCGTTTCGCCTATCGTGTGCGTCACCGCCGGGAAGATTCGCCGCGTCGAGGCTGAGGACGTAATGAAGGCCGTTTCGGACTATTCGCGCAATCGCGGTGTTACGGACGAAGCGGCGAAAATGCCAGTCGATGTTGCGGCGGCGGCGAAATCCAAGGAATTGCTTGCGGCCATCATGAAGGAGAGCCCTCTTGGCAGCAAGGGCGGCCTTACACTCGATCCGCACAAAGGTGAGGGCGAAGACTTGGATGAAATGGCTGCAACTATAAAAAAGGCAGCGAATGGAGAGACTCCAACTGGAAACGCCACGCCGACAACTTCAGACGAGAAGAAGGCGTTGGCAGAATTCGAGGACAAGTTCCGGGCGTATTATGCACGACTTCTCTTCTTTGCTTTTCTCACGAAAAGCAAGGTCTGTTCGGTTGAGGGCATCATTGCCTGCATGGACGAAGGCGACAATGCCCGGATAGCAACGAATCTTGAGATCACAAAGCCTGCTCTCAAGGCCATCCAGAAACATTTCAACAAGTTCATCCTCTCCGAATGGGACTACAAGATCGACAATCTGAACACGCTCTCGCGTGACGAATCACTTGCGCCGCTGGAGCGTGCGCAGACGGCTATTCGCAAGTTCGACCGCCTTGGCGTTTCCGAGATCATGACGCCGGAGAAGATTGCGGACGACATGGTCGCGCTCTTCCCTGCTGTCGAACTGGAGCGCATCGCGCAAAGCGACGAGAAGATTCTCGACATCGCCAGCAAGGCGGGAGAATTCGCGATTGCGCTTTACAAGCGCTACAAGACGATCGACCCGAATATCGACGTCAGCAATCTGATCCTTTCAATCCCGACATCATCCCACGCCTACGAATTCACGCGTAACGTGTACGCGGCACTTGGCCTAAACCTTGACAACATCGCAGAGAAATTCACCTCCTACGATTTGTTGAAGGTCACGACCGCAGACGGCGAGATCGACTACGGACGAATCAAGCTCCTTCTCACCCAGAAAAAACCTTTCAGGAAAATCACCATGAACGACAAAGTATCTGCCAGAAGTAAACACTTCACAATCGCTGGGGCTGTGGGTAACCCGCCGTATCAGGAGATTAAAGGAGAGGAAAAACTAGGTTTTGCCTCTGCAATTTATCCATACTTTATGAATGCCGCTTTTGATTTGTCGGAAGGGCATACTTCAATGATTGTCCCAAGTCGATGGATTATGAAGACCGGGCAGGGAATCAATGAGGCTTGGGCAGATGCTCTAATCCGTTCGAACCGGTTTCTATCGGTACACGATTTTCATGACGCGAAGAGTTGTTTCCCCGGAGTTGAGATCAAAGGCGGCGTGATGTATTTTGATTACAAGAAAGACTATGAGGGTAAATGTAGTTATGTTAATAACGTAGGAGAGCGTTCGACTGAGACTTTTGACTTTATTGACTCGATGGGATGTGGGGTAGTAATTCGAGATGAAATAGCGAGGTCAATATTGGGTAAAGTAGTATCGTTGGAAGGTGAATACTTTAGGGACGAATCATTTGCGAAATACGTTGGACCCACTCATTTGTTTGACAAGGGTGGGCAACTTGGATCTAGTTGGTCAGGTTTTCAGAAAGAAAAGGATTCACAACATAGCATTAAGTATTATCTCAACAAGCGGGTAGTGGAATGTGGCTTCGCTTGGATTAAGCCGACAGATGTGCCAAAAGGCCATGATTCTATTCCAGTACATAAGGTATACGTGCCTGAAGCCTATGGTGCAGGAGAGGGATTCCCGCATCAAATCCTCGGTGTCCCATTTTATGGCGAACCAAATAGTGTCTGCTCTCAGACGTATCTTTGTATAGGTTATGATCCATCGGTTAGAAAGTTTTCTAAGGAAGAGTGTAAAAATATTGTATCTTACATCAAAACGAGATTTCTTCGTTATCTCGTTTCCTTGAAGAAGAACACCCAACATTCTTTTGCTGCGGTATATCAATTCGTTCCCTTGCAAGACTTCACATCTGCATCCGATATCGACTGGTCGCGTCCAGTCCCCGAAATTGACGCACAGTTGTACGCGAAATACGGCATTACCACGTCCGAGCAGCAGTTCATCGAATCCCTCATCAAGCCGATAGAGTGATTGTTGAAAGAATGCCATTGGGTTTTGCGTGGAATTTTGCCTTGTTTTAGGATGTTTGGACTAAAAATATTTTGCAATTGCATTATTAGTCCATTATATGATATAATATCTGTCGCGAAAACAAGGAGAAAAAAAGAGTGATGGACGAATATCAGAAAGTGTGTGAAGTTTTAGTCCAGATGTCTCGACTGGTTGTCGGAGGCAGGTTGGTTGATGCTGTTCGCTTTCTACAACGTGTCGCATTTGCGAATAGAAATTCAGATGGACTTGTTTGGATTGAACTCAACAATTTGGTTAAGGCTCTCTCGGCAAATGGTGAAAATCGGTCATGGGATAATGTTACACGAACATCCGGGAACGCCTTTACGCCATGTGATTTTGATATACAGTCCGATCTATTAACACGAGATGTGCCCCCAATTAAACTTGACGCCAACCCAATCTTTGAGGCGGATATTCGCGAAATGTTGGAAATGATTATTAAAGAGCGACATCTAGACAAAGATATCATTCGCGCTGGTCTGACAATCTCAAGCAAGTTAATATTTTGTGGGCCACCAGGTGTTGGTAAAACACTCGCGGCAAAATGGTTGTCAAATCAACTGAATCTTCCGCTTTACACTTTGAATCTTGCTGCTGTAATGAGCAGTTTTTTGGGGAAGACTGGCAGTAATATTCAGCGTGTATTTCAATTTGTGTCACAACAACCATGCATACTTCTTCTTGATGAGTTTGATGCCATAGCCAAGAAACGTGGAGATGATACTGATGTTGGCGAACTTAAGCGGTTAGTCACGGTATTGTTGCAGGCGTTTGACAAATTCCCCAATTCAAGTATGTTGATTGCGGCAACAAATCATCAAACGTTGCTTGATCCTGCCGTGTGGAGACGATTTGATGTTTCAATTGTTTTCCCCATGCCAAAAGAAGAGAATGCGATAGAGGCCATCAAGGCTTACTTTGATATTGATGCAAATGTCGCAGAGCCATATTTTAAAGTGCTTGCAATGACGATGGTCGGAGAGTCGTTTAGTGACATTAAAAGGAATATCTCGTATATTCGCAAGCAATCAATGGTTGACAAGAAGCCGATAGAAGAATGTATTGTTACATGGATTGTTGGAAGGTGTTCTACTTTAAAGATAGCAGTGCGCAAACGGCTTTCTACCTTATTGATAAGCAAGGGATACAGTCAACGAGAGGTGTCCCATTGGACAGGGTTAAGTAGGGATACAATTCGTAAAACAATCAAAGGAGGTGTTCTATGAGCAAACGAAATCTGATGTTAGGATATGGCGAGAATCTTGTTTCGGATTTGCCAAATCCCATAGGACACGGAGGAGAGAAGAATCATCCGTATGTCGATAGAGATGAGGTATATGAACGTCTCTGCCCAGAAATGAATGCGGCATTTGACTATGTTTCAAATCTTGACGAGATTTATTGTCCTGACGACAATGCTGTTTTTAGGGTCGCCCTTCATCCCGCCTATCTTGCGAAGAGCTATTTCCCCGGCAACTTGTTTGCAAGATTTGGTTTACGAGTCATTGGAAGCCGTTTTGAAGAGCTCGTTCCAAAGAAGGCGTTGAAAGGACGAGAAGGCATTCCTTTAAAGACGATGGAGCTTTATATCGCAGGGCCCAAGGCACAGATATGTGAATTAACCAACCACCTGAAGGATTCTAATTTGTTTGAAGATGTCAGGAAAATTGAAAGGATTCGTGTGTTCGCTCCGCATGAACGGATTATGGGTGATAGTGCATCGTTAACTGATGCGCGAGTATTTGAATTGGTGTTGCATTCTGATCGGTATGATGATTCCATCGTAAGGGCATTCGCCTGTCTTTCAAAGAAGTTTGGGGCGGAACCGATTGTAAAGAAACGTGTCCAGACCGCAGGATTGTGTTTTCTTCCTTTGCGAGTGAAATCTATAGAAGTTCTTGATTCGCTAGAACCGTTCTCTTTTCTGCGCCTTATGCGCAAGATGCCGCGTCTTCGTGGTATCTCACGAGAAATTGCAGGAGATGTAATGCGTTTAACGTCTATACAGTTGCCGCCATGTCCTTCGATGGAACGGAATGTTGCAGTGTTTGATGTGGGGTGTGAGATATCTCCCCGTTTGAATGGATGGATTAGGGGGTATAATTTGCCCAATAGGTTGCCTGGGGCAGTACTTCATGGGACCATGGTAAACTCTGCGTTGTTGTTTGGATCTATTAAGCCAGGCCAGACTATTGAACCTATCTGCCCATTTGATTCGTATCAAGTAATTGATCCGAATGATACGTCAAACGAGTTTGAGTTATATGAGGCGTTAGAGCGCATATGCCAAATCCTTGACACGCACAATTATGAATTTGTGAATCTAAGCATCGGTCCTGATTTGCCGATATCTGACAATGAGGTTCACGCTTGGACTGCCAAACTTGATGAGAAGTTGGCATCAGGACAGGTGTTGATGTCGGTTGCCGTCGGCAATAATGGAGAAATGGACGAGAATTCTGGGAATGCTAGGATTGAAGTTCCTAGCGATTCGGTGAATGCATTGAGTATCGGCGCGTCCACCGATTCCGGTGATTCTTCAGGTTGGGACAAGACATCATATAGTGCAATCGGCCCAGGGAGAATGCCAGGACGGCGGAAGCCTGATGTCTTGGATTTTGGAGGCTGTCAAGGTAATCCATTTGGCATAGTTGATCCTGTGCAGAATCAATTGATGTTTCTGATGGGAACTAGTTTTGCTGCGCCAAATGCTCTACGGAAATGTGTGGCACTTCGGCAGAAATATCCAGAGCTTAGGCCGTTGGCAATAAAGGCTATCATGGTACATTCCGCAATTAATCATGGGGATGGCCATTCCTATAAGAACCATGGGTATGGTGCTTTACCGGCTAACCTAGATAGATTTGTTGTTTGTGCGGATGATGAAATGACAGTAGTTTACCAAGGTCGATTGGAGCCTAGGAAGTATGTAAAGGCTTTGATTCCTGTTCCAGAAGATTTGCATGGCAGAATCACTATTAAGGCTACTTTATGTTACGCCACAAATGTTGATTCAGAGACGCCTGGAAATTACACCCGAAGTGCTATTGAGGTCAAACTTCGTCCAGACATTTCGAAAATGACTGGTGATATGAATCGCCCCAAGACGAAACCGTTTTTTGCCAGCGCACAGTACTCGTCGGAGGTCACTTTACGCGAATACGGGAAATGGGATACTGTGATGCAGGGTGAGGTAACATTAGATGCGGATAAAAGCATTGAACGTCCGTTCTTTGAAATGCATTACATGGCACGCGAAGGTGTTAACTATAATTGCGTGGCAGAACAGATACCATATGCATTCGTTGTGACAGTGAAGGCACCTAAAACGCCAAACTTGTATGAAAGTGTTGTGGCTCTATACCAGAATAAAATTAGGCCTTTAGTTGAAGTTGGTGTTCCAATTGACGTTCAAGTGTTTTGAGTTATGCATTTAATGGTTCTATAGAACGAAAGATCATAAAATGGCGCGAAGTAAGGCAAAGACAGAAGGCGAGAAGTCAATCCCCGAAATGGCGGATGAAGTGACTCGTGCGACGATGCGCAAGGTGAGTCGCGACGGGAATCTGACGGACAAAGGAAGGAGCCTTGCGAAGATGCTTGATCGGGCCTTGCCTGATGATAAGGTGGATGCGTGGGGATGGAATCTCTCGCGCAAGGAACGGGCGGCGATCAAGCGACGGGCGGCGGAGAAAAGGGCGGCGGATGAGGCGCGGCGAGCCGAGGCACGCGCCCGCGCAGCGTACAGGCGTCGGCTCAAGGCGCTCGAGAATGATGGTGAAATCGATGGCCACATTCAGATGAAATGGGCGTTTCTGGAGACTTTCAGGGAATTGAAGCGGCGTGGTTTTTCAATCCGGCGGATGAATGCGATGAGACGCGCCGTCGAGGCGCGGATTTGCGAGTGGGACAGGCTTTACCATAGGGACTATGTGGAATATTTTGTTTACGACTATTACCGCGAATGCGGGAAACTGTTTGTCGAACAGTTCCCAAAAGAAAAGAAGGCAAAGGCAAGAAGGATGTGGGCACACGCGTTGGAACCATTCAAACGCCCCGAACCCTGGCTCTGCCCAGTTATGAACACACGGGAATGTTCATCGAATCCATGACCAAGCCAATGGAGTGATGTGACATGGGATTTTTCAAGTCGTTAGACAAATTATTCAAGGGAGGCAACAATGCCGAAAGAGCTGAAGAACGTGTTTCTGGAAGGGATGGACGTGAGCGTCGAATCATTCATTCAGGACGCATGTCGGAGCGGACTGCTTTTTGGCGATAGA
>OQVQ01001249.1_pt1 | contig 10514 bp, 11 predicted proteins | sample 1691491 | NCBI WGS metagenome assembly OQVQ01 (sample SAMN03418252, study PRJEB22391) | human gut metagenome | biome: human-gut; feature: organic feature; material: feces | host: Homo sapiens | place: Tanzania | collected 2013-01
AATGGAGCATATCGAGCGTACAGGAATTCATTCGATCGATCTGACTTTAGTATAGCGCGCTTTTTCAAATTCGTAATTGGAAAGAGCTTATGCAAAAGAATGAAAAAAGAAAGGCTTAAACTTTCCCATATTGTCAAATTAATTTATGGTATAATATTACAAAAAAGAAAGGATGAATTATTATGAACTACAATCAAACATCTCTCAGAGGTATTATGAACAGGGTCAAAGATCTGAAAGACACAGGCAAAAATCCTTATAAAAGGATATTGATGGAAAAGGAGAAGCAAAATTTGAGCTATGAAGACTTAGCTGAAAAACTTAGTGGTGTCGAACCAGATACTTTAAGGAAAATGCTAAAGACAGGTCAAAGAATAGACGAAGATATAGTCCAAGAACTTTATAGGGTGTTGGGTATACAGGGTGAACTTGATAACAATGAAGCTGTTGCAGTCCATCATTATATAAAAAATCGTCCTTCTGATGCGGGGCGTCCGTCAAAGGACGATCTGGATAAACGACAGAAGTTGTATGATGAAGCGCATCAAAGGAAAAGCAATCCAGACAAAGGAGAGTACAGTGAGGATGAGCTGCTTCTGAACTGGGCAGATATGGATGATGCAGAAATCGAAAGCCTTACGGATGACCCGGAAATCGAAAGCTCTATGGATGACACATATGACGAAATTGGACTTTTAAAGCGCGTTTTGATTCTTAACAGACAGTTCCCTGAACTCTTTGAAGAATTAATAAGTAACTTTGAGTTTGAAAAAGCAGAATTAGAAGAGATGGAGCACATGGAAATCAGTATCGAAATACATGAATAATTGTTAAGGAATTAAGCGGAAGCGGGTGTTATTACCTTGTTTCCGCTTAATGTGTCTATAGACATTATATTTTTTTTAGGGTATAATATCGGTGTCACGTTCCTCACATTGCAGGAGGGGTATCGTGCGTCCGGGATGTTTACATCAGAAGACGGTGTAAAGATGCATCTTGATGCAGAGATTCCATACCGGCAGTTCCAGAGTCTTTCAGTCGGAGATGCAGTTAAATGTATCGCCCATAAGATGGGAAAGAAAATGGAAGGTCAGCTGGAATGGGCAGATACAAATATTGAAACATATAAGGAGGGTGTATAAATGGGTATAGGAGACGCTTTAGATATATACGACCACATTAAAGACTACCAGGAGGAGAAAGAATATAAAGCATGGCTTGCTGAGTCAGATAGGCAAGAGGCTGCAATGATGAATGTGTGCTGTCCTATAATGATAGGCATTATTCTTATCGCAGTAATAATTTCGATAATCCTTGCTGTGCGTGCTAACAAAAAGAAAAAGCTCCAAACCGAAACACAGAAGCTTGCAGGAAATGTCCAGCACACAATCCACAACGGCAATCCTTACGCAGGTGGACAGTACACGTTACAGACTGTTGGCACACTTAAGGTCAAGTCAATTGTCAACGCTTCCAGCTACCGTGAGATTGTTTGTAACTTCGTCAACAACGACGTAAGTCTGGAATTTAACCTAACTGACGTTGGCGAATACACATGGCTCAACGAGGGAGACGAGGTAAAAGTACACCTAGCCAAAGACCAATTTAAATACTACGTCAGCAGGTGTACAGTGTAGGCAGGATGAATAGTGAACATGAAGGGCATATAATGAAACCGCTTCGCGGTTTCAAACGTTTGGTTAAATGGGGAACATATGGGAGTGTCCTAGTAGTTCTGGCATTACTCGCGTACTTCGTACTAGGGAACAACGCGCCGTGCGCGTTTAAGGAAAAGTATGGAATCCCCTGTCCTATGTGCGGTGGGACGAGGGCGGTGCAATGTCTGTTTAAGTTGGACTTCATAGGCGCGTGGAGGTACAACCCATATGTGTACGCACTGATTTTGTGGCTTCCGGCTTACGGATTCTGTTGGAAGAAGCAGTGGTACATAGCGTGTATTGCCGTAAGCGTGCTGAACATTGTTTTCCTGTTTGGAAGTTATGCTATACGTTATGCGAACGGAAGCCTTTTTCTGTTGTAAATGATAGCTTATATCTGCCCTTGCGTTACCTAAACGTTACCTAAAATGCGAATCCGAAAAGAATTTCGCAGTTTCAACCGATTGCGACCCTTATGCCGCGGAACCCTTGATTTTACTGGACTTTTAGTGCATTCGGGTTACAAGCAGAAACATAGAGAAACATCATTCGTGATAGTTCGGGACGCAGAGGTCGCAAGTTCAAATCTTGTCGCGCCGACTATCTATGGAAATCCGTTAAACCTCGAAGTATTGAGGGTTGGCGGATTTTTTGCTACATGTTATCACTCCGTCTGCCTTTTCCCGCAAAAGTGTAATTATGACTGCAATAGATCAGATCGCCAGAATATAACAGAAGGAGAATTTGCTATATGAACGAAACCATCATGGAAACAGAAAGACTGATATTGAGAAGATTTCAGGACAGTGACCTGCAGGATCTGTACGAATACCTGTCCGACGAGGAGGTTGTCCGGCACGAGCCTTACAGGCCGATGAGCCTAGAGGGGACGAAGGACAATCTTGCGTGGAGGGTCTCTACTGATGAGATGATTGCGGTTGAGCTTAAGGAAAACCATAAGCTGATCGGGAATGTCTATTTCGGAAAGAGAGACTTTGACTCATTTGAGCTTGGCTATGTGTTCAATCGGAGCTTTTGGGGAAAGGGCTACGCGCGCGAAGCGTGCAAGGCGGTCATAGGGCAGGCATTTGCGGACGGGGCGCACAGAATCTATGCGGAGTGCGACCCGCAGAATGCCGGGTCGTGGAAGCTGCTGGAGAGGCTGGGCTTCAAGCGCGAGGCGCATCTGAGACAGAATGTCTACTTCTGGAAGGATGAGCAGGGAAATCCGATCTGGAAGGACAGCTATGTCTATGCAGCTTTGCAGGGGGACGTTGAAGACTAAGCAGAAGCAGCAAATCATGGGAGGCGGACATGGAAGAAACAGCTAAGAAAAAGAAGCATACAGGCATTAAGGTACTGCTGGGGATTCTGGTGGTACTTATTATATTGTTCGTCGTATTGGCGATCCGGTTTTATCCGGTCTGTCGGGCAGCGGCATTTCTGGAAAGGAATCTGACGCTGGATCACATGGAATATTCCGTGGAGGTGGAAATTAACCGGGACGAGCTGGAGGAGAAGCAGGTAAAGCTGCTGGATGGGCTTGCGTCGATAACGGGTTCGGACAGGGATGCGATGTACCGGCTGAGAATAGAGGGCAGTGTGGACGGTGACGTCATCCATGCGTATGTTTATCCCGATGGGCAGAAGTCTCCGCTGATCGAGCTTTATCTGAGCGATGACACGGATGTCATAAACGGTGCAATCCTGTATAATGCGGTGCGGGAGAACTACTGTGGGCAGAATCCGCTTCTTGCCTATCTGGTTCCGGTTTGGAGCGATCATGAATATGTGACGCTGGAACAGGTGGAACAGATGCTGGAGGTGGATCTGGGCACTGTCAGGGATTTCAAGCTGCCGTTCAGAGATACAAAGCCGTCCCTGAAAATGTGTTTTGCGGCCTTGGCTGTCATGCAGAGAGAAAGTGCAGCGGAGACGGACAGATTTTATATGAAGCTCTCGGGACTTGACCTTGTGCTGCGGTTAAATGAGACAGATTCTGCGGTGGAAGCGAAGCTCGGTCTGGAGAAGCCGGCGGAACTGCTGGAAAAATATGCTGATAAGCTCTCTCTGCTGGGCGTCAGTTTCAATGGTGACAGATTGCGCATTTTTGATACAGTTTCCGCAACGGTCAGGATGGAAAAGGACGGAACGGCATTGCAAATACCGGAGAATGTCATCAGCCAGAACACGGTGGATATTATCAGCAGTCTGAGGGCAGTCGTGCAGGAGATTTCCGGCAAATAATGTGGAGGCGCGCCTCGTTAGACGCAACTGTTGTAAAAAGAACAAAATTTACTTGACAAGCAGCCTCTCAGTCAGTAATATAAGAGTCCAGATGCAGATGCAACTCATTTGCAACTAGACTCTTATATTTTAGTGTTGTCAGGGAGGAAATATGGTAGACGTAATACTGGATACATTATTGGACGTTGTCAAATTGCTGCCGTTTCTGTTTTTGACTTATATTGTGATGGAGTATCTGGAGCATAAGACAGGTGACAAAACAGCGGCGCTGGTGAAGAAGGCGGGAAAATTCGGCCCGGTGATCGGAGGCATTCTGGGAATTGTTCCGCAGTGCGGATTTTCGGCGGCGGCATCGAACCTCTATGCCGGGAGAGTCATTACTCTCGGCACGCTCATGGCGATATACCTTTCCACATCGGACGAGATGCTGCCGATCCTGATCTCGGAGCAGGCACCGATAGGGACGATTCTGAAAATATTGCTCGGCAAGGCGGCAATCGGTATTGCTGCGGGTCTGGTGATTGACTTATTGATGCGCGGCAAAAATGAGAATGATCACGAGCATATACACGATATGTGTGAGCAGGAGCACTGTCACTGTGAGAAAGGAATTGTCCGCTCGGCGCTCTCGCATACCCTGCAGATTTCCCTGTTTATTCTGGTGATTACCTTTGCGCTGAATCTCATTCTGTTCTTTGTCGGTGAGGATGCGCTTGCGGGGCTCATCCAGAACAGGCGGTTTCTCGGCCCTCTTCTGGCGGGACTTGTGGGCCTGATTCCGAACTGTGCCGGCTCTGTGGTCATCACCCAGCTTTATCTGGAGAAAATTATCGGTATCGGGGCGGCATTTGCGGGACTGCTTACGGGAAGCGGTGTCGGTCTGCTGGTATTGTTCCGCGTCAACCATGACAGAAAAGAGAATCTGAAGATTCTGGGACTTTTATATGTGATTGGTGTTGTGGCAGGTATTGTGATGGAATTTCTTTTTTGAGTTTTTCTGAAAAACACGGAGGCATGTAGATGGATAAGCTCGCAAAGCTGTCTGCCCGCGGGGCGGCATATACCGGTCTCGGTGAGCTGGAGTATCCGCAGGGGATAAAGTGGACAAAGCAGCGTAAAAGTGTATATAAGATATTGTGGAGTGCGGCGGAGCCGGTCAGCGCGGCGCGGATTTATCAGCTTGCGTGCCGGGATATGCAGGGTGAAGAGTATGCGCCTTCGACTATTTACCGTATTCTTTCTGCATTTGAGGAGCGGGGACTTGTGGAGAAGACCGTCTGGATGGGAGACGATACGGCGGTCTACGCGTTGAACAGAGGCTATTGAGATCATCGGCTGCGACGGCATAGAGATTATGAGCTATTGTGTGCCAAGCATCACCACCTTTGCCCAGCCGATGTCGGAGCTGATCAACTATGTCTATGACCTGCTTCTCGGTCTGATCAGCGGTGACCGCCAGCATCAGCACATCACCTTCCAGACGCAGCTGATCAAGAACGAGTCCTGCTGACCTGCTCCTCGTGGATAGCACGGATTGCCGCAGGTGCAATGATGTCCGCTACACAGCAGACCGCCGTAGTCTCCGGGTGTATTGCGAGATGCTTTTTCAGCGCCTCGTAAGCCCTCGGAAAGATATAGTCCGTCTCGAGGAAGAAGGAGAGATTCTCATTCAGACCCTGTTCACACAGCGCCGCCCGGTATCCTCTGGCACGCAGTCCGTACACGCTGTTGTCTGCGGCGGAGGAAATCATGGTTGCAATGTGCGTGTGCCCCTTTGAGATCAGATAATTCATCTGGGCATAGGCGGTCTCGAAGTGATTGACCTGTATGCTGGAATAGGTAGTCTGCTCAATCTGGGCGGGCAGCACCGTATTGACAAATATGGTAGGGCAGGAAAGCGTGTCGAACAGCTTCTGCTCGATCGGCTCAAAGTTCCCGCCGATATAGATCAGACCGCAAAGGTTGTGCCTGTCTATATAGGAGAGAAGCTCCTGAAACTTTTCGTGCTTGTCCTGAACGAAATAGTTATCATTAAAAAACATGATCGTATAGTCGGCATTATGCAGTCTGCGGGACAGTTCTTCCTGCAGGGAGCTGTATAAGGAATTGTACACACCCTCTACGACAAGTCCGATCTGCGAAGGAGCGCTGGCAGCCTTTGACTTTGCATTCTGGTGAGGGGAGTACTGATATTCTTCTATAATATGCAGCACATGCTGCCTCGTCGCGTCGCTGATGTCGGGATAGTTGTTCAACACCTTGGAGACAGTACCGGGAGTGACGTTTGCTATTCTTGCAATATCTCTGATATTCATGGGTTCCCTCGCATTTTCTGTATTTATAAAATTATTTTTTCAAGCGGTGTGATTCCGTATTCCTTCAGACAGGCATAGGCATTGTCCGTGGCATCATCCCATACCTGGGAAGGATTATGGCAGTCCGAGCCGACAATGACGCGGATGTCCGTTTCGGCAACCTTTGTCCAGAATGCCCTGTGCGGGTACATATAGCGATCGCCGTCCGGATAGGAGTGGATGCCACGCCGGAAGCCGTTGGCATTAAATTCCAGCATGGTGCCGGTCATCAGGGCGGCATCAATGATGATCTCCGTGGCTCTGATACAGTTGGCATCCCACGCAAATTTGTTCATGGCAAAGATGTCGGGATGGGCGACTGCTTTAAAAAATCCGGTTTTCATGGCATCGGCGACGGCACAGGCATAATCGATATAGGTGAGAGTGTCTGTTGCCTGCGTGATGTTGCGTATGCCGCCCGGCCGCTCGTGGTAAAAATGCTCGCCGAGCAGGAGATAGTCCAGCCCTTTTTCTGTCAGAAGCTGTTCGTAATAATCGCAGTATTCAGGTAAATATTCGATTTCCAGACCTTTGTACAGAATTATATCAGCAGAGTATCTGGCAGTCAATGTGTCGATCGAGCGCAGATATTCCTCCAGTTCCGAATAAGGCATTCTCAGACCGAAGTCGTGATCGGGGAAGGGAGCGTGATCGGAAAAGCCGAGCACACTCAAGCCCCCGGTGACGGCGGCGCGGATATAATCCTCCTCAGTGCCCTGAGCGTGCAGGCAGCGCTGCGTATGCGTGTGATAATTTGTTCTCATATGTTTTCTCCGTTTCTTGAAACATGAAACTATATTCATATTCTTTTATTAGCAATGTTCCGAAACACTTACCGAAACATGTTTCGTACAATATAATAACATTGCACAAACAATAATGCAATACAAAAAAATTTTTGTTGAAAAGTCCAAATATATGTTGACATGTCAGGGAAACAATGATAATATTTGCTCAACAAGAGCGAAACAGCATCTTGTGTGTTTCGGAGTGCACGCCGATAACACGAAAACGGAAATGATACGATTTTCAAAAGGAGAAGGAATTATGAAGAGGAAAGTATTGGCAGTTACAATGGCGGCTGCAATGGTGCTTGGTATGGCAGGCTGCGGAAACAGCGGAAGCGGAGCATCCACTGGCGCTGCGAATGACAATGTAAATGAGAGTGTGGGCACGGTTTCAACGGCACAGAATGAACAGTCTGAAAGCTCAAAGGAAGAGACGGTGGAGCCGGTCGATGTCAGCCTGACGGTGTGGAGCCCTTCGGAGGATCAGGATCCAGAGGTCGGGGCATGGCTGGTGAAAATGTGCGACCAGTTCAATGAGCTTCACCCTGAGTGGAACATCACCTTCGAGTACGGAGTATGTACCGAGTCCAGTGCGAAGAAGGAGGTTCCGAAGGACATGGAGGCTGCGGCGGACGTGTTCATCTACGGTTCGACCGGTATCGAAAACCTCTGCTCTGAGAACTGCCTGACAGAGCTGGGCGGCAAGTATCTGGAGGAGGTGAAGGCAAATTCGCCGGAGTCTCTGGTGGACTGCCTTACCTATGACGGCGGCGTATACGGAGTTCCGATTACAACGGATACTTATTTTATGTATTATGACAAGAGCGTCTTCACGGACGAGGATGTGAAGTCCATGGAGAAGATGCTGGAAAAGGGTAAGGTTGCCTGCCCGATCACGAATGGTTATTATCTGGCATGCTTCTATCTTGCGAATGGCTGTACCTTCTTCACGGATGAGAACGGCAATTTCAGCAGAGAGGCAGGAATTAAGCTGGATGGCGACAACGCAGTGGCTGTGACGGACTATCTTGTTGACCTTGTTGCAAATGAGAACTTTGTGAATGCGGAGCCCGCAGATGCTATTGCAATGATGAGAGAGGGCTCTGTGAACGCTTATTTCTGCGGCAGCTGGCAGGCAGCGCAGACAGAGGAGATTCTGGGAGACAACTATGGGGTTGCGATTGTTCCCAGCATTAGTTTAAACGGCAAGGATACACAGCTTCGTCCGTTCACCTCCGCAAAGGCGGTTGGCGTAAAGTCAACGACAAAGTACCCTGAGGTCGCACTGAACCTTGCGCTGTATCTGGGAAGCCATGATGCACAGAAGGCACATTACGAGCTGAGAGGATATGTGCCTTGTAATACAAAGCTCACGGCAGAGCTGTCCGATTCTATGATCTGCAGGGTGGATTCGGAGACGGTCAGCGAGGTTGCAGTGCCGAGGGCAGCATTCATGGAAATGTCTTACTATTGGACGCCAGCTGAGAGCTTCGGCACAGAGATCAGGGACGGCGTCGTGACACATGCGAATGCGGCAGAGAAGACGGCTGCTTTCAATATGTCCGCAAATAGTTCCGGTGTTGAATAAATGGGGAATAATCGATAAGAGGCTGATGTCTATGGGAAAAGCAAAGAACACAAAAGCACAAAATAAATATGGGCTTGTACAGGCGCTGAAAAGCGGTTCTCCGCTGGTCTACCTGTCCGCAGTTATCTGCGGACTGGGCAGCGCCGTCCGGGGACAGCTGATAAAGGGAATCCTTTATCTGGCGGCAGAGGTATTTGTTGTCCTGTATATGATAAGGAACGGTCTGTATAACTTGGAAAAGCTGGTTACGCTCGGGGATGTGGCGCAGCAGAAGGTCTGGAACGAAGCGAAAAGCCTGTATGAGTATATGGACGGAGACAGATCGCTGGTTATTCTTCTCTACGGAATCATCACGGTTGCTGTATTGGTTTTTGGCATAGTGATTATGTGCTGTTCGATGAAGAGCGCATACCGTGCGGAAACGCTGTATAAGGAAGGAAAGCCGGTTCCATCCTTCCGCGAGGAAGTTAAGGAGCTTTTCAACAACAATCTGCACAAAACGCTGCTGTCGTTCCCGATTGCCGGTGTGCTGGCATTTACCGTGCTGCCGCTGATCTTTATGATGAGTATGGCATTTACCAATTACAGCGTCACGGATAACAAGCTCGTGCTCTTTGACTGGGTCGGGCTGAAAAACTTTAAGCGTATGCTGAGCATGGGCGGCAGTCTTGGAAAGACCTTCTGGCCTGTTCTGGGATGGACGCTTGTGTGGGCGGTTCTCGCAACCTTTTCCAATTACATATTCGGAATGCTTCTGTCCCTGTTCATCAACTGGAAAGAAATCAGAGGGAAAAAGTTCTGGAGGTTTTGCTTTGTACTGACAGTTGCGGTGCCGCATTTCGTCACCCTGCTGATTATCAGGCAGATGCTTCAGCCGGAGGGTGCAGTCAATGTACTGCTGCGTAACATGGGGCTTCTCGGCGCGAAGGAATCTCTGCCCTTCTTTACAAATACTATGTGGGCGCGTGTGACGGTTGTTCTGATCAACATATGGGTCGGCGTTCCGTACGCCCTCTTGCAGATTACCGGCATTCTGCAGAACATTCCGCAGGAGCTGTATGATTCCGCGAGAGTGGACGGAGCGGGGCCGGTCATGACCTTCCGTAAGATCACGCTGCCGTACATGTTGTTCGTGACGACACCGTATCTGATCACAACCTTTACGGGCAACGTCAACAACTTTAATGTTATTTTCCTGACCTCCTGCGGTGCGCCGCGCCCGGTGGAATCCACAGCGGGAAAGACGGATCTGCTGGTCACATGGCTGTATAAGCTGACGATCGATAACCAGTTTTACGATGTCGGCGCTGTCGTGGGTATCATGACATTTATCACGCTGAGCATCGTCTCGCTGCTGACCTTCCGCCATAGCGGCTCCTACAAGAATGAGGAGGGCTTCCGATGAAAAAGAGAAAAAGACCTTTGAAGAAGAGAATCCTCGTTGTGTTGGCGCATATTGTTCTGGCTGCGCTCGCCTTCGTCTGGCTGATCCCGCTGTTCTGGGTGCTGCTCACAAGCTTTCGCGGGACAAAGGGTTCCTACAGCTCGACATTTTTCCCGACCAGTTATACATGGGATAATTATGTCAAGCTGTTCACAGACTTCTCTGTGTTTAACTTTCCGCAGATGATGCTGAACACGCTGATTGTGGCAGTCGTGAGCTGCCTGATCTCTACCTTTTTCGTCGTGTCGGTTGCGTACACGCTGTCGAGGCTGCGGTTCCGGTCGAGAAAGACGCTGATGAATGCCGCGATGATTATACACCTCTTTCCGGGCTTCATGTCCATGATCCTCATCTGCCTTATCATCGGTCTTGCCCTCGCGATCGAGAGAATCCTTTATCTCTCATTCTCAAAGACCAACACCAAGAAGCTTATCA
>OQVQ01001250.1_pt1 | contig 10513 bp, 9 predicted proteins | sample 1691491 | NCBI WGS metagenome assembly OQVQ01 (sample SAMN03418252, study PRJEB22391) | human gut metagenome | biome: human-gut; feature: organic feature; material: feces | host: Homo sapiens | place: Tanzania | collected 2013-01
CGTTTCTCAGCAGGCACGGACGGCTCACACGAAGCTGCGGACTTTTTTTCACGGCTGCACTTGGTATGCTCCTCACGGGAATAAGCGAGTACACTGCGGTATGCTCTGCGGCGGCGCTTGCTGCGGGGGCTGCATACGTTCTTATCCCCGAAAGGTATATCCCCGTTTACCGCAACCGCTGTCCCGTTTCGGTCGCGACTGCCGCCGCCCCTTTTTCGGCGTTCGGAAAAAAGCTCGAGGGCATGGGCGAAGCAGTATGCGAAATGAACAAAGCGATCGAACGGACGGCTAAAGCGCTGGACAAGCAGAATATCCACGACATTTCGCGGATCTATCAGAGCGCAGGCGAACAGGTCTGCCGAAGCTGCAAAAATAATATGCAGTGCTGGGGAAGCTATTACAACACGACCAGCGATATTCTCGGAAAAGCGGTCGGCAGTATACGCAGCGGCGTTCTTGCGGACGAAACAATGCTCGGCGGACATTTTGAACAGCTTTGCCCATGCCGCCGCGAGCTTGCGCAGGCGCTCAACCGACAGTACGCCGCTTTCTGTGCCGCAGAGGCGGCTTCACGAAAGGTCGACGAAATGCGCGGCGTTCTCTCGGCTCAGCTTACCGCTACAGGAAAGATGCTGCACGCAATGTCCGAAGAACTTTCGGAAGAAAGGTTTTATGACGCTGGCGCGGTGAATACTGCGGAGCGAGTGCTCAAAGAAAACGGCGTAAAAAATCCGTCTGTTCTCGCGCTATGCTCGGCGGAGGGAATGCTTACGCTCGATATTTACGGCACGGGACTGCCGTACTGCGACCCCGAAGAGCTTTCAACGCGGCTGGCGTTCGCGCTCGGAAAGGAATTCGACCCGCCGATGATTCATGAAAGCGGAGAAAAAGTCCACATCTGCGTATCCGAACGCTCGCTGTACGACGCGCAGATACGAATGTTCCAAAAAAATAAATCGGAGAACAGGCAAAACGGGGATTGCTACGACTGCTTCAACGACGGAAAAGGCAGCGTTTATATGATCCTTTCCGACGGAATGGGCAGCGGCAGCCGCGCCCGCATAGACAGTGCCTTCGCGTGCAGTATGCTTTCGAGAATGCTGCGCGCGGGGATTGATTTCGGCGCGTCGGTCGAAATGCTTAACACTTCCCTTCTCGTCAAGTCCTCCGACGAAAGTTTCGCCACGCTCGACGTCTGCTGCATAAACCTCTACACGGGACAGATCTCGCTTTATAAGGCGGGCAGCGCGCAGACATTCGTGCGCTGTGGGAAAGGCTTCGCGAAGCTGGACGGAAGCGGACTTCCGCTCGGCGCGGGAATTCCGGCCAACTGGACGGAAAAGAGCTTCACGGTCGCTGCGGGTGATGTTGTGATAATGGTCAGCGACGGCGCGGATTTGGACGAAACGTGGCTGGAGCAGATTGTAATGCGCGAACGAAACGCCGACCTCGACAGGATAATCGACACTATCGGCGAAGCGCTGCGGCTCAGCGCACGCAAGGGCGAGGAGGACGACGTTACGGTTATCGGGGTTAAGGTGGTAAAATAAAAAATACGCGGGCAAAGCAAGCTTTAAGGATTATTTAATAATTTCCTTGTTATAATTAAGGCACTACAAGGAAAGGAGCAGCGATATGTATCTGCGAATACTGAAAAAAGACCTGAAGCGGAAAAAGACGATGAACGTCATTCTGCTTCTGTTCATCACCCTTGCCGCAATGTTCATGGCGGTAAGTGCAAACAATATCCTTACGGTCATGTCCGGAACAGACTATTACCTCGATAAGGCGGGAGTCCGCGATTATGTTGTGATCACGCTCGGAGAAAACGGCAACATAAGTTCTATTCTCGACAAAACCGCCGCCGTCACCGATTACACCTGCGAAAATCTCACTTATTCAAATAAAGAAAACTTCAAAGTGAACGGCGAAACTCTTACAACAAGAAAGAGCACCGCCCTAATTCTCATGCCTATAGGCGAGGCAAAGCTTATATATTTCGGTATGGATAACGAGCCGCTGACAGACGTTGAAAAGGGCAGCGTTTATATATCGGGAAGTCCCGGAGCGACTAATGCGGAGATCGGCGACGAAATCGCGATCGACCACAACGGCGTTACAGCAAAAGTGAAAGTTGCGGGATACTGCAAAGACGCGCTTCTCGGTTCCGAGTTTATTGGAAATACCCGCATCATAATGAACGACGAGGATTATAAGCCATTTGCCGAAGATGAAACGCTGAAAAAAGCGTACAGCTGGCGCATTTTCTACATAAATGCGGAGGATACTGTGCCGCTTGAACGTGCTCTTGCCGACTCGGACGGTATTCTTTTTAACGGCGGCAGAAATATTATCAGAATGTGTTACGTCATGGAGATGATAGTTGCCGCTATACTGCTTATTTTCAGCGTTTGCCTAATTTTTATCGCATTTATCGTGCTGCGGTTCACAATCTCGTTCACTCTTGCCGAGGAGCTTCGTGAAATAGGCGTTATGAAAGCGATAGGAATTCCGAACAGAAAGATCCGCGGACTTTACACGGTAAAATATCTCGCACTTTCGGTGGTCGGCTCGGCGATAGGCTTTGCGCTGAGTATTCCGTTCGGAAAAGCCATGATAGATATTGTTTCTGAAAAAATGGTGCTGGGAAACGACGCGGGGCTGCTTATAAACGCGATAAGCTGTGTTCTCGTTCTGGTAATCGTCCTGCTTTTCAGTTACGGCTGCACGCGGCGGGTAAAAAAATCCTCCCCGCTCGACGCGATAAGAAGCGGTCAGACGGGCGAACGCTTCCGAAAGAAAAGTCCGCTTCATTTAAGCAGGAGCAGACTTTCCGCCTGCGGATTTACCGCGCTTAACGACGTTTTAAGCAGTCCGAAAAGGTTTGCGGCGCTTATCATTACTTTCGCGCTTAGCCTCTGCCTCGTGCTTACACTTGCGGTGACGGCTGATACGCTTCAAAGCGACTCTCTCGCAACACTTTTCGGCACGACAAGAAGCGATCTATATCTTTCAAACTCCGCCGAATTTATGAAATGTATGAGCGAAAACGGAAAAGAAAAGCTGCAGGACGTATTGCAGAACATGGAAAATATTCTTGCCGAAAACGGTATGCCAGCGAAATGCCATATCGAAGTTCAGTACCGCCTTTCGGCTTCGCACGGCGATAACATGATAAAAACCGTTGTTCAGCAGGGCGTAGGCGCTGTAACGTGCGACGAATACGAATATCTTGAGGGAACCGCTCCGCAGAACAGCGGCGAGATAGCCGTAACGCGGCAGACCGCCGAAAAGCTCGGCGCGGCTATCGGAGATACGATAACGCTGGCAAGCGCCGAGAACGAAACGCAGTACATAATAACCGCGTATTTTCAGACAATGAACAACCTCGGCGACTGCATACGCCTTTATCAGGACGTTGACCTTTACGGCTCGCAGATAGGCTCGGGGCTGGAATTTCAAATTGATTTCACCGATAATCCCGACGAAAAAACAATAGCCGAAAGAAAAGAAGCCATAGCTGAGCTGTTTCCCGATGATAAAATAAAAACACCTGCGGAATTTTCCTCGGAATGTACAGGCGTAGGCGACACGATACTTAACGTAAAGAACTTTATTCTTTTTATTTCACTTGCGATAACCGCACTCGTCGCTGTCCTTATGGAGCGCTCGTTCGTCGCGAAAGAAAAGGCGGAGATCGCGATGCTAAAGGCGGTCGGATTCACAAGCCGCGCCGTTATAAAGATCCACACACTCAGGTTTGCCGCTGTCGGAATAATTTCTTCAGTACTCGGTATAATTCTCACGATTCCGATAGTTGAATTTGCAATAACTCCGCTTTTCTCCATGATGGGCGCGGGAAAAATAACGTTCAGGATAAATCCGCTTGAAATTTGTCTTATTTACCCGATTATTGTCCTCGTGACAACGCTTGTGAGCGCATTTTTGACTGCGCAGTACACAAGAACTATTCACTCGTCCGATACAGCCAACATTGAATAAGGAGATACGCCATGAATATACTTGAAGTTAAAAGCCTCTGCAAAACTTATATTGTCGATAAACGTCAGAATAACGTGCTTAAAAATGTAAATTTCAATATAGAAAGCGGCGAAATGGTCGCCGTAATGGGACCGTCGGGTTCGGGAAAATCCACGCTGCTGTACACCGTTTCGGGAATGGACAGAGCGACTGCGGGAAGCGTGCTTTTCGATGGGAAAAACATTGCCGAAATGGACGAAAAAGAGCTTTCGGCGCTGCGGCTCGACGATATGGGATTTATTTTTCAGCAGATGTATATGCTAAAAAACCTCACCATTCTCGATAACATAATCCTCCCCGCGTGCCAGTCCGAAAAGGTAAAGGAAACGCGCCGCGAAATCACCGAACGCGGTCAGGCGCTCATGCGCCGCCTCGGTATAATCGAAATTGCCGATAACGATATAAACGAGGTCTCTGGCGGACAGCTACAGCGCGCGTGCATCTGCCGAAGCATGATAAATAACCCGAAAATGATATTCGCGGACGAACCCACAGGCGCGCTCAACCGCACGTCCTCGGAGGAAGTCATGGAGGAGCTTGCGAAGCTCAACGCCGACGGCACGACCATAATGCTCGTAACACACGACGTAAAGGTCGCCGCGAAATGCACAAGAGTTCTTTTTATAGTTGACGGAAACATAAAAGGCGAGTATAATTTAGGTAAGAACGAAAGCGCTTCGGCGCTGCGCGAACGCGAACGCACTCTTAACAACTGGCTTCTCGAAATGGGCTGGTAACCGCGCCCGAAAGGAACTGCTATGACCGACATTCTTATCGTTGAAGATAATAAGGAGCTGGCGGAACTGCTGTGTGATTTTCTCCGCACGGAAAATTACACGGTCTCCATAGCTCAGAGCGGCGAAAAGGCCTTGTCCCTGTACGAAAAATACGGGGCAAGGCTTATCGTGCTTGATATAATGCTGCCGGGAATCGACGGCTTTTACGTCTGCAAAAAAATTCGTGAGGAAAGCAACACGCCGATACTTATTGTGAGTGCAAAAACCGAAAAAGAGGACAAGCTGAACGGGCTTCTCCTCGGCGCGGACGACTACATAGAAAAGCCGTATGACATTGACATTATGCTCGCGAAAATAAGCGGTATCTTCAGGCGCAGATACTCTCTCGACGAGATAACCGACGGCGACCTGCGCATAAACAAGGCGACGCGAACGGTTTATCGCGGAGGCTTCGAACTTGAACTTACCGCAAAGGAATTTGAACTGCTAACGCTTTTTATCGAGAACAAAGGCAGAACGCTCAGCAAGGAGTATATTTTCAATCGAATATGGGGCAGCGACAGCCTTTCGGAGCAGCAAACGCTTACCGTTCACATAAAATGGCTGCGGCAAAAAATAGAGAACGACCCGAAAAATCCGAAGAAAATCGCGACCGTCTGGGGCGTGGGGTATAAGTATAATGAAGAGATTTGACTGCATTTTCGCGGCGGTTACTGCCGTTATTTTTTTCATATTCGCTAATAATCGAAGCGGTACAGCATTCCGTTTAGTTCAGACCGACCGTACCGCGTTGAAATTGAAAGGCTTGTGCGCGAAATTGAACAAAACGGCGCGGATAGCATTGACCTTTCAGAGTGCAGATATGTCACGCGCATCGAAAAAATCAACGGTGGATTTTATGTACCCGAAAGCGATTTCACAGTGCGCGAGATAAACGGAATGCTGTACCGCTTCGATTATTCCGCGGCACGCGCCGATAATACGCCCGAAATTGTCACGGTCAACATTGCTTTGGGCGCTATGGCTCTGCTTAACCTCGCGGTAATGCTGTTTATCAGACGGAATATCATCAAGCCGTTCAACACTCTTTCCGAAGTTCCGTACGAGCTTTCAAAGGGCAATCTCACCGCAGCGGTAAAGGAAAACGAAAGCCGCTTTTTCGGACGCTTTAACTGGGGAATGGATTTGCTCCGCGAAAATCTCGAACAGCAGAAAAGGCGCGAGCTTGAGCTGCAGAAAGAGCGCCGAACGCTGCTTTTATCGCTTTCGCACGACCTAAAAACGCCGCTCTCGGCAATAAAGCTCTATTCAAAAGCGCTCTCAAAGGGGCTGTACCCCGACCCCAAAAAACAGGCTGAGATCGCCGACAGCATTAACGAAAAGGCGGACGAGATCGAGGGATATATCTCACAGATAATTGCCGCTTCAAGGGAAGATTTTTTCGCGACAGACGTGAATAACGGCGAGTTTTATCTATCCGAGCTGACTGAAAAAATAAGCGGATATTACAGCGAAAAACTGCGGCTCGTCGGCACGGATTTTATCGTCGGAAAATATGAAAACTGCATATTGAGCGGCGACATTGACCGAAGCGTTGAGGTTATCCAGAACATTATGGAAAACGCGGTAAAATACGGCGACGGAAAGAAAATTTCGCTGGAATTTTCGCAGGAGGACGACTGCGTTCTGATAACAGTCGTAAACAGCGGCTCTTCCCTTTCTGATACCGAACTGCCGCATATTTTCGACAGCTTTTGGCGCGCAGCAAATGCTGCAAACACGTCGGGAAGCGGACTTGGGCTGTATATCTGCCGACAGATAATGCGCAAAATGAACGGCGAAATATTCGCCGAAATCCACGGCGACAAAATGAGCGTAACCGCCGTTTTTTCTAAAGCATGATCACGTTATCTTCTCCAGCTCCCTGCGAAGCCGCTTTATTATGCGCTTTTCAAGCCGCGATATGTAGCTTTGTGAAATGCCGATTAGGTCGGCGACTTCCTTTTGAGTAAGCTCTTTCCCGTCCACAAGCCCGAACCTTTTTTCCATTATGAACCGCTCGCGCGGCGGGAGCTTTGCGATCGAATCGAGCAGCATTCTGCGCTCCGCCTCGTTTTCGATATTCTCGTTCACTATGTCTGTGTCCGTCCCGAGAACGTCCGAGAGCAGCAGCTCGTTCCCGTCCCAGTCGATATTCAGTGGTTCTTCTATCGAAATTTCACTTTTATACTGGTTGGATTTTCGCAGAAACATCAGTATCTCGTTTTCTATACAGCGTGAAGCGTAAGTCGCGAGTTTAATGTTCTTGTCTGGGCTGAACGTATTGACTGCCTTTATCAGCCCGATAGTGCCTATCGAGATGAGATCCTCCATACCGATGCCCGTTGCCTCGAATTTTTTCGCAATATATACGACAAGCCGCAGGTTATGCACGATAAGCATATCCCTGCCCTTTGAAAAATCGGTTTTGAGCATTGCGAACGCGGTCTCCTCCTCCTCTCTCGTGAGTGGCGGAGGCAGATTGTCCGCCCCGTTGATATAATAGATTCCAAGCGGCTTTTCCTTTCTCAATATCCGTTCAAGTATCGCCGAAAATCGTTCCGTTACCGTTTGCATTGTCAGATCCATTCCTTTCGTTATATCAATATTTTCGGATTAAACACGGCTTCAAATTCCTCGTTCTTCATCGCCGTATCGCTCACGCCTATAAGCACATCAACGTCTTTTCCGCCGACTGTCACTTCGTCCGCACGGAAAGCCGCGATTATCCCCGACCCGTCTATCGTCGAATACGGAATAAGCCGTACTCCCGCAGGCGGGTCGCTCTGCGCCCGTTCAATTCCCGGCGGCGCAAGCCCGCTGACCGACGAAAGCCTGCACACGATCACCGGCAATCCCGTGAAAAAATCGCGGAGGGGATTGCCGCTGTCCAAAAAAGCGTTGAGCCGCACGGAGCTTTTTCGCCGAGGTCGGCGGCTTTGTTTACCTGAACGTATCCAAACCCGCCGCTGCGGAAGTTATACCGCCTATCACAGCCGCGGCGATGAGCCGCCCCATTTTTAGCCGCGTGTGAAGCAGTCCCGCCGACGCCCGAAGCACAAAGTAAGTGATATAAAAATTTACAACAATAAGTACGTCTATGTAAACAGTCATAGTTTTATCACCGCTTACAATTATACCTCGGCGGCGCTGAAAAAAATGTCGATAACGCCGCGCGGAAAAGAAAAAAGATTGACGAAGTAAAGCATTTGTGATATAATAAGCGTAATAAAAAGGAAAATCGGACTATTTGTGCTGTGGGAGGGAAGATGCTTAACGACTTTAATCACATAAAACACGCCCAGCAGCTTCATCAGCGTATGTATAAGATAAACTGCAATTACCGCGCCGCATTCCGGGGAGGCTTCGGCGCGTATGCGGTCGTGTTTGTATGTATGCTGTTCTATATATACTCGAAGTTTTTGACGATAGGTATTGCATACACAAATCACATTGTCGATAACGAGCTTTTCAAGACTGCCGACTTTCAATGGCTTCCCGACGCCGCGCAGCTCTGCTTCGTTACACTTTCGGCGGTTTTCAGCTTTCTGGCGTTCAGAATGCGCAAAAAAATACCGAAATTCGGGCTTCTCGTAAGCAACGCTATCCTGCTCACGATCTGCATTGTAAAAATTATTAAGGGCGAGGATTTTTCCATAACTGCGGCGGCAATTATTGCTTGTATCATTTCAACGGTAATGGACATTATCTGCCTGCGCAACAGCCGCGAGGAAGAAACGCTCTCAAAGCTCGACGGATACCTGCATTTCAACCCGCTGCTAATGAACGAAGCGCCCGTTGAAAATGAAGAAATAAAGTATCGCTTCGCCGATAAAAAAAGCATGGAAACGCTGAACGAAGAGCGTGATATAAAATATTTTGAGGAACACCCAGAGTCGGAATCCGCCAAAATCTACCGCAGAGAACAGGAAGAAAAGCGCGGCGCGGAGATCGACGACTGGCTCGGTGAGCTTATGGGCGAAGAAAGTAATGAAAATGACAAATAATTTCGCTGTGAGTATAAAGTTGTGGAAATTTCTGCCGATATTATAAGTGCAGAGATAGGCACTTAGCTTTGCATGGAAAGGGTGATTTTAATGATCAATTCTCTTAACAGTACGTTTTACACGTCTATGAGCAATGTTCTCACGCAGTGGAGCGATTTCAAGGTAAGCAAAAATCTGTACAAGGCTTATTTCGATATGCAGAAGTCGCAGAAAAACTCGGGAACCGACGAAACTGCAAAGAAGCAGAACACAAAGACGAAAAACACGGTCGAGGATAAGCTCGGCACACTTTCCGACAGTGTTACAAAGGCTTTCGGAAATCTCGAAAGCGCTTTTTCCGTTGATTCCAAGACGGGAGAAATGGATTATGATAAGGCTTATTCCGCCGCAGAGAGCTTTGTAAAAAGCTACAACGACCTCGTTTCTTCTATTCGGACATCTGGCGACAAGTCTGTTTCAAACAAGCACGAGTTCATCACCAACATGACGAATGCGCAGACGAAAAAGCTCAACAACGCAGGCATCAGCATCAATTTCGACGGTACTCTTACCCTCGATAAGGAAAGCTTCATGACTGCGGACACCGCTCAGCTTGAAGCAATTTTCGGCAAGAAAGATTCTTTCGCAAACTTTGTTTCACGTCAGGCGGCACAGCTTAAAGCCTATTCCCAGATAGAACACACCGTTCAGGCAACCAACACATATACCCAGACGGGCAATGTCACGAACCTCTCGAATATCAGCGGTTCGTTCTTCAATATGCTTGGCTGAACATAAAAAAATCCGACAGGATCGCAGTGCCGCAGTTCTGTCGGATTTGTCTTGACTTTTTTGCTTTTTTATGGTATTATTTCAATATTGAAAAGTATTTTGAAAGGAAAAATGACATGATAGAATTCAGATATGACACTCAGCTTCTTATCGAAGGCGAAAATCTTGACGAGGACGTTATTCACGACTATTTCATCGAAAATTTTGTCGGCGACAGCCTGCTCGCAGTCGGCGATGATACGCTTATCAAAATTCACTATCACACCAACGAGCCGTGGAAAGTGCTTGAATACTGTGCTTCTCTCGGCGAGATCTGCGACATTGTCGTTGAGGATATGGACAGACAATCCCGCGGCCTACAAGGCTGAGGCGGAGCCGCCTCGGGCTTGTTCCCGCCTTTATACAGGTTTGGTTTACCCCCGCTGTTTGGTTGACGGCGGGGGTTTCGCTTTTGTTGAATTTTTGAACAGGTTTTTCACACAAAATCACCCCGCAGATCAATATCCGCGGGGGCTTAAATTATTTTACTTTCTTTGCACGCTCCTGGAGCTTTTTAAGCCCGAACATTACAATCGGTATGACCGCAACAAGCACGACCCAGAACCAGTAATGCCCTGCCGTCGTCTTGACCTGAACCGCCTGAAGCTTACCCGACAAATGCCATTCCGCGTCGTCCGATCTTGCTGCGGTACTGCTTAAAATAAGGCTTAAATTGCGGAAATACGCGCTTTCGTCGCCTTGCGACTTAATAATGACTTTAACATATTCGGTGTTCTGCGGAATAGGAAGATAGCCGTTTTCCGCGCCAAGCTGAAAGCGGTAGAAGTACCCGTCCGAAACGAACGGCTTGCTGTACTCCGCCGTAACATTGCTATCATCACTCAGAAACTGCACCGTAACGCTTCCGCTGCTCTTTCC